>Ga0307969_1000594_pt1 | contig 20104 bp, 20 predicted proteins | sample OrgLakmetagen710_FD_201841 | JGI IMG/M metagenome (GOLD analysis project Ga0307969, IMG submission 201841) | Saline water microbial communities from Organic Lake, Antarctica - #710 | ecosystem: Environmental > Aquatic > Non-marine Saline and Alkaline > Saline | place: Antarctica: Organic Lake... | reverse complement strand
TCATCGTCTCATGCGCATTGGTAAAGCGTTTGCCACGGAAATTCGGCATCGGGTTGGACTTGCGCCACACCACGTCATTGAGGATCCAGAACCCGGTATCCTGCAACGCGGCCCCGACGCGGAAGATGTTGTGATAGGATCCGATCACCCAGATCGCGCCCGCCGGTTTGAGGATACGGCGCGCGGCGGCAAGCCATGCGCGCGTGAAACGGTCATAGGCCTCGAAACTCGCAAACCGGTCCCATGCGTCATCGACACCGGCCACCTGGCTGTTATCCGGGCGGTGGAGATCGCCGCGAAGTTGCAGATTGTAGGGGGGATCGGCGAAGATCAGGTCGATGCTGGCCTCTGGCAGCGCGTTCATCGCCTCGATGCAGTCGCCCGCAACAATCGTGTTGCGCGGAAGAACGGGCGCGGGTTTCGGTCTGGTCATCGTCATCATCTCTGCCTCTGTTCCGGCGCGCCCGAGGTTTTTCCGCGCTCTGTTCTTAGTGGCCTTCAAGATGAGTCAAACCTGATTCGCCGTCAATTTCTTTTTTGAATCAAGAGGTTAGTAATTTTCTTGATACAATATATTGTGGACCGGCCTGAAGGAACGTCTATGGTGAGGGGTGACACCGATATCTAGCAGGGCGGCTTTGTGCTGCGGGGTTGGATAGCCCATGTTGTGCGCCCAGCCATAACCCGGAAACTGTTGCGCCAAATCCCGCATCAGGCGGTCGCGACAGGTCTTGGCCACGATCGAGGCCGCCGCGATCGACAAGGACGCGGCGTCGCCGCGGACGATCGTTCGCGCCGGAAGGCGCAGGCCGCGCGGCAGCAGGATACCGTCGATGAGGGCCATGTCGGGCGCCGGATCGAGCCGTGCGAGCGCCCGTTCCATCGCCAGATGCGCGGCCCGCAGGATGTTGAGGCTGTCGATCTCTGCCACCGAGGCATGCGCGACCGAGACCTGAGCCGAGGCGAAAAGCGCCTCGCAGAGCGCCTCGCGCCGTTTCGCGCCGAGTTTTTTCGAGTCGTTCATTCCCAACGGGATGCACCGCTCGTCAAGGATCACCGCCGCTGCGGTCACCGGCCCGGCGATGGGGCCGCGCCCGACCTCGTCCACCCCGGCAACACGACAATACCCCGTCGCGCGGGCATCGGCCTCATGCAAGAGATCGGGTCCTGTCATGGACCATGCAGATGCCATGCGCTTTTGCTGAACGCAAAGACTAAGGGGCGGCCCCTTCGCCTCGCGCAGGCCTGATGGGATCAGTAATACCCGTATCCATTGAGGCAACGGTCCCGATAGATCGTGCGATGATTTCCGCCGACGCGCACGGCACAGGCGGAGGGCAGGGCCGCGTGACCGTAGTCGTACCGTTGCAGACAGCGCCCGGAATAGCCCGCGCGTTGCGCGTTCTGGACCCGGCAGGCCCCCGGAAGCTGGACACGTCCGCTTTGCCGGTAGCCGGCGTCATGGCTGCGCGATGCAGGGCGATGAACCGCCTGATACCCGCGATCGTGATACCGGGCCTCGGGCCGGCCATGATGCCCTTGATCGCGCGCGACGACATCAAGCTGATCCTGACGCTTCCGTTTCGCAATGGCCGCGGCCACGAGGGCGAGGACCGCGACGCCGGCCGCGACGGTGGCGGTTTCGCCGCGATCACGGGCCTCGACGGGGGCCGCGGTGAGGCTCGTCATGGCCATCGTCGATCCGACGATGAGCGCGATGAATGTGCGGTGCATGATCTTTCCTTTCCGGTGTCATGGATGCCTTCGAGCCGCGTCGGGCATGGGCGGCCTTCGGGGTCCGTCATGGATGGGCGGGGCCGGTGCAGACAGGCAATGACGGTACCATGCTATCGGATAACATTGCGTTACCGGCTGTTTTACCACGACAGGTTATTGAATGGCCGACGGGTTCGGCGCATCTTGTACGCATGAATCGCATCGCACCCATCATCGCCGCCGCCATCGGCGCACTGCTGTTCGCCGGGGCCGCGCAGGCCGCCTGTCAGGTGGAATACAAGGCCAAACGGGACAACCCGCTGAAGCTTTATCACGATGTCACGACGGTCGATGCGCCATGTGCGTCAGCCGAAGCCGCGCTGCGTGCGCAGCTTGCCGCACGGGGGCTGACCCTGCTCAAGGTCCTGTCAAAAAGGTAAGGTGACGTTGCATTACACCGGGACATTGCAATGCGGGGCATAACGGCCTCGGCCGCGGAGGCGCGCCGCTCCGGGGGCAGGGTGGTGCTGTTCGGTGTGATCGCGATCGTCGCGATTCTCGCGCTTGCGGCCGTGTTCCTGTTTCTCAGCCTGCCGGACGCGGGTGCCTTCAACGCGCGGGTCGAGCGCATCTTTGTCGAGAACGACGCGCTGACCGGCGAGGGAGAAATCAAGCTGCTGGAAATCCTCGCGCTGTCGGGCACAGCGTTTTCCGAAACGCTGGTCAGCTACCGAATGGTCATATTCGTGTTGCTGGTCTTTGCCACGGCGCTTCTGGTGGCGGCGCTGGTCTTTCTGGTGATGCTTGTCTCGCTCAATCGCCGGATGGCGCAGATCGAACGCGCGGGAATTCAGGTCAGCTCGTTGCTCATAAGCCGTGACGAGCGGACGGTCTATCTCAACAACATGGGGTTCAAGCTGACCGACGCCGCGATGGAAACGCTGAGCGTTCTGGCCGAGGCGCGGCTCGACGACGACGTGCTTTCGGGGGCAGAGGTCGAGGCGATGATTTCCGGGCGTGCGGTCGCCGATTGCGACGAGGCCGCCGGTGCGACTCGGATCAAGCGCCTGCGGGACACGCTCGGCAATCAACTGGTCAGCGAGTTGCTGGTCAAGAACATTGCCCGGCACGGGTACATGCTGGCCATCGACAAGGATGTGATCCGGATGTTGTGATCCACGAAAGCGGGGCCTGTCCGACACTGTATCGGACGGGCGGTCACGATCCCCCTTGATTCCGCGTCCGAGCGCGATTAGGTTTGAACTGTCCGAAAGGGCTATGGATGTAGACGGGACAGACGCGGCTATACAGGACCCCGGGGCGGTACCGGGCGGGTCCACCACAAGCGCGAGGCAATGCGCGCTTCTGCTGGGCCCGAAACAGGATCGACTGGTGGTTAAATCTGTTCTTGCATCTCGGCGGTCTGCCACCGTTATCGGCGAAAACAGTACAATTGCAAATGACAATCGTGCTCCGGTCGCCGTTGCTGCGTAAGCAGTAACCAGACCGAAACTTAAGTCCTGATCGTTAGCACGGTCAGGCGGGGCCGCAGGGGGCCTGGCAACAGAACCCCTGCACTTTCTTCCCCAAGATCACCTCCACGCTTTGACCCGGGTTGACCGCGTCATGTCTGCATCTGTTGCGACATGCTGCCGGTCGTGTTGCCCCTTTGCGGTCACACCGCCATCCGCCAATTGCAGGCAACATCTCCGCGCGGGGCTGGACAATGCGGTACGGATATAGTCAGTTTGACATCAACAAGTGTCGCATAAAGAAAAAGATGTGCCTGTCGCATCAATCAGGGAGAAGAAATCATGTACAAGTATCTCAGCTATACCACCGTGGCCGCGATCAGCTTTGCCTTTGCCGGTGAGGCCGTCGCGACCGAATGGAACGTGTCGCTCTGGGGCGCGCGCCGCGCCTTTACCGAAAACACCGAAAAGCTGGCGGAACTGGTCGCGGAGAAGACCGACGGCGCGTTCACGCTGAACATCAGCTATGGTGGCCTGTCGAACAACCGCGAGAACCTTGACGGGATTTCCATCGGCGCGTTCGAGATGGCGCAGTTCTGCGCCGGGTATCACCGCGATAAGAACCCGACCATCACCGTTCTGGAGCTGCCATTCCTCGGGGTCGAGACGCTGGAACAGGAACGCGCCCTGTCGATGGCGCTATATGGTCACCCGGCGGTTCAGGCCGACATGGAACGCTGGAACGCGACGCTGCTGATGCCCTCGCCGATGCCGCAATACAACCTTGTCGGCATGGGTGACGCACCGCGCAGCCTTGACGGTTTCAAGGGGATGAGCGTGCGCGCCACCGGCGGGATCGGGTCCGCGATGGAGGCCGTGGGCGCCGTTCCCACCTCGATGTCGGCGACCGAGGTGCGTCAGGCAATGGATAGCGGCGTGGTCAAGGCGGTGGCCTTTGCCCCGCATGCGCACATGTCGTTCGGCACCATCGAGAACGGCGACTGGTGGACCGAAAACCTAAACCCAGGCACCGTGAACTGCCCGGTGGTGGCCAATACAGACGCGCTGAATGCGTTGTCCGATGAGCATCGCGAGGCGCTGATGGGGTCGATCGACGAGGCGCTCGATTTCTACATCGACAATTATCAGAACAACACGCTCGAGGCATGGGGCCCGGCGCTCGACGAGCGGGGGATCGAGGTGATCCGCTTTGACGAGGAGTCGCTCCAGAACTTCGAGGAGTCGGTCGCAGGCCCGGCGGCCGAGGCCTGGGTCGAGGATATGGGAAATCGCGGCATTCCCGCGCAGGAGCTTTACGATTTCGCCACCGAAACGCTGTCGGATCTCAAGAGCGGATCCTGAGCGACCCATATGACCCGCCGCATGCGACATGCGGCGGGTCATTTCGTTCACCACGGTTAGCGGGAGACAGGGATGTCGGGGGCGGCTTCTGTCCTGTCGGATGACAGCGTTCTCAGCAGGCTGGATCGCAGCCTCTACCGGGTCGAGAGATGGCTCGCATTGGTGAGTGGCCTCGCGGTCTTTTCGCTCATGATCCTGGCGGTGGTCTCGGTCGGCGGGCGCAATTTCTTCAACCAACCGCTGCCGGGCTATGTCGACTGGATCGAACAGATCATGCCACTGATCGCCTTCATGGGGGTGGCCTACACGCAGCGCGATGGCGGCCACATCCGGATGGATATTTTCGTCGGGATGTTTCAGGGCCGTGCGTTGTGGCTGATCGAGCTGATCACGACGCTGTGCGTCCTGCTGCTCATGGTCCTGCTGGTCTGGGGAAGCTGGGCGCATTTCGAGCGCAGTTTCGACTGGGATGCGCCACTCTGGAGCCGCGACAGTTCGATCGACATCGCGCTGCCGATCTGGCCGGCCAAGCTTCTGGCGCCGGTCGCGTTCGGCGTGCTTTCGCTGCGGCTGGCGCTTCAGGCCTGGGGGTTCGGGCGCGCCTTTGTCGAGGGGGCCGCGCGCCCTGTCGCCGTGCCGCTGATCGAGGATGCGGCGGCGCAGGCCGCGCGTGAGGCCGCGCAACTTGACGGTCACGACACGTAAAGGGATGCGCTGATGGAGCCGATCGATATTGGTCTTGTCGTGACCGGCCTGATGTTGGTCGTCGTCATCCTGGGCATGCGCGTGGCCTTCGCCGCCGCCACCGCGGGCGTGGTCGGCCTGATCTGGATCTTCTGGTCAAAGAAGGGCTATGCGGGGGACGAGTTCCTGTGGGCCCTGACCGTCGCGGTCAAGACCGCGGGTCAGGTGCCGCATTCCAAGGTCAGCTCGCAGGCGCTCAGCCTCATCCCGACCTTCATCATGATCGGCTATCTCGCCTATTACGCCGGGTTGACCAAGGCGCTGTTCGAGGCCGCGAAACGCTGGATCGCATGGGTGCCGGGGGGGCTTGCGGTGTCGACCGTGTTCGCCACGGCCGGGTTCGCCGCCGTGTCCGGCGCAAGCGTCGCGACCGCCGCCGTGTTCGCGCGGATCGCGATCCCGGAAATGCTCAAGATCGGTTATGACAAGCGGTTCGCGGCAGGCGTCGTCGCGGCGGGCGGCACATTGGCGAGCCTCATCCCGCCCTCGGCGCTGCTGGTGATCTACGCGATCATCGTCGAGCAGGATGTCGGCAAGCTGTTGCTGGCGGGCTTCGTGCCGGGGGTCTTCTCGGCCTTCGTCTATGCGGCGCTGATCATCGGGCTGGCCCTTACCATCAAGGGTTTCGGCCCGCCGGTGGGCGGGTTCACCTGGCGCGAACGCTTCGTGTCGCTGCCCCCGGCCCTGCCCATCGTGTTCGTCGTGGTGACGATCATCTTCTTCGTCTACAACCCGTTTGGCGGCGACGCGTGGGGAACACCCACCGAAGGCGGCGCGATCGGGGCGTTCGTCGTCTTTCTCATGGCGCTGTGGCGCGGCATGCGCTGGCCTGAGTTGAAAAGCGCGCTGCTGGAGACGGCCAAGCTTTCGGTGATGATCTTCACCATCATCTGGGGGGTGCTGATCTATGTCCGCTTCCTCGGCTTTGCCGACCTGCCAAGCGCCTTCGCCGACTGGATCACCTCGCTGACGGTGTCGCCGATGCTGATCCTGATCTGCATCCTTCTGGCCTACGCGGTTCTGGGGATGTTCATGGACGCGATCGGCATGCTGCTGCTGACGCTTCCGGTGGTCTATCCGGCGGTGATGGCGCTCAATGGCGGGGCGATGGTCAGCGCCGAAGACAGCACTTTCGGCATGTCCGGGCCGATGTGCGCGGTCTGGTTCGGGATCCTCGTGGTGAAAATGGCCGAGTTCTGTCTGATCACACCCCCGATCGGGCTGAACTGCTTCGTGGTGGCCGGTGTGCGCGACGATCTGAACGTGCAGGATGTCTTCAAGGGCGTGACGCCCTTCTTCATCGCCGACGGGATCACGATCGCATTGCTCGTGTCCTTCCCGGCCATCGTGCTCTGGCTTCCGAGTCAGGTCTGACGGGGCGATATCCCTAAAACTCGAAGTGTTAACAGACCCGTAATCAGCCGCGTGCTACGCCTTCTCCCGGGTGAGATATAGGTGGTGAGAATGGACGTGCGCAGCAATGTGCCGCCAGTTATCATCAAACGGAAAAAAGTCGTAGTCGAAGGCGGTCATCATGGCGGCGCCTGGAAGGTGGCCTATGCCGACTTCGTGACCGCGATGATGGCGTTTTTCCTTTTGATGTGGCTGCTCGGTGCGACAACCGAACAACAACGCAAGGGCATAGCCGATTATTTCAGCCCGACCTTGCCGCTCAACAGCGTCTCTGGGGGCGGCGACGGGGCATTTGGCGGCGACAGCGTCTTTACCGAAGACAGCCTTGCGGAAAATGGCATCGGCGCTTCGAGCAAGTATGCCACCGACAGCCAGCAGGCGCGCGGGGCCGCGGGTCTCCTGCCCGAAGGTGCCAGTGACCCCCGGGTCCGGACCGAGGATGCGGCGTTCGCCCGTCTCGAGGACATGCTGACCGCGCGCAGTGGCGAAAGCCATGTCTCCGATGACATCCGTCAACATATCCTGACGCGTGTGACCGATGAGGGCCTCGTGATCGAATTGTTCGATCTGGAGGGGCGCCCGTTATTCGTTGAAAACACGAGGCCGACTCGCCTTCTTGAGGATCTGACGGGGCTGGTGGCGCAAGTCGCGAACCTCGTCGAGAACGATATTGCGGTCACGGCACATGCACGGGCCGGCCCGGTCACACTTGCCAGCAACCCGGTTTGGGATATCACGATCGATCGCTCGAACCGCTTGCGGCGCATGCTCGAGGTCGAGGGCGTGAACACCCGGCGGATGCGGCGCACCACCGGCAATGCCGATCGGACACCCGCGGTCGCCGATCCCATGGCGGTCCGTAACAACCGGGTGGAGATCATTCTTCTCAGATCGGATCACGAGTGAGACGCAAAAGATTTCATGCATTAGTCGCCTGTTAAATATACGCGCTTATGACTCTGTGTCGAACCTTGTCGATACAGCAGAAAGGCGTGTCCATGACGATTTCCTCTTCTCTCAATGCCGGCGTCTCGGGATTGAACGCGAATGCTTCGCGCCTCGCCAGCATCTCCGACAATATCGCGAATTCATCGACCTTTGGATACCGTCGGGTGGAATCGAATTTCGAATCGATGGTCCTGTCGCAGAACGGTGGCAAGTATTCCGCGGGCGGTGTGCGGGCGACGACGCAACGGCTGATAGACGAAGGTGGCTCCCTCGTCACGACCTCGAACGCCACAGATCTCGCGGTGCGGGGGCGCGGGTTCATTCCCGTCGCACTCGCGAGCGAGGTCAGGGCCGGAAACGGGAATCCGGAGATGTTGCTGACATCTACCGGATCGTTCCGGACGGATTCCGACGGCCGCCTCGTGACCGAATCCGGTCAGGTCTTGTTGGGCTGGCCCGCAGGGCCGGACGGAACCATTCCCAACAACCCTCGTGATTCCAGCGATCGCCTCGAACCGGTGCAGATCAATGTCAATCAACTGACCGGCGAACCCACGACAGAAATCAACCTTGGCGTGAATCTCCCGGCAACAGAAACCGATGCGACCGCGGCGGGTAATTCGCAGCAACTTTCGGTGGAATATTTCGACAATCTTGGCCGGTCCGAGACTGTGGGCGTCAACTTCACACCCAACCAGCCCGCGACGGGCAGTTCCAACCAGTGGACCATGACGCTGACCGATTCCGCCCAGGGCGGTGCCGTCATCGGCGAGATCGATATCGAGTTCGACGATGCGCGGGCGTCCGGCGGCGAGCTTTTGGCCGTGACCGGCCCGGACAGCGGCGCTTATGACGGGACGACCGGACGGCTCACGGTCAATGTGGATGGCGGCCCGATGGAGATAAATATCGGGCGGCTGAACACATCCGATGGGCTGACGCAGCTTTCCGATCGGTTCGCGCCGCTTTCGATCTCCAAGGACGGCACCCCCGTTGGCAGCATGACCTCGGCGGAGGTCGATGAAAACGGCTTTGTGCGGGCATTTTTCGATACCGGTGCCACGCGGGTCATTGCACAGGTGCCGCTCGTCGACATGCCGAACCCGAACGGCATGGTGTCACTCGACTCGCAGACGTATCGACCCTCTCTGGAGAGTGGTCCGTTCTTCCTCTGGGATGCGGGTGACGGCCCCACCGGTGAAGTCGTCGGCTTCTCCCGCCAGGAATCCGCCACAGATGTGGCCGGCGAACTGACCAGCATGATCCAGACACAACGCGCTTACTCCTCCAACGCCAAGGTCATCCAGACCGTCAACGAAATGTTGCAGGAAACCACCAACATCATCCGCTAAGGCCGGTGACGTCCATCCTAATGTGAAAGGACCGCAGCATGTCCATTTCAGGGGCCCTGTCCAACGCGCTCAGCGGACTGAACGCGAGCTCTCGCACGGCCGATGTCGTGTCGGCCAATGTCGCGAACGTCCTGACCGAAGGGTATGCTCCGCGCGACATCGCTCTTCAGTCACAGCGGGATGGGCGCGGCGTCTCGGTCACCGGCGTGACACGGCATGTCGACAATGCCCTTCTCGGGGATCTCAGGTTTGCCAATGGCGCGCTCGCCGGATCCGAAACACGCGCAACCTTTGCCGGCGCACTCGAACGCGCCATCGGCACACCCGGCGCGCCCGGCGCTCTTTCAGGGCAGCTTACCACCCTCGAGACCAGTCTCATCAGCGCTGCGGCGCGTCCGGAAGAGACCTCACGTCTGGAGACCGTCATTCGCGATGCGGATGGGCTTGCCACGTCCCTCAACAAGGTCTCGAGCCGTATCGAGGCCTTGCGGAGCGAGGCGGACGCGGACATCGCCCGCACGATAAAAAGCCTGAATGAAGACCTTCAAAGGGTCGCGGCACTCAACAACCAGATCGCGGCGGCCAAAAGCAACGGGCGTGACAGTGCTTCGCTCGAGGATCAGCGTCAGCGCGTGGTCGACAGCGTCGCGGAGATCGTTCCGATCCGGCAACTGCCTCGGGACAACGACAAGATAGCCCTCGTCACGACAGGCGGCGCGTTGCTGCTGGACGGGCGTGCGGCGACACTCGACTTCGACGCATCGCCGATTGTTGCAGCTCACATGACGCAGGAAAACGGCCTTTTGTCGGGTATCCGGATCGACGGACAGGCCGTGCGTACGGATGCCAACGGTCCGCTGGCGGGGGGGCGACTTGCCGCGCTCTTCGACAACCGCGACAAGGCAGGCGTGGACGCCCAGGCGGCGGTTGATTCGGTCGCCCGGGACCTTGTGGAACGTCTGTCCGCGCCCGGTCTCGACGGGACCCTCGCGCCCGGTGCCCCGGGATTGTTCACCGACGCGAACATGGCTCTTGATCCCGCAAACGAGGTCGGTCTCGCGGGTCGCATCCGCCTGAACGCGGCGGTCGATCCGGATCAGGGCGGCGCTGTCTTTCGCATGCGCGACGGATTGGGGGCCGCAACCCCCGGTCCGGTGGGCAATGCCGGTTTTCTCGACAAGCTGAGCGACGCGCTGAGCATGCCGCGTGCAACCTCACCCGGACTTGTGACACGCAGCAGTTCCGATCATCTCGCCGATGTCACCGGCCGGATCGCCAATGACCGGCTTTCTGCTGATGAAAAGGTCAGCTTCGCGACCACGCAAGCGACCGAGCTTCGGTCCCTGCAACTCGAAAACGGCGTCGATACCGACGCCGAGATGCAACGCCTTCTGCTTGTCGAGCAGGCGTTCTCCGCAAATGCGCGGATGATCCAGACGATCGACGAGATGATGCAAACACTGCTGAGGATCTGATCATGCCATTGCAATCCATAGGCGACATGGCGCAAAGCTTTGCCTTGCGCCGCCAAAGCGTCGAGCTGAACCGGCAGATGGACCGCTTGACCCAGGAACTCTCGAGCGGAGTTGCATCCGATATTCCGCGTCACCTGTCCGGAAATCTCCTGCAGCTCGCCGATGTGGAGCGTGATTTGAGTGTTCTTGACGCCCGAAGGGACGTGGCGCGTGTTGCCACGACCGACGCCGAGGTGATGCAGACATCACTTGACCGGGTGCAAGCCACGACCGGCGACCTTGCCACGAACGCGCTTTCAGCCGGCTTCACCGCCGGCGGCGTTCAGATCTCGACCGTGACGAACGAAGCCCGTAGCGCTCTCGAAACGATCACCGGGGCGCTCAACAGCGACGTGGCAGGGCGTGCCCTTTTTGCCGGAAACAAGACCGACACGGCACCGATGGCGTCTGCGGATGTCCTTCTGGGTGCCTTGAAAAGCGCCCTTACCGGTGCGACGGATACGAGTGACATCCGGGCCAGACTGGATACGTTCTTTGACGACCCTGCGGGCGGGTTCGCCACGATGGTCTACAAGGGTGGAACAGACGGCCTGACACCCCGTGATTTGGGCGCGGGCGAGTCGGTCGCGCTCGATATCAGAGCCGACGATCCGGCGGTGCGCGACGTCATGAAGCAGACCGCATTGATCGCAATCGCCGACGATGCCTCGCTTGAACTGTCCCAGCAAGACCGCCGGGAATTGATCGGGTCCGCTGGCGAAATGCTCCTGAATGGACAGACCGGCCTGACCGGGCTGCGCGCCAATCTCGGCTTTGCACAAGAGCGTATTGCACAGGCCGAAAGCCGCATTTCCGCAGGGCTCACCAGTCTGAACATCGCCCGAAACGATCTGATTTCCGTGGACATACCCTCAACCGCGGTGGAGCTTGAACAGGTGCAGTCTCAATTGGAAACCCTTTACACACTGACGGCGCGGTCAGCGCGTCTTAGCCTCGTGAACTTCCTGTCATGACCAGTCCCTTGATCATATTGCGATGGCTGCTCCTGTTCGTCGCCGCATTTTCCATCGCCCTGCCCGGCACCGCCAGTCCGGTGCGTCTGAAAGATCTGGTGGAGTTTGACGGCGTCCGCGGCAACGATCTTGTCGGTTACGGACTCGTCGTGGGGTTAAACGGCACCGGCGACGGGTTGCGGAATTCGCCTTTCACCGAAGAGATCATGTCGAACATTCTGGAACGTCTCGGAGTGAACATTTCGGGCGAGCAGTTCCGTCCGAAGAACGTCGCCGCGGTTTTCGTGACTGCAGAGCTTCCCCCGTTCGCGCGAGTTGGCGGGCAGATCGACGTCACGATTTCTGCCGTCGGAGACGCCAAGAGCCTGCTTGGCGGCACGCTTGTCATGACGCCTCTCAATGCCGCGGATGGTCAGATCTACGCCGTGGCGCAAGGGACCATCATCGCGGGGGGCGCCTCGGCCGAAGGAGAGGCGGGTGGCGTCGTCCAGGGCGTTCCGACATCCGGCACGATCCCGTCGGGTGCCCGCATCGAGCGAGAGATCGCATTCGACTTTAGCGATCTCGATGTCATCCGACTTGCCTTGCGGGAACCCGATTTCACCACGGCCGCACGGATCGAGCGAGTGATCAATGGTGCCGTCGGGCGCGGCGTGGCCGCGATGCTCGATTCGGGCACCGTGCGCCTCGATATCGCAGGGATGCGCACGCCATCGCCGGCACATGCCCTTGCACAGGTTGAAAACCTTCTTGTCGAGCCGGAGCGCAAGGCGCGTGTCGTAGTCGATCAGCGATCCGGAACGATCGTGATGGGACAGGAGGTTCGTATTTCACGCGTCGCCGTGTCACAAGGCAACCTGACGCTGCGCATCCAGGAAAGACCGCTTGCGGTCCAACCCAACCCTTTCGCCCGCGGCCAGACTGTCGTGGTCCCCCGCACCGAGGCCGAGATCGAGGAAGAGCCGGGCATAGGCCTTGCGGAAGTGCCGCCCGGAACGTCGCTTTCGGAGGTGATCGCGGGTCTCAACGCCCTCGGCGTCGCGCCACGCGACATGATCGACATTCTGAAAAGCATCAAGGCCGCCGGGGCGCTGCACGCGGAATTCGTCGTGCGCTGACTCAGGGCCTCGGTGCCTAGACGATCACGTCCATTTCCTTTTGTTCGCCTACACCGAAAACCCGCCGGTATCGTGCTATTTCTTGCTGCGGCCCCATGGCCTTGCACGGATTGTCCGACAGTTTCACCGTGGGATGGCCATTGGCCGCAACCGCCTTGCACACAAGGGAAAACGGCGCCAACGCGTCGTTCTCCGTGAGCCCCCGGAAATCGTTGGTAAGCAAGGTGCCCCAGCCGAAGGAAGTGCGCACCCGGCCCACGAACCGCGCTTGCAGTTCGATGATCTTGTCGACATCCAGACCATCGGAAAAGATCAGCATCTTTTCGCGCGGATCCTCGCCGCGTTCCGTCCACCAGCGGATCGCGGCCTCTGCCGCCGCCTCGGGCGCGCCCGAATCCACGCGCATTCCGGTCCATGTCGCCAGCCAATCGGGCGCATTTTCCAGGAAACTCGTGGTTCCGAACGTGTCGGGCAGGATGATCCGCAGATTGCCGTCATGCTCTTCGTGCCAGTCGGACAGCACGTCGTAAGGCGCCCGGGCAAGCGCTGCATCATCGGGCGCAAGCGCGGCATAGACCATCGGCAATTCATGTGCGTTCGTGCCGATTGCCTCAAGGTCACGGTTCTTTGCGATCAGGCAGTTGGACGTGCCGACAAACCGATCCCCGAGCCCCTCGCGCATGGCTTGGACACACCAGTCCTGCCAGAGAAACGAATGTCGCCGCCGGGTGCCGAAATCGGCGATGCGCAACCCCTCGACCGGGCGAAGCCGCTCGACCTTTTCCCAAAGCTTGGTCATGGCACGGGCGTAAAGCACCTGAAGCTCGAACTTCTTCATGCCGCCGAGAACAGCGCGGGCCCGAAGCTCCATCAGGACCGCGAGCGCCGGGATTTCCCAAAGCATCACCTCGGGCCATTTGCCCTCGAACGTCAGCTCGTACTGACCGTCGACAGTCTCCAGATGATAGGGCGGCAGGCGCAGCGCCTCGAACCAGCGCATGAATTCCGGCGTGAACATCTGCCGCTTGCCGTAAAACGTGTTGCCTCGCAACCATGTGCTCTCGCCACGCGACAAGGACAAGGTTCGAATATGATCGAGCTGTTCGCGCAACTCGCCTTCGTCGACCAGTTCCGCCAGTCTTATGGACTTGGTGCGATTGATCAGAGAAAACGTCACGGTCGTGTCGGGACGATTGCGAAAAACGGACTGACACATCAACAGCTTGTAGAAATCGGTATCTATCAGGGACCGGACGATCGGATCCAGTTTCCAGCGATGATTGTAGACGCGGGTCGCGATATCGACCATGACAGGTCTCCGATTTTGGCATCCACAGGGTTAAAGCAAACTGGTGTGGGCTGCGCAAGGCGGAACGCCAGGGCCTCGGATCCCGCCCGACCAAGCGCGGCTTGGTGGCGATCCTGCTCCATCCGGACTATTCGCTCATGACGGCGCGTTCGATTTTTCCAACCGCTGGACGGGCTGAAACGTACCTTCCCTTCTGCGCGGTGAACGCCCCGCAGATAAGCGGGGTTTTCCATGCGAGTGATATCCTTTAAAGCGCTACGAAACCCCGAGATTTACACGCGGAAGATCACGCATGAAATTCACACTTTCCTGGCTGAAGGATCACCTGGACACGACCGCCCCGGTCGATGAGATCGCCGAAACCCTGACCGATCTGGGTCTGGAGGTCGAAGGCATATCCGATCCGGCCGCAAAGCTTGGTGATTTCACCATCGGCAAGGTGCTGAGCGCCGAGGCACATCCCGATGCCGACCGCCTGCGTGTCTGTCAGGTGGCGACGGCGGATGGTGACACGCAGATCATTTGCGGGGCCGCGAATGCGCGCACGGGGATCACGGTGGTGATCGCGAGGCCGGGTGTCTACGTGCCGGGCATCGAGAGCACCATCGGCGTCGGCAGGATCCGCGGCGTCGAGAGCCATGGCATGATGTGTTCGGAACGCGAGATGGAGCTGTCGGACGAGCATGAGGGCATCATCGAACTGCCCTCGGGCGAGGTGGGCCAGCGGTTCGTGGACTGGCTGGCGGCACATGATCCGGCCAAGGTCGACCCGGTGATCGAGATCGCGATCACGCCCAACCGCCCCGATGCCCTCGGGGTGCGTGGCATTGCGCGCGATCTGGCCGCGCGGGGTCTTGGCAGGATGAAACCTGCGGTTACCGCGGATATCGAGGGACAGTTCGCCTGCCCGGTGCGCATCTCGATCGACGATGACAGCCGGGAGAACGGGTGCCACGTCTTCGCCGGCCGGCTCATTCGCGAGGTACGCAACGGGCCCTCGCCCGCATGGCTTCAGGACAGGTTGCGCGCCATCGGTCTGCGTCCGATTTCGGCACTGGTGGATATCACGAATTTCTTCACCTATGACCGCAACCGGCCGCTTCACGTGTTCGATGCCGACAAGGTGCAGGGCGACCTGCGCGTGCATCGCACCAAGGGCGGAGAGACGCTGACCGGTCTCGATGAAAAGGACTACAGCTTTGGGCCCGGCCAGGTGGTGATTTCCGATGCGGCAGGTATCCAGAGCATCGGCGGCATCATGGGCGGGCTGACCACGGGATGCACCGAAGAGACCGAGAACGTGTTGCTCGAGGCCGCTGTCTGGGATCACATCCAGATCGCCGCGACAGGGCGCGCGCTCAAGATCAACTCCGATGCGCGCTATCGCAATGAACGTGGCATCGACCCCGAGTTCAACATGGAGGCGCTTGACCTCGCGACGCAGATGATCCTCGATCTTTGCGGCGGCGCGCCGTCGAACCGCGTGATCGCCGGCAAGGTGCCCGATGTCAGCCGTTCCTACCGGCTCGATCCCGCGCGGGTGCAATCGCTGGTCGGCATGGATATTCCGGAAAGCGAGCAACGTCAGACACTTACGGCCCTCGGGTTCAAGCTTGAAGGCAATGCGGCGCATGTTCCAAGCTGGCGCCCCGACATTCAGGGCGAGGCGGATCTGGTGGAAGAGGTCGCGCGCATCGCGTCGCTGACCAAACTCAAGGGTCGCCCCATGGCGCGCGCCGAGCCGGGCGTGCCCAAGCCGATCCTCAGCCCGATGCAGAAACGCGAGCGGATCGCGCGGCGCACCGCTGCGGCGCTCGGGCTTAACGAATGCGTCACCTACAGCTTCATCGATCAGGCGGCGGCGGGCCTCTTTGGTGGCGGGGGCGACGCGACGATGCTGGCCAATCCGATCAGCTCGGAGATGAGCCACATGCGCCCCGATCTGCTGCCCGGCCTTCTGCAGGCGGCGGCGCGAAATCAGGCGCGTGGGCGCATGGATCTGGCGCTGTTCGAGGTCGGGCACGCCTTTCAGGGTGGCGAACCGGGTGAACAACATCTTCAAATCGCTGGACTTCTGGTCGGGCGTACCGGGCTCAAAGATGTGCACGGCACCTCGCGCGCGATCGATCTTTATGACGCCAAGGCGGACGCAGAGGCGATCCTGAACGCGATCGGCGCACCTGCCAAGGCGCAGATCCTGCGGAACGGGCCGGGCTGGTTTCACCCACGGCGACACGGGCGGATCTGTCTTGGTCCGAAAACGTGCCTTGGTATCTTCGGCGAGCTTCACCCCCGGATCCTGCAGGCGCTGGAGGTCAAGGGACCGGCGGTCGCCTTCACGGTGTTCCCCGCCAATGTTCCGCTGCCGCGGCAATCCTCGGCGTCGCGCGGGGCACTCGACATCAGCGACCTGCAGGCCGTGGAGCGGGATTTTGCATTTGTTATCAATGCCGATATCGAAGCGATGACATTGGTGAACGCTGCCCTCGGGGCGGACAAATCGCTGATCACCGATGTGCGGGTGTTTGACGAGTTCACCGGCGGCAACCTGGGCGAGGGCCAGAAATCGCTGGCCATCGCGGTCCGGATGCAGCCGCGGGAAAAGACCCTGACCGAATCCGAGATCGAGGCGGTCTCGGCGAAGGTCGTCGACAAGGTTCAGAAGGCCACGGGCGGCGCGCTGCGCGGCTGAACAAGGAGGATACAATGTTGAACATCTATCTGTCGGGCGAGATACACACCGACTGGCGTGACCAGATTATCCAGGGATCACAAGGGCTTGAGGTTGCATTTACCGGCCCGGTGACGGATCACGCGGCAAGCGACGATTGCGGCGTGACGATCCTCGGTGCGGAACAGGACAAGTATTGGCATGACCACAAGGGCGCGATGGTCAACGCGATCCGCACCCGAAAGGGTCTTTCAGAGGCAGATATCGTCGTTGTCCGCTTTGGTGACCGCTACAAGCAGTGGAATGCGGCCTTTGACGCCGGATATGCGGCGGCCTTGGGCAAATCCCTGATCATCCTGCAGCCGCCCGAGCACGATCATGCCCTCAAGGAGGTCGATGCCGCGGCCCTCGCAGTGGCGCGAGAGCCGAAACAAGTCGTTGATATCATTCGATATGTTATCGACGGTACGCTGCCCGCCTAGTTGCGGACAACGTAGACGGAACATTCGGCGTGGGTGACCACGTGGCTTGCGTTGGTGCCCAGCAGATAGTCCTGCACCTTGGGGTTGGCGGAATCCATCACGATCACGTCGACCTTGCGCTCCTTCGCGAGCTTGACGATCTGGCGGTGCACCGCGCCCTTTGCCACGACGGTCTCGTAATCGACCCCGTTGGGTGGGTGGGCCGCGACGAATTTCTTCAGCTCCTCTCCCCAGTAAGCATCTGAATCATATATGTTCATGTTGCGCTCGAACTCCGGCGCGATGGTCGCGACGATGAGCTTCGCGCCATGCCGCGCGGCCATCTCGGCGGCCTCGGTATAGGCGGTGTAGTCCAGTTTGACGTGGCGCAGGTTGATCGGGCAGAGGATGGTCTTGGGGTTACGGCACATGGGGGAGGGTCCAGTATAAGTGTGAGCGCGTCCTTTAATCCGATTCGCCGCAGTGCAGCATTCCGGATGCGACATCTTTGAAGCGGCAGCGACGCGTACAGGGTGTACCTTGCGTACGCGGGTTGTGTACGCGGATCGCCGCCGGGGCCGGGCCGCCTCCGCGCGCCTTTGCAAGCCGGCGTTAACCAGCTTGGCGCAGGGTGATCCGACCCGACATGACCCCACGAGAGCGCCGATGTTCCACACTGTCAACAGCCGCACCTTCCGGGTAGTGTCTCAGTTTGAAATTAGAAAATAAAAGGGGCGACCGAAGCCGCCCCCGAACATTCGTTAAGCAACCATGCGCGCGGATTGCTCGCTTCCGGTTTGCCGGTCACCTGCCAGCACTTCACAGACGCGACCTTGGTTGACATCAAAATGCGCGGCAATGTCGTGCTGATACATTCCTGACCATCGCATCAGCCATACCTGGACAGCGTAGTCAAAAGTCAGTACATTCGTCTTAGCCATATTCGGCTCCTTTCGTGGAGCCGTTGACTGGACGCTTGACGGTGAGTCCACCCTATGCCAAAAGGTAAGAGTGAATTCACAAATCACCGCCAGCCAACGGCGGGTTTGCTTAGACCGCAGAGCGCGCCAACGCTCTGCGGTTTTCTTTTTGGGTGATTCGGAGCGCAGAGTCCAGCGCAACCGCCATATGTTGCGTCCACACAACCCCTAAAAACAAGAAATTGGGGCAGCACATAGACCGAATTATTCGGACTTTACGCGCTTTTTGTAGGGACCGCGCTTTATAGGTGCAGGTGTGCGTGCGTCGATAAGTCCGACAATCAATTCCATGTCGTGCAGGGTGTCAGTGACGCCAGCAGCCATCGCGGGCGTCATGCGCAGCGACTTGTGCACCCGCACAAAGTTGTAGTGCACAAAGTAGAGTGACAGCATGTGCAGGTGGTTTTCCAGCTTTTTGGAAAAGCCATTGGTCAGGCGCGTAAAGCGGCGCATCCCCATGCGCATTGTCAGGTTTTGACGCTCGACATGTGACGTGCTGACCAGTTCCTTGACCGGATGGCCTGTCACCAACTCCTTGCGCGCGCCGGTGCATTCTGCGGGTGAATACTTGCGCTCATGCCCTTTGTCGGTGGTCCCGAGAAACTTTCCTATCGGACCACGCTCCGCGTTTAAGCGGTTAATTTCACGTTGATGCCGAGCGTTTTCCGCCTTTTCCTCCGGGGACTCGAAAAGTTCTGCTTCAGCCTCCGGAGTGGGGTGTGGGTCTTGACTACCCTGCGTCTCTCCGATCTTCGGTCCCAGTGTCGATTTCTTCAATAGGTCGGCAAAACTCTTCATAGATATATTCGTCCGGGATTGGTGTATGCTGCGGAATTTGGAAGTTGTGTTCACTGGCTACGCGATGCCACGGAGTACCAGGCCTATGAGTCATATCTGACAGTGAAAAGCTGGACATTTGGCCGTAGCGGTCCCAAACCCAATCAATCAAGGCAAAGACTTCGACGTCCTCTTTGTCTACACGCTCGGGATCACCAAAAGGCAATGCCGATTGTGGGGCGTCAATGCCACGACGACCAAACAACCTTAGCGCCCTGTAAAGACTGGGAAAAACTGGGCCAAACTTCCAAATCTGGGGTCGCTCGCCAGTAAGCCGAACGCCTTCCAAGCCGTAGTGACCAAGCCACCAACCGTATGCGCAATACACCAGCTTCTGTAGCTTCATGTGCTCAACACCATACGGGCGACCGTGGCGATCAATAAACTCATTTGCTATCGCAAGAGGTGAATACGGAACAGGCATCACTTCCACCTCGCGTTCGCGGCCTTGCGCGCGATTTCTTCGCGCTGGGCTCCTGTGGTGTTCTCTTGACGTGCTTTCGCACCTGCCTTGCCGCTCGCGCGCTTGGCTGGTTGCTTGAGTGTGGTATCCTCGATCTCGCCCGTTGCGATCTTCGCAATGTGAGCAGCGTTGCCGATCACGTCCGCCGGGCGCTTCTGGCCTTGCGGTCCCTTTGGCATTTCTCTCCCCTTCACAGGCAAATCTGCCTATAACATTGACAACGTATAACACGGATATGGGCTTGAACCATATCTTTCTCAAGATTTGATTACCCCTGTGGCCTGCCAACATGCGACCGAACCCCACCAATTTCAAACTGAGACACTACCACCTTCCGCACGCAATTTCGCGCCTATCTCGATCACGTGATGACCACGGGCGAGCGGGTGCTGATCTACCGCCACGGCAAGGAGGTGGCCGCGCTGGTCTGCCGCGAGGATTTCGACGCGCTGCAGGAGGTCACCAACCGCAACGCGGACCTGATGGAACACCGCCACCGCGACCGGATGGAACGCTTGGGGATCATGAAGGCGAAGATGCGGTGAGGGGTGTGACGGGCAATCGTCCCGCGCGGTTGTCCGGCCCGGGTCGGGGGCTATCTCCTGATCACGAGAATGAACTTGAATAAAAGGGAGATCACCATGCACACTACACGACACAGGGCTGGCTGAGGGCGACAGAATGGATTCAACTGGACGACTCCGACCAAGGAAACGTCCCATGCCGAACCGAGCCATTGCCGCCCTCACCGAGATTTTGCGCCCAGAGAT
>Ga0307969_1000592_pt1 | contig 20135 bp, 23 predicted proteins | sample OrgLakmetagen710_FD_201841 | JGI IMG/M metagenome (GOLD analysis project Ga0307969, IMG submission 201841) | Saline water microbial communities from Organic Lake, Antarctica - #710 | ecosystem: Environmental > Aquatic > Non-marine Saline and Alkaline > Saline | place: Antarctica: Organic Lake... | reverse complement strand
CAGTTTCTTAATAACAAAGTCGGTCATCTTGAGCTCACCTGCGAGGTTAATCACAGATGAAGGCTAAGTGCTTTACTCGAATAGGTAAATCACGGAATGACGACTGCAAGTTCACGGATTCAGGATTATATTTTTTAGCTACCCGAGCTTCAATTAGCCTTAGAAAAGCGATGCCCTTGTTGACGAGCAGACGTCGCTGCTTAACAAGGCCATAAAACCATTTCCGTGTGGCATATCCTCTTTTTGCATTTACATCGTCAATATCACTATCTTGTCCTGACTGCTGCGCAATAGCCGGCCAAACCGCAAGACCTTTTCCAGACCGGACCATGACCTCTCGCAGTTTATGATCGATCGGCATTTCAACAGTTGTACTGTCCATCAGGAATTTTTTGGCTCCGGCACGAGACCAAAGCAAAGCACTTGTCGTCATCGGGAAATAATGCGCTGCAACAACGTCCTGACCATCCGGCAAACGGAAAATAGGTGAAAATATTTTCAACCGATCCGCCGCCAAGTGCATCACATCAAATTCAAAATCAGATGCGACCAACGCCTCCAAGGCATTTTGCACCGCATCCGCCCATCCTGGATCCAAAATAACATCATCTTCAATCACAACTGCAAAATCAGCATTCCCAGCCAAGACAAGTTTCAGAGCCTTGATATGACTCTTATAGCATCCATACTCTCCCCCAGTTACAGAGCGCCCCAACGAAGCAACAGATGCATTGTCATCGTAGTCAATCAAAGTCGTCAAATCAACGCCGCGTCCATCAACAGCAGAAACCCGAAAATACTTTTTGAAACCCATATTTATGAGTTCGTTTTCAACTTTTACGCGCCTGTCACTGCTTTCTTCCAAATTAATATAGTAAACTGGAGTATCAGGTATCATCGTTTGCCACTGACTTTACGAAGCTTAAGGTTGGAAATACACTATTGTATCTTGAATTCACGTAAGGTCTCAACTTATTGGCCCATAGGTGAACACCGTACGCAGATTTGGGAGCATCACCCTCTGAATACATGCCCGGATCGCAGAATCTCCATGCTTCGGCAAATGGAACCGAATAAAATGAATCTACCGGCAAAGCGTTTGATATTTCACCGGCCTCTTGAAGTGCCCAGGTGAGATAACCGGGACCCGTCGCGCCCCATGGCCATCTATCAATTGTCAGACCGCCTGATAGCGCGCTCTTTATGGAATACTTGAACTTTCGAACACCCACAAACTGAGGTGGAATACCCGTGGTACCCTCCTCAAGCGCTAGCAAGAGCTCAAGAGAGGTTGAACTTCTTGGCAGTCGCAAAACTGCATTCGAAACTGTATCGCCGTTTTCATATCCAAAAACATATTCACTCGGGAAACTAAACTGCCGCAACGCTATGATATCAAGGTCAACCCAAATGTGGTTTGTTTTCATCATCAACGCATATCTAAATAAATCAGAATGGATTGCGGGGCTTCCATTTTTTAAGTGTCGAATTACCTTTGATGATTGGAATATCGTGTTTGCATCCAAAATTTCAACGGACTTTGGGACCCCGATTATTGGCCCATACGCATAGAGAAAAAATTTATGCCCGTGCTTTTGAAAGGACCGGATGCTCGCAAGTTCTATATCGCCAAGCTCATCACCAATCCATAAGCTGGCAATCGTAGAAATCAAACTTTAATCCAGTCTTGGTGATAAACATTTCTCTGCACCGACAGAACACCGCATCCTTCAGGCCAACTTGCCGTCGCCTGAACCACAATTTCTGTCAAGCCGGACACAACATCCATTCCTTTCCACCCAAAGGATACCCTGCGAATATATTTGAAAATGGAAAAAAGGGCAGCCCGTACGGACCGCCCTTTCCGAATTTTTGCCCCGAAGCTTAACGCTTGGAGAACTGGAAGCTCTTGCGGGCCTTCGCCTTGCCGTACTTCTTGCGCTCGACGACGCGGCTGTCACGGGTCAGGAACCCGGCGGCCTTCAGTGCGGCGCGCAGGGTCGGGTCGTAAAGCTGCAGCGCCTTGGATACGCCGTGCTTGACCGCTCCGGCCTGACCGGAAAGGCCGCCACCGGCAACGGTCGCCATGACGTCGAACTGGTCGACGACACCGGCCACCTGGAAAGGCTGACGCAGGATCATCTGCAGAACGGGGCGGGCAAAGTAAATCTTCATCTCCTTGCCGTTCACGGTCACCTTGCCAGAGCCGGGCTTGATCCAGACGCGGGCGACCGCATCCTTGCGCTTGCCGGTGGCATAGGCGCGGCCAAACTCGTCACGGACAGGCTCGCGCTTGATCTGCGTCTCTTCGGCGGGGGTGGTGCCCTGAACGGCACCGATGTCGTCGGTCACAACCGAGGACAGGTCTTCGAGCGAATTCACTTGATCGGCCATTATGCGGTCCTCGTGTTCTTCTTGTTCATCGCCTCGACGTCGATGACTTCGGGCTTCTGGGCCTCCATGCCGTGTTCGGCACCTGCGAAGACGCGCAGGTTCGTCATCTGCTGACGGCTGAGCTTGCCGCCGGGCAACATGCGCTGGACGGCCTTGGTGACGACGCGCTCGGGGTGCGCACCTTCGAGGATTTCGCCCTTGGTGCGGGACTTGATGCCGCCGGGGTGACCGGTGTGCCAGTAGTAACGCTCTTCGCGTTTCTTGCCGGTCATCTGGATTTTCTCGGCATTGATGACGATGATGTTGTCACCCATGTCCATGTGCGGAGTGAAAGACGGCTTGTGCTTGCCGCGCAAGCGCATGGCGATGATCGAGGCAAGACGGCCCAGAACGACGCCTTCGGCGTCGATCACGAACCATGTCTTCTCGATATCCGCCGGTGTCGCGGTAAAGGTTTTCATATCGGTTCCCATTCTCGGGCGCGGGTCCCCGCGCCGGTGTATTCGGATAGGCGGTTTATAAAGGTTGCACACCTCCGGTCAAGCGCGACCTACGGCGAAAAACAACGCAATAACAGTATCTTACAATTTGGGTATCATTATACCCCATTTCTTCCCGGCTCTCAGGGCTCCGGCGGGATCGAATAGGTCAACGAAGCCCGCGCGACCGGCCCCTCCTGCCCCACGGACCGGATCAGCACATCGCCCACCGCCAGCACGCGCCCCAATTTCAGGATCCGCGCGGTCCCGATCAGATCGGCCCCCGCGGCAGGCTTGCGCATGAAGTCGATGGCGCAATTGGTGGTCACCGCCAACGCGACCGGCCCCAGCCGTTGCAGGATCGCGAGGTAAAGCGCCACATCCGCCAGAGCGAACATCGTGGGCCCCGATACGGTCCCGCCCGGTCGCAGGTGCTGGTCCGACACCACCAATCTCAATGACAGGGCCTCGCCTGCCTCTTCCACGTGAAAATCGCCAGCCACCTGTGGGAAGGCCTCGTGCAGAAAGGCGTTCAGCGCCGCCTTGTCCATCTTCCAGTCCATTCCCGCATCTCCCTTGTCACCCCCGGCTCCCCTTCATCTCGGCCCGAAAACTCCGGGGGAGTCCGCAGGACGGGGGCGGCGCCCCCTACCGCCCCCTCCGACGTCTCAAAGCCCGTAGATCGCGCCGAACTTCTCTTCCAGATAGTCCAGCAACGGCTCTGCGGTCGGGGCCATGCCCGCGGCCCGTGTGATCACTTCTTCCGGAGGGTAAAGCCCCCCATGCCGCTGGACCTTGTCACGCAGCCAATCGGTCGCCGGTGCCGTGTTCCCCTTTGCCAGTGGAGTGTCGAGCTCTGGCACATCGCGCCGCAACGCCTGATGCAGGCAGCCCGCATAAACATTGCCCAGGCTGTAGGTCGGGAAATAGCCGAACAGCCCTTCAGACCAGTGCACATCCTGCAACACACCGTTCGACGGCTTGTCCACCGCAAAACCGAAATCGGCGGCAAAGCGGTCGTTCCAGGCCGCTTCCAGATCACCGACCGACAGATCACCCACGATCAGCGCCCGTTCCAGATCAAAGCGCAGCATGACGTGAAGGTTGTATTGCACCTCGTCCGCTTCGGTTCGGATAAAGCCGTCAGAGACGCGGTTGACCAGCGCCCAGAAGCCTTCTTCACCGACGCCGAAATCCCCGAACCGGTCACGCATCTGCCCGTAAAGCCAACTGCAGAAGGCCCGCGACCGGCCCAACTGGTTCTCGTAGATGCGGCTCTGGCTTTCGTGGACACCCATCGACACGCCGGCGCCCAGCGGTGTCAGCAGGTAGGCGCGGTCGATGTTCTGCTCGTAGGCCGCGTGGCCAACCTCGTGGATCGTCGAATAGATGCAGTTGAAGGGGTCGGCGTCGTTCGACCGGGTGGTGATCCGCACATCCAGCCCGGACCCCGCCGAAAACGGATGCACGGCCGTGTCGATCCGCCCGTGGGTCAGGTCATAGCCGAATGTCAGCGCGAGGGTCCGGGCCAGCTCCATCTGCCCTGCGTGATCGAAGCTGCCGTCCAGCGCCGGGGGTGCGGGCCGGTCGAGGATCGCCGCCCTCAGCGCCACGAGACGTGGCCGCATCGACGCGAAAAGAGTCGCGATGCCCTCGCCTGTTGCCTCGGGTTCGTAGTCGTCCAGCAGCGCGGAATAGGGGTCGGTATTGCCCGCGACCGCAGCGGCCTCCTCGCGGCGCAGGGCCACGACCTGCTCCAACAGCGGCAGGAAGCTTTTCACATCTTCCTCGGCCCGCGCCTTGGCCCAGACGCGGTGCGCAAGAGAGGTGGTCCGCGCAAGTTCCGTCGCCAGCCGCGCGGGAACCTTCACGGTCCGCTCGTAACTGCGCCGCAAGTGGCGCAGGTTAGCCTGTTCCACGTCGGTCTCGGGCGTGATGCTCTCAAGCCAGTCACCGATCCGGGGATCGGTGTGACGGGCGTGCAGGACGCCGGCCATGGCCGCATGTTCCTCGGCGCGCTGGGGCGTTGCTCCCTCCGGCATCATGGTTTCCTGATCCCAGCCCAGACGGCCCGCCACCTGGTTCAGGGCCTCGGTCTCGCGGACCTGTGCCATCAGCATGTCGTAGTCTCTCATGCCAGCTTCCCCCGGACCGATTGCGCGACCGGATAGCGCGACACGAAACGTGCGCGCAACAGCAGCACCCAAAGCACCACAGCGCCGAACTGGTGGACGATCGCGATCTGCCAGGGGGCACTGTAGATCACGGTCACGATGCCCAGCACCATCTGGGCCAGCATCATGGCCAACACCAGATGCCAGTTCTGCCGGATGCTGGCGTTCGCGCTGCGACGGCCCCGCAGCCAGACGATACCTGCCAAAAGCATCAACAGATAGCCCATCATCCGGTGCATGAACTGCACCAGTCCCGCGTCTTCGAAGAAGTTGCGCCAGAGCGGTTCGATCTGGAACGGATCGGGGGGCAAGAAGCCGCCCGCCATCAGCGGCCAGTCGGGAAAGGCACGGCCCGCATCTATGCCGGCCACCAGCGCACCCAGCAGGATCTGCACGAAGGCTGCAGCGACAAGGACGCCCCCCCATTGCGCAAGGCTCGCATCGCCCGTCCGGCGGGCCTGAAGCAGGTCCGCCTCGCGCCGGCCAAGCCGAAAGATATACCACGACAGGACCCCGAAGATGACAAAGGCCAGACCCAGATGCGTGGCAAGCCGGTACGAGGCCACGCTCAGCATCCCCTCTTCAAGCCCGGATGCCACCATCCACCAGCCGATCGCACCCTGCAATCCGCCAAGGGCACCCAGCAGCAGCAGCCGCCCGGTCCAGCCCTTGGGGATCTTGCGCGCGGCCAGAAAGCCCACGAAACCAAGAGCCCAGACCAGCCCGATCACACGACCCAACTGCCGGTGACCCCATTCCCACCAGTAGATGATCTTGAACTCTTCAAGGCTCATCCCCCGGTTCTGCAACTGGTACTGGGGGATCTGGCGGTACTTGTCGAATTCGCTTTGCCAGTCGGCCACGCTCATCGGAGGCAGCGCGCCCGTGACCGGCGCCCATTCGGTAATCGACAGGCCCGAGTCCGTCAGCCGTGTCAGGCCACCGACCGCGATCATCACGGCCACCAGCGCAAAAAGCAGCATCAGCCACAGCCGGATCGCGCCGCGTGCGCCGGTGCCCGCCGCGCGGTCGATGGCGCCCGGTTGGGCAGCGGCCTTTTGTGTCGTGTCGACCTCTTCGAATATGCTGCGCTTGCCAGCCATTGGCGTCCCTTTCCGTTTGCGCGAAACCTATGTCCGCGCCACGGCGGGGGCAAGGTTCACGGGCGGTCCTTCCAGCGGACCATCTGACGCATGATCCCGTGCAGCATCTGGACATCGGCGCGGGTCAGCGGCATCCGGCTCCACAGGTTGCGCAGGTTCAGCTTCATCGACGCGGCCTTGTGGTCGGGAAAGAAGAAGCCCGCGTCCTCCATCCGGTCCTCGTAGTGCTGCGACAACGCCTCGATCTCGGACTGGTTGGCCCAGTCGCCCTGCATCTGTGTGCGCTCGGGGATGACCTCTTCCGTCGCCAGCCGCCATTCGTAGCCCGTCAGCAGCACGCATTGTGCCAAATTCAGCGACGGGAAGTCAGGGTTGACCGGCACCGTGATGATCGCGTTCGCACGGCTGATGTCGTCGTTTTCCATGCCCGCACGTTCGGGGCCGAACATGACCGCCACGCGCTGACCCTGCGCGATCCGGCGGACAGCGTCCTGCAGCGCGGCCTGCGGCGACAGGACGGGCTTGGTCAGCTCGCGCGGGCGGGCGGTGGTGGCATAGACGTATTCGCAATCGGCAACGGCACTTGCCGTGTCGTCGTGCAACTGGGCCGCGTCCAGCAGGCGCCCCGCGCCCGACGCCATGGCGACCGCCGCCGCGTTGGGCCAGCCGTCGCGCGGGGCGACAAGGCGCATCCGTTCGAGCCCGAAGTTGGCCATGGCGCGGGCGGCAGCCCCGATGTTTTCGCCCATCTGGGGACGGATCAGCACGAAGGCGGGTTGCGGGCGCATGGGGAGTCCTTTGAAATCACGGCTTCTTACTGGCGGCCTTCGCGGGGTTCAAGCCGTAGCCAAAGCGCGCAAAGACCGCTAGAGACTGACCCGAAGACCAGCTTGAGGCCCATCATGTCCGACGATACCCCCGACCACCCGCAGCTTTACCTGATCAGCCCGTCCGAGTTCGACCTTTCCGTCTATCCCGACCAGCTGGCAGCCTGTCTCGACGCGCAGGACGTAGCCTGCGTGCGGCTCGCACTGGGCACCCGCGACGAAGACCGGCTGATCCGGTCTGTCGATGCCCTGCGCGAAGTGACGGCATCGCGTGATGTGGCGCTGGTGATCGAGACGCATACGGGGCTTGTCACGCGGCTGGGGCTGGACGGCGTCCACCTGACCGATGCTGCCCGTAGCGTGAAACAGGCGCGCAAGGCGCTGGGCGAGGATGCCATCGTCGGCGCGTTTTGTGCCGCGTCCCAGCACGACGGGATGACGGCGGGCGAGCTGGGGGCAGACTACGTGGCCTTTGGCCCCTGTGGCGACACGGCGCTGGGCGGTCCCGCGCAGGCCGAACTGGATCTTTTCGCATGGTGGTCGCAGATGATCGAAGTGCCGGTGGTGGCCGAGGGCGGGCTGACGCTGGACCTGATCGAGACTCTGGCCCCGCATACGGATTTCTTCGGAATCGGTGACGAGGTCTGGCGCGAGGACGATCCGGCGCTGGCGCTGACCCGCCTGCTGGCACCGCTCACCCCCTGACCAGACCGCTTCTGACCTGATCTTCCAGCGCCTTGGCCAGCGCCTTGCGGGTCGGGTAATCGGCCAGTGTGACGGGGTCGTGAAAGACCACCGAGATGCGGCCTTGCCTGCGGGCGGCCAACGTGTGCAGCAGGTGCGGCCCGAACGCCATGTTGCCCCACCAGCCATAAAAGCGCGCGTCCATATCGGGCGGTGCCTGATACACAAGTGTCACCGCCTGCAGCGACAGGCTCTCGAACCCCGGTGCGAAGAAGGCGGCAAAGAGCGTGGGCTTGAACGGCAGCACCCGCAGGCCGTCGGTCGATGTGCCTTCTGGAAAGAACAGCAGCTTGTGCCCCGCCGCCAGACGGTCCTGAAAAATCGCGACCTGGGACCTTGCCTCGCGCCGGTCGCGCTTGATAAACACTGTGCCCGTGGCCCGTGCCAGCCAGCCGATGACCGGCCATCCGGCGACTTCGTCCTTCGAGACGAAATAGACGCGGCGGGCCGCGTTCAGCGCAAAGATATCAAGCCATGACGAATGATTGGCGACAACCGCGCCCGGCCCATCCATCGGACGTCCCCGGATACGGTAGCCAATCCCCATCAGCCGCAGCGCGTTCCGGCAGACGAACTGTGTGATCGCCGGGGTCACGGGACGCCCCAGACCGCACAGGGGACGTTCGATCATCCGCACCAGCAAGAGAACCAGCAAACCGCTGAAGACAAGGATCGCAAGCGGCACGCCCCGCAGGATCATCCGCACCCATCCGGCCCTGCCGGGCGGTGAAGGCGTCACTTGCGTCTCGTCCGAGTGCCAGGTCTGCGTCATGGCAAAGCCCCGTAGATCGCCCGCTGCCGGTCGGGAACCAGTGCAACATCAAGCACCATGCAGACGTCGGTCGTATTGAAGGCGTGATCGACGAAGGCCCCCTCGCCGACGCATCCGCCCAGCTTCAGGTAGCTTTTGATCAAAGGCGGCATGGTCCGCATCACGGCCTTGCGGTCGATGGCATGATCCGTGTCCGCGACCGTCAGGGCCGTGGGCCCGATGGCCGTCGGTCGCAGATGCGGTGGCGCCAGATACTCGCACGACAGCAGATGCAGGGCATCGGTGACAAGGGCGCTGTCGGTTCCGGGAAAAGAGGCGACACCGAAAATGATTTCGGCACCAGTGAGGTGGATATGGGCACTCAATCCCTGCCACATGGCAAAAAGCGCGGGCCCGCCCCGGTAGGACCGCACCAGACAGGACCGCCCCAATTCCAACAGCGGTCGACCGCTTTGAAGCAGTGGGCTCAGGTCGAATTCGGACGCGGAATAGAACCGGCCTGCAGCCCTGGCCTGATCATCGTTCATGAGACGGTAGACACCGATGACGGTTTCGGGGTCGTCCGAAAACCGATCGAAAAGCAGCAGGTGATCGCCAAAGGCATCAAAGCGGTCGGCCTCGATCTTCGCCGCATGGTCGACCATGTCACCGGTCCCACCCATTTCGGTCACGAAGATATCGTAGCGCAGACGTTGCGCCGCCGATACATCCGCCTCTGTCCGGGCAAGTCTGACAGAGAACCTGTTGGCCAACTCAAGTGTCATCGATCAGCTTTGCCATCCTCGCACTCACGGCTTGTTAGGCTTCCCATTGCATCTTGGCAACGGAAGCCGAAGCGATACCTGTTCAAGTTGACAAGTCATGTAATTTTGCTACCTTAGGTTTAGTTACCCCGACGTCACAGTGACCCCTCATCAAAGACGATCATCAGCATGACATGTGCGCCATCCAACACCATCTTGCCGGTTTCCCGAAAATTGACCGTGATCTTGCCGCCAATGTTCGACTGCACCTGCCCGACCCCCCAATCGGGATGGTCAGGATGGCGCACCAGCATCCCCGGTTCAAGTATTGCATTCATGTCATGCATCGGCACTCCTCCCAAGAAAGTCAGTTAGTTCATGAGCAAAGACATCGCTGCCCTTGTCGGATCCCGGATCTGCCACGACCTTATCAGCCCCTTGGGCGCAATCGGCAATGGGGTCGAACTGCTGTCCCTGACCAGCGGTGAGACAAGCGCCGAAATGGTGCTGATCAACGAAAGCGTCGCCAATGCGAACGCGCGGATCCGGTTCTTTCGCATCGCCTATGGCGCTACCGAGATGGGGCAACGCGTCCCTCGCAAGGAAATCCTGTCGGTGCTGGCCGCCTCGGCCCGGGGCGGGCGTTTCACCTATTTCTGGCATCCCGAGGGCGACCAGTCCCGGCGTGAGGTGCGGATCGCGTTTCTGTTGTTGCAATGTCTGGAGGTCGCTTTGCCTTCGGGTGGCGAAATCTCGGTCACGCAGGACGAGGGTTTGTGGGAGGTCACGGGTCTGGGCGGCCGGATTCATATCGACGAGGCGCTGTGGCACGGGCTGAAAGAGCCGAGGGGCCTGAACGGATATTCGCCTGCGCATGTGCAGTTCGCGGTCCTGCCCAGCGTGCTGACCGAAGCACGGCGCACGCTGGACATCGACATATCCGAAGCCCGGATCAGGGTCCGCTTCTAGGCACGGGTCGTTCCGTCGCCGGTGACAAGGTATTTGAAGCTGGTCAGCTGCGTCGCACCGACCGGACCGCGGGCATGAAGCTTGCCGGTCGCGATGCCGATCTCTGCCCCCATTCCGAATTCACCCCCATCCGCGAACTGCGTCGAGGCGTTGCGCATCAAAATCGCGCTGTCGAGCTTGCGAAAGAAGGTTTCAGCGGTCGCGTCGTCTTCGGTCAGGATCGCCTCGGTATGATTTGAGCCATGGGCGCGGATGTGGTCAATCGCGCCTTCGACGCCATCGACCAGTTTCACCGCGATGATCATATCGAGGAATTCCTTGCCAAAGTCCTCGTCCGTCGCGGCAACGGTGCCATCGATCTGCGCACCTTCACCGGCGCGCACTTCGACGCCGGCGTCCAGCAGGTCCTGCACCACGGCTTTGCCCATCGTGTCCCATGCGGCGCGATCGATCAGCAGGCATTCCGCCGAGCCGCAGATTCCCGTGCGGCGGGTCTTGGCGTTCACCACCACGGCGCGCGCCTTGTCGGCGTCCGCCGCCTGATCGACATAGATGTGGCAGATCCCTTCGAGGTGGGCAAAGACCGGTACGCGGGCTTCGCGCTGCACAAGGCCGACAAGGCCCTTGCCGCCACGCGGGACGATCACGTCGATGAAGTCGGTGGCCTTCAGCATCTCGGTCACGGCGGCGCGGTCGCGGGTCGGCACCAGCTGGATCGCCCCCTTGGGCAGACCGGCGGCTTCCAGCCCCTTTTCAAGGCAGGCATGGATCGCCTTGCTGGAATGCAGGCTTTCGGACCCGCCGCGCAAAATCACGGCATTGCCCGACTTCAGGCAGAGAGCACCCGCATCAGCGGTCACATTCGGGCGGCTTTCGTAAATCACACCGATCACACCGATGGGCGTGCGGACGCGGCGGATGTTCAGCCCGCTGGGCTGGTCCCATTCCTCGATCACGGCACCGATGGGGTCGTCCTGCGCGGCCACGGCCAGCAGACCGTCGCGCATGCCTGCAACGCGGTCCTCGTCCAGCATCAGCCGGTCCAGCATTGCGGGCGAAAGCCCCTTGTCCCGGCCAAATTCCATGTCCTTGGCGTTGGCGGCGATTATCGTCTCGCGCTCCGACCAGACGGCCTCGGCCGCCTTTTCCAGCGCAAGGCGCTTGGCGCCTGCCTCGGCGGTCGCCAGTTCGGTCGCGGCCGCGCGGGCTGCGGGACCGAGGGTCGCCATGAGATCGGCATTCATATCATTCATCTTGCGTCTCCTGATCGTGCGTTGCCATGTCATCGCGGTGCACCAGCACGGCGCGACCGTCGAAGCCTAGGATTTCCTCGATTTCCGCGGATTTGTGACCCTTGATCTGGTTGGCTTCTTCAGAGGTATAGCGGCTGAGGCCGTAGGCCAGCGCATTGCCGCGCTGATCCGCCAGTGTCACCGGGTCGCCGCGCCCGAATACGCCGCTGACAGCCGTGACACCTGCGGGCAAAAGACTGCGTCCGTCCTGCAATGCGCTCACGGCACCGTCGTCCAGTGTCAGCACCCCGATCGACTTCATCGAGGCGATCCAGTTCTTGCGCGCGGCCTGCGGCGTCGTCTGTGCAGCGAACCACGTCACACGCGCCCCGTCCTGTAGCGCCCGAAGCGGGTTCATCACTGCACCCAGCGTAATCGCCATCGCGCAACCGGCCTGAGTGGCGATCTGTGCGGCCAGCACCTTGGTCTTCATACCGCCGCGCGAATAGATCGAGGCTGCATCACCGGCGATGGCCAGAATGTCGGGCGTTACATGGTCGACCTGCGGGATATGCGTCGCGGTGGGGTCGAGACTGGGGTTCGCTGTATAAAGCCCGTCCACATCCGACAGCAACACCAGCGCATCAGCGGCAACGGTCATCGCCACCTGTGCGGCCAGCCTGTCATTGTCGCCATAGCGAATCTTGTCGGTCGCGATGGTGTCATTTTCGTTGACGATCGGCGTCACACCGAGAGACAGCAGTGTCTCCATCGTCGCACGGGAATTGAGATAGCGTTTGCGGTCGGCGGAATCGTCCAGCGTCACCAGCACCTGACCGGTCAGGATACCATGCTCGCCCAAGGCTTCTTCGTAGGCGCGGGCCAGCTTGATCTGCCCGACCGATGCCGCCGCCTGCGCCTGTTCTAGCGGCAGACCACCCAGACCGAACCCAAGGATGCCGCGCCCCAATGCCACGGACCCCGACGATACGATCACGACGTCCTTGCCCTGTTTGCGCAGTTCGGCCACGTCCGCGATCAGGGACTTCAGCCAGTCATAGCGCAGTTCGCCCTTGTCGCGGTCGACCAGCAGGGCCGAGCCGATCTTGACGACGATGCGTTCCGCATCCTTCAGGGTTGCCATGGTGTCGTTTCCTCTTCGCCTTCGGTGGCCTTCTTTTCGCGCAGCCGCTCGTCGTCGATCTGGGCGCGCAGGGCGCGCAGCACCTCGGTCACGTTCTCGCCCGTGACACCCGACATGGTCATCACCGGTCCCGGAACGACCGCCTCGACCTCGGACTTGATGAAGGCGCGCTCTTCTTCGTCCAGCGCATCAATCTTGTTGAGCACGGTGACGCGGGGTTTGTCCGCCAGATCGCCGCCGTAGGCCTCCAACTCACCGATGATGGTCTTGTAGTCCCGCATCGGGTCACCGGTCGTGCCATCGACCAGATGCAACAGAACGGCGCAACGTTCAACATGCCCCAGAAAAGTATCCCCCAGACCCCGCCCTTCCGAGGCGCCTTCGATCAGGCCGGGAATATCAGCGACGACAAATTCCACGTTGTCGACGCCCACGACGCCCAGATTGGGAACGAGCGTGGTAAAGGGATAGTCCGCGATCTTGGGCCGGGCATTCGATGTGGTGGCCAGAAAGGTGGACTTTCCCGCATTCGGCAGGCCCAGAAGGCCCACGTCGGCAATCAGCTTGAGGCGGAGCCAGATCGTCCTCTCGATGCCGGGCTGGCCCGGGTTGGCACGGCGCGGGGCCTGATTGGTGGCGGATTTGAAGTGCAGGTTGCCCCAGCCACCATTGCCGCCACGGGCCAGGGTGAAGGTCTGGCCGACCTCGGTCATATCCGCGAGCACCGTTTCTTCGTCCTCGTCCATGATCTCGGTCCCGACGGGCACGCGCAGGACGATATCGTCACCGCCCTTGCCGGTCATGCCCTGCCCCATGCCATGCTGGCCGCTTTTGGCGAAGAAATGCTGCTGGTAGCGGAAATCGATCAGGGTGTTCAGCCCGTCGACCGTCTCGATGATCACGTCACCGCCCTTGCCACCGTCGCCGCCGTTGGGGCCACCGTATTCGATAAATTTTTCGCGCCGGAAGGACACGGCACCAGCTCCGCCGCCGCCAGAGCGGATATAGACCTTCGCGAGATCGAGAAACTTCATGATTTGGGCTTTCCGGGCTGTTCGTGTGCCGCTTACGCTATTGCGCCGAAGCCCTCAAGCAATCCATGTGTGACGTGACAGTCGATGCTCGTGACACAGGACCGGCAGTCCGCGGGCCTGCGCATGTTCGTAGTGGGTCTGCCAGTGGGTAAAGCCCAGTTTGCGCAAAAGAGCGTAGGAGGCGTGGTTGTCGTCCCAGGTGTTCGCAGTGATGCGGTCGATCTCGAAACGGGCAAACCCCTGGTCGATGGCATGGCGGACGGCACGGCTGCCGATGCCCTGCCCCTGAAAGCGCGGCGACAGGGCATAGGCCAGCCATTCGCCCGTGACACCCACGGTTCCGGCAAGACGGTGGCCAAGGAAAACACCCCAGACAAAGCCGTTTTCCCGGGGGTAGGGCCGACTGCGGCTGTCCGTGACATCGCGCGACGGTGGCCACGGCCAACCGCCCATCTGCCGCACGATGGACCAGTCCGACATCATGTCGTGCAGCGCCCCTGCATCCGACGGCTGAAGGTCGCGGTAGGTCAGTTCAGCCATACTGCCCGCCTGTCGAAATCATCGACGGTGTCAGCGCGTCTTGCGGGTGTAGGTCCATGTGGGCACCACGGTGTTGCGGGCGACGCAAAATGCCTCGGCATCGCCCAGATAATCGAACCCGCAGTTGGTCAGCACGCGGGCCGAACCGGGGTTGTCCTGAAAAGCTTCTGCAAAATAGCAGTCGGCCTCGTGCGGGTTGGCGTCGATCAGGCTTTGCAGCGCTTCGGTCGCAAATCCGACATTCCAGAACGCGGGGGCGATCCAGTACGAGGCTTCAGACTGTTTCCGATCGATCCGGGTCAGGGAAATCAACCCCAGCACCTCGGCATGGTCGGTGGCGGCACCGTCCAGCACCCAGACATCCTCTTTCCGGTCGGGATTTCGGGCGCGGGCGATCATCGCCTCGATCGTGCCGGGGGGCAGCGGATGCGGAATGGACCGTGTGTAGCGGGCCAGATTGCGATCGCCGGCATAAAGCGACAGCAGACCGGCATCGCTGGTCTGCGGCGGGCGCAGGATAAAACGGCCTGCCGACACGATGGGTTGGCCTACAACGGTTTCGTGCTTCATCGGGTCACCCTCCTCCTCGAAAATTCCCCCCGATCCTACAGGTCTTCTGTAAGGACCAAATGAATGGGGGGACCGACTTGCGCCGATCCCCCCAAATAAGTCTGCTTGAAGCGGTCGGTTTACTCGGCGGCCTCCGCCACCGGGAGAACCGAAATAAAGGTGCGGCCCTTGAGGCCGGTGTGGAACTTCACGGCACCCTGGACAGTGGCGAAGATCGTGTGATCCTTGCCCATGCCGACGCCTTCGCCCGGCCACATCTTGGTGCCGCGCTGACGCATGATGATGTTGCCCGGAATGACGGCTTCGCCGCCGAACTTTTTCACACCAAGGCGGCGACCAGCAGAGTCGCGACCGTTACGGGATGAACCGCCTGCTTTTTTATGTGCCATCGGTCTTTCTCCTTAGCCTTTTGCAAACTCAGAGGCTTGCTTGATCCATTCGTCGCGCTCGATGCGACCTTTGAAGGACAGTTGATCGTCCATATACGCGATTTCGTCCGATTTCCAAGCGGCAATCTGGTCGAAGTGGAAAACGCCGTTGTCGTGCAGCTTTTTCTCGAGTGCGGGACCGACGCCGGAAATCTGCTTGAGATCGTCGGGCTGGCCGTCGCGGGCTTCGGCAAGAAGGTTGGCGGGCTTGGAGCCTGCGTTTGAAACTGCTTCACCTGCCGTGGCCGCCACGTTCTTGGCGGTCGAGGCTGCTTTCTTGGCGGCCCCCTTGGCAGTCTTGCCGGCGTCGTCAGCCGCGTCGCCGACGGCCTTGGTCGCCTTCTTGGCAGTTTTCTTCGCGCTGTCCTTCTGCTCGTCCGAGCTGGCCGCATAGGCAGCTGCACCGGCAGCGGCCACGGCAGCGACTGCACCGGCGGCAACGGCCATACCACGGCCCGACACGGCAGCGCGCCAGCCAGAATTGTCCGCACCCGACTCGAGGATGTCGCCGATCCGCACCAGCGTCAGCTGCTGGCGGTGGCCTTTCTTGCGCTGCGAGCCGTGCTTACGGCGGCGCTTGACGAAGTTGATCGTCTTTGCGCCTTTGATCTGATCGATCACTTCAGCCTGCACGCCAGCGCCTTCGACAAGCGGGGTGCCGACAGTGTCGCCGACCATGAGAATTTCGTTGAACTGGACCTGGTCACCCGCTTGGGCATCCAGCTTTTCGACACGCAACACGTCACCAGAGGTCACCTTGTATTGCTTGCCACCGGTCTTGAGAACCGCAAACATATCGTCTTCCTTTGTTTTTCGCGTCATCCTGAGGCCCCGGAGCATGTCCGGCGTTGGGTGCCTGGCAACTGCGCGCCTGTCGGCGTCATATCGCTTTAGTCCGGGCAAGGGCCTTGCGCGGATGGCGGCTTATCGGGTCAATGCGCCTATGAGTCAAGCCCTTCTCCCCCCGCTATTTCGCGCCTTTCCGCTGGTTTTTCTGATGGCCTGCACCAGCGAGGTGGCGGACCTGCGCGATATCAACCTTTTCCCCTTCACGACAGGGCCGACCCAGCGCGGCGCAGTCGAACTGATCGTCAAGTCTGAGTATCCGGTGATCCTGCAAGAGATCGAAGCAGGCGGCGGCCCCGTGCTGCGCGATGCGATGGACCGCGCGGGCATCCCCGAGGCCGACCGCCCTGCCCGCCTGCTGCAACTGAGGTCGGATCTTCCACTTTACGCCGAAAGCCCTGCAGCACTGGTGACGGCCCTTCTGACCTACGGATCGTGATTTTTCCCAACCGCAACGAAACTTCTGTCCGCGGCCTTGCGTGAATGTTCGACAAGACACGGCAGACGCCGTTGTCATGACCTTGATTGGGAGATCAAAATGAAGACCTTGACCGCACTGACCGCTGCACTGACCCTGACCGCCACTGGTGCATTCGCCGAAGCTCACGCCATGCAGACGGTCACAGCATCCGATCAGGACGTATCCAACGGCATCGTCAGCGCAGAGAGTGTCACCGCCGCCCAGAACGGCTGGCTGGTGGTCCACCGCACCGACGCCGAGATGACCCCCGGCCCGGTCGTCGGATACGCACCGCTGCGCGCCGGTGACAACACCGACGTTCTTACCATCCTGCAAGAGGACGTGGCCCCGGGTGACATGCTGATGCTGATGATCCACGCCGAAGACGGTGGCATGTCGACGGGTGTATTCGAATACACACTGGGTGCGACCGAAGATGGTCCGATCCGCGTCGATGGCGACCTGGTGATGACCGTCGTGTCGGCTGAATAAGCCATCCGCTTGCGGATACGACAAAAGGGCCGCCCGGTCGGGCGGCCCTTTTTCGTCGCTAGAGATCGGCGCCTTGCATGTAGCGGGATGCGGCCAGCCCCAATTCGCGGCTGATATCGACAAAAAGCGGGTCGAAACCGCCGAACAGAAGTCTGTTCAAATCCTGTCCGGCCTCGGTTTGGGAAAAGGTGATGTAGCTGTCAAGTTCCTCGTCCGTCAGCGGCGCATAGGCCATGAGCAGAAAGGACTGCATCCATTCGCTTGTGTTATCGCGAATTTCGGGCTCTCTGCTCCAGACATCGGCCAGAATATCGTCCTCGCCAAGCTCCTGCGGAAAACCGCCACCGTTGATGAGACCAACGTAGAAGGCATAGTTGGAATTCAGCGCCCCCACCACGTTCTGTTCGATAAGGTCGTTGCCATCGATGAAGGCTTCGATCCGGGCCGCGCGTGGCGTTTCGTCCATCATGGCGATGGCCGCAGTTTCCTTGGCGGCCTCCTCGATCTCGGCGTCCAGCATCGCCTGACGGGCGGTCAACTCGAGCTCGGCCACCTGACGCCCAAGGTCGGTTTCGAAAAACGCGATCATCGGGGCAAGGTCCATGTCCTCGGCTAGCGCCGTGAAATCGGCCTGCACACGTTCGGTCATGCGCGACACTGCATAGATCTCGCCCACGACACCGGCCCAATTGTCGTCGACGCGGTCCGGAAACATCTCCATGCCGATGCTTTCGCCATAGACGGTCCCCTCTTCGTGCATCACTGCGACGATCTCATCAAGGCGGAGCGCGTCGTACAGCACCTCTGCATCGGTCTGATGTGTCTCGGCATGTGCCGTGGTGGCAAAGGCCAGGGCGCAGAAAGCGGCAGCGGTGCGGGTCAGCATGGGGGCGTCCATTCCTACTAATTAGTTTCGTCCGATAGTATGTGTCGCGGATCGCAATTCCAAGACAGCCCACGGGAAAGTCAGCACTGGCAAATCCGGGGCTTGCATGCACCCCTTGTGTTCGCTAAATGCCTGCCACCAGACCCCCGCGGAGAGGTGCCGGAGTGGTCGAACGGGGCGGTCTCGAAAACCGTTGATCCTTCACGGGATCCCAGGGTTCGAATCCCTGTCTCTCCGCCATTAAGCCCTGTTTTTACAGGGGTAGGCACGAAAAAGCCCTACATTTACTGTATATTGACAGTTTTCTATCAACATCTGGCCTCAGACATCCCGCAACAAATGTGGGACAGAATGAGGGTTGAAAAATGGACGGTTCATCAGTTCCTGAATCAGAGCGGCGTTTGAAGTCAGGGCCACACGTCGAGAAAAAGCTCAATGCGGCATTTGTCCGGAAGGCTGGCCCCGGAAGGCACGCGGATGGCGGCGGATTGTATCTGCAAGTCGACCCGTCCGGCGCTCGGCGTTGGATACTCCGAACGGTCGTTCGCGGGCGTCGGCGCGATTACGGCCTCGGATCGGCTGTCTTGGTGACGCTCGCGGAGGCCCGCGAAAAGGCTTTCGAGCTACGCCGCATCGCGCGAAGCGGTGGAAATCCCAAAGTTCGCACGCGGGAGGATGAAGGCAAGGCTACGACGTTTGCAGAACTGGCGGCACTGGTCCACGACCGAAAGTTCAAGGACAACAAAAACAACGGCAAGCACGTCGCACAATGGATACGGACCCTCGAAACCTACGCGTTTCCCTCGCTTGGCAACCTAACAGTCTCCGAGATTCATCAAGACGACATTGAAGCGGTTGTAGACCCGATTTGGACAGAGAAGCCCGAAACCGCCCGTCGGGTGCTGCAACGCATTTCCGTAGTCTTTGATTTTGCTTGTGGGCGGGGATATCGAACGGCGGGCAACCCCGCGACCGGATTGCTCAGCTCGATGCGTCCGCAGCGCAAGCAGGTGACGCATTTTTCAGCGATGGACTACCACGACCTCCCAGAACTTATGGAAAAGCTGACCGAGCAAAACGTGGTGGGTGCGCTCGCGCTTCGAATGACGATTCTGACTGCGTTGCGGTCTGGCAGCATTCGGTCAGCAAGCTGGGATCATTTCGACGACGTGTTGACAGAATGGACGATACCCGCAGAGTTGATGAAGACCCGCGAGGAGTTCGTGGTCCCGATCACAACTCACGCGCGTGAGGTGTTGCTCGCGGCAAGGGCGCACCAGACAAAAGCGAGCCCCCTCGTCTTTCCATCGCCAAGCAATCCAAAGAAGCCGATTTCGGACGCGACGATGCGAAAGCTGCTTCAAAGCCACATTCCCGGAGTGACGGTTCACGGAATGCGTGCGGCTTTCAGGACGTGGGCGCGGGAGGATGCCGAAGCACCCGATGACGTGGCTGAAATGACGCTGGCTCACTCCATTGGCTCGAAGACTGCCCAAGCATACAACCGCGCGAAGCTCGTCCATAAACGCCGCAAGCTGTTGGAGACTTGGGGAATGTGGGCAATGGGCGAACTGGAACTGTATGCCGATCCGGAAACGCGTGAAGCGGAGGTCAACCGCCGCACGATTCAGATGTTCGCTGATGACGTTTAGAAGTTCATTTCATTTTGCCTGTCGTCTCCCGCGCGGCTGGTAGCGGCGCTGTCATCGTCGAAAACACCATCGGCGCGGAGGATTTCCGCGTCGATTAGCGGTCCTGCACAGATGCGCTCCAAGAGGTCGGCCTGGTCAGCCTCCATCCTCGTCAGGAGTGTTAGGACGTGCAGTAGATTGATCAGGTCCTCGGTGTAGGATGCGGGCCATCGGTCGGGCTGTATCTTTTCGAGCGGCGAAGGTGGGCGGCGGTCGCCGATGATGGGGCGGGTCCGGTCAAGGCGGCGATAACTGAACCATTGGTCGATGATGGTTTTGCCGGATACCTCATAGGCTCTTACCGCGGGCGACACGTTGTCGATGAAACCTTCACCGATATACAGGCGGCGTGCCTCGTCATCGTATATTAGCCCGCTGGGGAACTTGGTCGGGTCGGATGGGATTGCCCCGCCCTTTGGTATTTTCGGACCATCTGCTGCTCTTGGTGGCCCTGCTGGTCGATCACTGGCAGGATCGACAAACCGTTCGCCGTAGGTATGCAGCCAAACTATCCGCTCGCCGATTGTGACCGCCTCTCGGAATAGTTTCTCTTGCTGAGTTAACGGGATGCGCAGACCAGGCTGAACGAGGTCAGCTTGGAAGCGAG
>Ga0307969_1000558_pt1 | contig 20820 bp, 14 predicted proteins | sample OrgLakmetagen710_FD_201841 | JGI IMG/M metagenome (GOLD analysis project Ga0307969, IMG submission 201841) | Saline water microbial communities from Organic Lake, Antarctica - #710 | ecosystem: Environmental > Aquatic > Non-marine Saline and Alkaline > Saline | place: Antarctica: Organic Lake... | reverse complement strand
CATATCCGAAATACCTCGGCCAGCGCCCACACGAATTACTTGGTCAACTTTTTAAAGAGCAGTGGGAACGTCTCCGTTCCCTAATCAAGGTGGCGTATTCTACAGTGAATCGTGACCTTGTCAACCGGAATTTGGCGCCCTGGAGCAAATCCAGAGCTAACTTCCAAACCCCGAAATCTTTGCAGTGAATGACCCGGTAACTGGCCAGTCACTTACAACGTGGACGGCATTCTACAGGCCGCTATCAATGTGTCAACGATATTAAATGGAATACAACGTCCGGGCTCTATCAACCAATAGCCCACGATTGTTTTCTGGCCACACAATTCTGACTGTGCCTACTTTTCAGTGTCAGGTTCCGCCGGTTTTCTGGACCTCCGAAGCAGTGCAAACACTGGCCCGGAAAGAGCATAAGCCAGAAAACCAACAAACAGAACGGTTGCCGGATCAAGGGCAACGATGACAAACGTCAACACAACCAGAAGGATAGCGGCAAAAGGGACCCGGCCCCGCAGGTCAAGATCCTTGAAGCTTTTGTACAGGATGTTGCTCACCATCAGCACGCCACACCCGCCGACCACAATAATTGTCATGGCCGTCAACCAAACCGCTGGTTCAAATTGGTGAAAGCACCAGACCAGACCGGCAACACATGCAGCCGCGGCCGGGCTGGCCAGCCCGACGAAGAACTTTTTATCAACCGAGCCAATCTGGGTATTGAACCGCGCCAGACGCAACGCCGCCCCGGCAACAAATATAAAGGTGATGGCCCAGCCAAACTGCCCCAGTTCGTTCAGCGACCAGAAAAACGCGACCAGGCCCGGAGCCACACCGAAGGCCACCATATCAGCCAGGCTGTCGTACTCCTCGCCGAATTTGCTCTGGGTGTTGGTCAGCCTTGCGACGCGACCATCGAGCCCGTCCAGCATCATGGACACAAAGATCGCAATCGCAGCATTATCAAAGACGCCGTTTGCCGCAGAAACGATGGCATAGAAACCAGAAAACAACGAGGCTGTGGTGAGTGCATTCGGAAGCAGATAAATACCCTTACGACGAACGGGCGCACCTTCCACAAGTTCTTCTTCCACCACCTCTCCCGGCTCTACGTCGAATTCCTGGCTGCGACGTGAAACGCCCGCTGAATCTGCACTGGCCTGTGATTTCTGTTCACTCATCCTCATTTACTCCGGATAGCATTTGTGCGAAGTATATACGAAAAACGCGGCCATCAGGGCCGCGTTCCGGTTTTGAACTCCGCTGACAAAATCAGTTTTTCGCTTTATCCACAATCTTGTTTGCAGAAATCCAGGGCATCATCGAACGCAGCTTTTCACCCACGGTTTCAATCTGATGCTCTGCGTTAATGCGGCGACGGGCCGTCATTGACGGATAGTTACTGCTACCTTCCTGAATGAACATTTTGGCATATTCACCCGTCTGGATACGCTTTAGCGCGTTGCGCATGGCTTCTCGGGACTGTTCATTGATGATTTCAGGGCCCGTCACATACTCGCCATATTCCGCATTATTGGAGATGGAGTAGTTCATGTTGGCGATGCCACCCTCGTACATCAGGTCAACAATCAACTTGAGCTCGTGCAGACATTCAAAATACGCCATTTCGGGCTCGTAGCCGGCGTCGACGAGAGTTTCAAACGCCGCTTTCACCAGTTCCACGGTGCCGCCGCAGAGTACGGCCTGCTCACCGAACAAATCGGTTTCGGTCTCGTCCTGGAAGGTGGTTTCAATGATGCCGGTGCGACCACCGCCGATGCCGCTGGCATACGACAACGCCAGGTTCTTCGCCGATCCGGACGCATCCTGAAAAATGGCAATCAGGTCAGGAATGCCGCCGCCGCGAGTGAACTCGGTGCGAACCGTGTGGCCCGGCGCCTTGGGGGCAATCATGATGATGTCCAGATCCTTGCGCGGCACGATCTGGTTATAGTGAATCGCAAACCCGTGGGCAAACGCCATGGTGGCGCCCTGCTTCAGATTGGGCTCAATTTCAGCATGGTAAAGCTGCGACTGGAATTCGTCCGGCGTCAGCACCATTACAACGTCCGCTGCGGCCACGGCCGACGGAACATCGCTGGTTTTCAGACCATAAGCTTCGGCTTTCGCGATAGAAGAGGATCCGGGACGCAAACCAACCGTAACGTCGACGCCTGACTCTTTCAGGTTGCAGGCATGCGCGTGTCCCTGTGAGCCAAAACCGATGATGGCAACTTTCTTACCCTGGATAATAGAAAGATCGCAATCTTTATCGTAATAAACCTGCATAGAAACCTCTGTGATTTGTATGGACCGTTTTAGGGCCCGCGATTGTACAGAATATTGCTGTTTTGCTGTTAAAGGCTCAAAACCTTTTCGCCCCGGGCGATGCCAGACACACCCGAGCGCACTACCTCGAGAACACCCGACGTGCCGATCGCCTGGATAAAGCCGTCCAGCTTTTCGCTGTCACCGGCTAGCTGCACGGTATAGACAGAGCTTGTCACGTCGACAATCTGGCCGCGAAAAATATCAACAGTGCGTTTGATTTCGGCTCGCTGAGAACCCGTCGCCTTGAGCTTCACAAGCATCAGCTCCCGCTCGATATGAGCGCCTTCGGTGAGATCCACCAGCTTCACCACTTCGATCAGCTTGTTAAGCTGCTTGGTAATCTGCTCGATCACCTTGTCAGAACCGGTGGTTGTGACCGTGAGCCGGGATAGAGTCTCGTCTTCTGTAGGCGCAACCGTCAGGGTTTCGATGTTGTAGTTGCGCTGTGAAAACAGCCCCACAACCCGGGACAGCGCACCGGGCTCGTTTTCCAGCAGAACGGAGATGATTCGACGCATAATCAGACCCTCTCCGTCTTGCTGAGCCACATATCTTTCATCGAACCGCGCGCCACCTGCATGGGGTAGACATGCTCAAACCGGTCGACGTTGATATCAACGAACACCAGCTCGTCTTTCATCGCCAGCACTTCTTTCAACTTGGATTCCAGCTCTTCCTTTTTATCAATCCGCACGCCGACGTGGCCGTAGGCCTCTGCCAGCTTGATGAAGTCCGGCAACGAACCCATATAGGACTCGGCGTGGCGGGACTCGTAGTTCATATCCTGCCACTGCTTGACCATGCCCAGGGCCTGGTTGTTGAGGTTTATGATTTTCACCGGCAGGTTGTACTGCTTACAGGTGGACAGCTCCTGAATGTTCATCTGAATACTGCCCTCACCAGTAATGCAGAGCACCTCATCATCCGGGTAGTTGAGCTTGACGCCCATCGCAGCCGGCAGTCCAAACCCCATGGTTCCCAGACCGCCGGAGTTGATCCAGCGATTGGGGCGATCAAACTTGTAGTACTGGGCGGCAAACATCTGATGCTGACCCACATCGGTGGTCACGTAGGCTTCACCGTTAGTCAGACGCCACAGCATCTCTACCACTTCCTGCGGTTTGATCACGTCGTCGCTGGTTTCATAGCGCATGCCGTGAAAAGCACGCCATTCCTCGATCTGTTTCCACCAGGCGGCAATGGCATCCGCGTCTGGCGTCTCTTTGCTTTCCTTGACCAGCGTAATCATTTCCTTGAGCACCGCGTCCACCGGACCGACAATTGGCACGTCCGCATCAATGGTTTTGGAAATCGAGGCCGGGTCAATATCGATGTGAACAATGCGAGCCCCCGGACAGAACTTCTCCGTGGCGTTGGTCACCCGGTCATCAAACCGCGCACCCACGCAGAGAATCAGATCCGCGTGATGCATCCCCATGTTCGATTCGTAGGTCCCGTGCATACCGAGCCAGCCCAGATGCTGCTTGTCCGACGCAGGATAGCAACCAATCCCCATGATGGTGTTGGTAATCGGGTAGCCAAGCAGCCTGACCAGTTCCGTCAGCTGATCCGAGGCCTTACCGAGAATCACCCCGCCACCGGCATAGATCATTGGCCGCTTGGCCGCCATCAGCATATCAACGGCTTTCTTGATCTGTCCCGCATGCCCGCGGATAGCCGGGTTATAGGAGCGCAGTTTCACATTCTTCGGAAAAACGTACTCGTAACGCTCGTTGGGCGTGGTCATGTCCTTGGGAATATCCACAACGACGGGACCGGGACGACCGGTTGACGCAATGTAATAGGCTTTGCGGATGATCTCGGGAATATCTTTGGGATCACGAACACTGAGGTTGTGCTTCACAACCGGCCGGGACACCCCGATCATGTCGGTTTCCTGGAAGGCATCCTCGCCAATCAGCGTTGACGCTACCTGACCACAGAGCACGACCATCGGAATCGAATCCATGAAGGCCGTTGCAATGCCGGTGATGGTGTTGGTGGCACCTGGGCCGGAGGTGACCAGCACGGTGCCGGGCTTGCCGGACGCTCGCGCGTAACCATCCGCCATGTGCACAGCGGCTTGCTCGTGACGCACCAGAATGTGCTTTACATCGTCCTGCCTGAAAAGTGCATCGTAAATGTGCAGGGCTGCGCCGCCGGGATAACCGTAAACATATTCGATACCCTCGTCTTTCAGAGACCGAATCAGCATTTCAGCGCCAGATAATAACTCCACGATCTTCTACCCTCTTCTACAAGTGAATGAGCCGGAACGCGTCCGGCCGGGTGCCTGCGAATCCGGGCCTTTCGCTTCTTTTGGAAGCTGAACCGGATATAATGTCACACTGATAAAAGAGGTTGTCTCCTGGCCAGCCGCCTTCCTGAGGGTTGCGGAGAACGGCCAATCATCGGGGCGCTCAGTGTGGTTGCTGATGGGGATACTTGCTCGGGATTGCCTACCGTATTGACCCCAGCTTTCAGGCAACGGGTAATTTTGACAGCGAGAAACTCCCTGTCAACAGTTACAGCTGTATTCTATACGCTATCATTGACCAAGTATTTGAACCAGCACAAAGAAAGTTGCCTTTACAAATGGCACGATCGCTTTAGGATTAATAGAATCAGTACGCTTTAGGGCTTTCTATCAAGGCCCGAAGACAACAGGCCCACGCAGAATGAGTACAGGTATGAACAAAAAAATCCTCGCTCTTGTAGCATGTATTGCGGTGATTCCCGCCCTCGCCACGGCCAAATCCGTCTACAAATGGACCGATGAAAACGGCGTTACTCATTACGGGGATCGCCAACCCATGGGGTCGCAAGCCGAATCGGTCAGCATCCGCACGGGGAAGGGCTCCAGCTCAGGCAACAACTCGATGAGCCCTCAGCAACAGGCCCAGCGGATTGACGAGCAGCAGTCCGAGAACCAGGCCAAAAAAGAGATGACGGCCGCAGACGAAGCCAGGCAGAAACAGCGTGCCGCTAACTGTGAAACCGCCCGCAGCAATCTGGCACTGATTGCCTCCGGCAGCCGGATCAAAATGCAGGACAACGGCGAGGAGCGCTACCTGACGCCGGAGGAAATTCAGGAGAAAAAGGCCCAGTTCCGGGAGATTGCCGACCTTAACTGCGGCAATGGTAATAGCAGCAACAGCGACGGCAGCGCGCAATAGCCCAACAAATGACAGATAGCAAAAAGCGGGGCCATGTTGCCCCGCTTCTCTATCCAGCCAATGACTCAGCGTTTGCCAAACACCAGTGTATGGTCCCTGACCTCGCCCGTGATGGTATCCCCGGGCAGAAAATCTCCCTGCAGTAGGCGCTGAGACAACGGATTCTCAATCATGCGCTGAATGGCCCGCTTCAGTGGTCGTGCGCCATAAACCGGGTCATACCCAATCTGAGCAAGCAGCTCCATTGCGGCATCGTCCAGCTCAAGCTTCATATCCTGCTCTTTCAGCCGCTTGCTGAGAATCTCAATCTGGATTTTCGCAATGCCCTGAATCTGGTTTTTTGCCAGCGGATGGAACACCACGACTTCGTCCACACGGTTGATGAACTCCGGCCGGAAGTGAGTACCCACTACCTCCAGAACATCCGATTTCATCGACTCATAGTTTTCTTCACCCGCTTTTTGCTGAATGATGTCCGAGCCAAGATTGGACGTCATGACGATCACCGTGTTTCTGAAATCCACCGTGCGTCCCTGGCCGTCGGTCAACCTGCCATCTTCCAATACCTGCAACAGGATATTGAAGACATCCGGATGGGCCTTCTCGACCTCATCCAGCAGCAGAACCGAGTAGGGACGCCGGCGCACAGCCTCCGTCAGATAACCACCCTCCTCGTAGCCGACATAGCCGGGAGGTGCGCCAATAAGGCGTGCCACCGAATGCTTCTCCATGAATTCGGACATATCAATCCGCACCATGGCCTCTTCTGTGTCGAACAGGAAACCAGCCAGGGCCTTGCACAGTTCCGTCTTACCCACACCCGTCGGGCCCAGGAACAGAAAGGAACCGTTGGGCCGGTGTGGGTCGGACAACCCCGCCCGTGAACGGCGGACGGCGTTGGAAACCGCTTCCACGGCCTCGTCCTGGCCAATGACCCGCCCGTGGAGCGCCTCTTCCATTCGCATCAGTTTATCGCGCTCACCCTCAAGCATCTTGGACACGGGAATTCCGGTCCATTTGGAGACGATTTCGGCGATTTCCTCTTCGGTAACGCGATTGCGGAGCAGCTTCATTTCCATCATTTCGGCCTGGCTGGCCATGTCCAGCTGCCGCTCCAGTTCAGGAATCTGGCCGTACTGCAGCTCCGACATCTTGGCCAGGTCGCCAGCGCGGCGCGCGTTTTCCAGGTCAATCCGGGCCTGCTCCAGCCGGCTCTTGATCTTCTGCGAGCCGTGCAACGCCGCTTTTTCGGTGTTCCAGACTTCTTCCAGATCCGCGTACTCAAGCTCAACGCTGTTGATCACTCCTGACAGTTCTGACAGCCGTTTTTTGGAAGCGGCATCCACCTCTTTCTTGAGTGCTTCCCGCTCGATCTTCAGTTGAATCAGGCGACGTTCGAGACGGTCAAGCGCCTCTGGCTTGGAGTCCATCTCCATGCGAATCTGGCTTGCGGCCTCGTCAACAAGGTCAATGGCCTTGTCCGGCAACTGGCGGTCGGCAATATAGCGATGGGACAGCTTTGCCGCGGCGATAATGGCGCCGTCTGTCACCTCAACGCCGTGATGCACTTCGTAACGCTCCTTCAGACCACGGAGGATAGCGATGGTATCTTCCTCGTTCGGCTCGTTCACCAGCACCTTCTGGAAACGACGCTCCAGAGCCGCATCTTTCTCAATATTTTCGCGATATTCATCCAGAGTCGTCGCGCCAACACAATGAAGCTCGCCGCGTGCCAGTGCCGGTTTGAGCATATTGCCGGCATCCATCGAACCTTCCGCTTTGCCTGCGCCCACAACGGTATGGATTTCGTCAATAAAAAGAATGATCTGGCCTTCCTGCTTCGCCAGCTCGCTGAGCACCGATTTCAGGCGCTCCTCAAAGTCGCCGCGAAATTTGGCACCGGCAATCAGCGACCCCATATCCAGCGAGAGCACGCGCTTGTTCTTCAGACCCTCCGGCACTTCACCATTCACAATTCGCTGGGCCAGGCCTTCAACGATCGCCGTCTTGCCCACACCGGGTTCGCCGATCAGCACCGGATTGTTCTTTCGCCGACGCTGCAACACCTGAATCGTGCGGCGAATTTCATCATCCCGACCGATAACCGGATCCAGCTTGCCGGCTTCGGCCCGCTCGGTCAGATCAATGGTGTATTTATCCAGAGCCTGACGGTTTTCCTCAGCGGAGGCATCGTTCACAGCTTCACCACCGCGTACTTCGTCAATGGCCTTTTCCAGCGCCGCTTTGTCGACCCCCTGCTCCCGGAGCACCCGACCAAGCGTGCCACGATCTTCCAGTGCGGCCAGCAGCATCAGTTCGCTGGAAACATACTGGTCGCCACGTTTCTGGGCCTGCTTGTCGGCCAGATTGAACAGGCGGCCCATGTCGTTAGACATGGCAACATCGCCCGCCGAACCCTTTACTTCCGGCAGGTTTTCGATTTCTTGGGCAATCGCCTGGCGAATTCGCCCGGGCTCGGCGCCCGCCTGTTTTAGCAGCGGTTTGATCGAGCTGCCCTGCTGGTCCATCAGTGCCAACATCAGATGCAGCGGCTCAATGAAATTGTGATCCTTGCCAACAGCAATCGACTGGGCATCTGCCAGTGCGGTCTGTAGTTTGCTGGTGAGCTTGTCGATTCTCATGGTTCTGATTCCTTAAATGCATGCACGTAATAAGCTGCGCCACGCCGCACCTGTTTGTTTGGTTATAACGTCAATGTAGGGGCAGTTAACGGGACTTCAAGCGGGCCGGGAATAAAACTGTCAGAATTTTGACGGAAAGCGCCAATACGTTCATTCAATAAAAATCAGACTGGCCATGCGGCCGGTGACTCCGTCACGGCGATAGGAGAAGAACCGGTCAGAGTCAGAAAAGGTGCACCAGTGCCCGCCATAAACGTCCGTCACCCCTGCTGATGCCAGACGTTGCCGGGCAAGGTCATACAGGTCTGCCAGGAAGTGCCCGGGGTTAGAGGAGGGCAAAAAGGCGCTGTCAGCTTCAGGCGTCTGCTTTACGAACGCATCACGAACTTCAGCACCCACCTCAAACTGATTCGGCCCTATGGCGGGACCCAGCCAGGCCATGACATCCCCGGGATGCTCAAACTTGGCCACCGCACGTTCAAGCACTCCCCCGCACAGACCGCGCCAACCTGCATGAGCCGCTGCTACCCGGGTTCCCACGCGATTGCAGAACAACACCGGGAGGCAGTCAGCGGCCATTATCAGGCAGGGAACCCCAGGCCGGGAGGTAGCGCAACCGTCCGCGTCGATAACCCGCTCAGATGGGAATTCAACGATCCTTGTACCGTGGATCTGGTTTAAAAAACGAAATCCGGAGAGCGGAATGCCGACGCGTTCAGCCAGCCTCCGCCGGTTCCTCTCGACACTACCCGGGTCATCAGCAACGTGCCCACCCAGGTTGAGGCTATCCCAGGGAGCAGTGCTGACGCCGCCGGTACGGACGGTGGATAGCGCCGTGACCCTGGCCGGTGCAGGCCAGTCTGGCACGATAAAATCCGACTCAGAGCTCATGTTCGGTCAGTTCTTTGTAATGTTTTCGCAAAGCTGCGAGCAGATCCACCATGTCGCCGGGGATGGGCACCTCCCAGCTTACTGTTTCACCGGACTGCGGATGCGTCAGGGTCAGTTTTCGCGCATGCAGAGCCTGGCGGTGAAAGGCGGACAGCACATCTCTGAGCTCGTCTGTGGTTCCTTTCGGCAATCGCAGGCGCCCGCCGTAAAGCGGATCGCCGATCAACGGGTGTTTGACATGCGCCATGTGCACGCGGATCTGGTGGGTGCGCCCGCTCTCCAGGGTGCAACGGATGTGGGTGTGGGCGGCGAAACGCTCTGCCAGACGGTAATGGGTGACTGCGGGCTTGCCTGAGGACACAACCCCCATCTTCTTGCGTTCCTGCGGATGTCGCCCGATCGGCGCGTCTACCGTTGCGCCGCCGGTAAGCGTACCCACGATCACCGCCTCGTACTCACGGCCCATGGTGCGCGTCTGCAGTTGATCCACCAGCGAGGTATGAGCGATCAGGCTGCGGGCGACCACCATGATACCGGACGTGTCTTTGTCGAGCCTGTGCACAATGCCGGCCCGCGGGAGATTCTCCACTTCCGGTGCGTAATTCAGCAGCGCGTTGACCAGGGTGCCATCGGCATGCCCGGCCGCCGGGTGAACGACTAACCCTGCCGGCTTGTTGATCACCAGCAGATGTTCATCCTCATAAACCACATCCAGGTTGATCGCTTCCGCTTCCCAGGTGACCTGAGCCTCGGGCTCGGCGTCCAGGTCGAGAATATCCCCCATCATCACCTTGTCACGGGGTTTGCAGCTTTTTCCATTCACCGTCAGAGCGCCTGATTTGACCCAACCCTGCAGGCGGGAGCGGGAGTGCTCCGGCATCAGCTCTGCCGCAGCCTGATCCAGCCGCCGATCACTGAGGGCCGGGGGAATGGAAAAACGGGCGGTAATACGTGATTCAGATGACATTAAGCCCCCAGGGCCGCTTATGTGGTTACGTTTTGGTCAAAAAGGCAGAATCGGTCGGACCTGCCACTGCACAAGCCTGAGGATCCCCGTTACAATAGCGCCCAGTTTCAGTTCTGCCATTATACGGGATTCCGGCATGAGATCAGTTGCTCGATTCGTTTTGCTCTTTACCAGCGCCCTCCTTATCAGCGCCTGTGCCTCCAACAAAGGACAGGAAGAAGTGCTCGCCGAGGAAACCTATTACGAGAATGCCCGTGGCGCCATGAACGCCGGCAATTTTAACGAGGCTGAAACCAATCTCGACGCGCTCGAAACCTACTACCCTTTCGGACGTTATGCCGAACAGGCGCAACTTGACCTGATCTACGCGCGCTATCAGAACCTCGACCTCGAAGGCTCGCGCGCAGCGGCGGATCGCTTCCTGCGTCTGAACCCGCAGAGCGAGCATGCCGATTACGCACTCTATATGCGGGGGCTGGCGTCCTACAATCTTGACGTCAGTCTTGGCGCCCGTTACCTGCCTGTTGATATCGAAGCCCGTGACCCCGGCGAACAGCGCCAGGCGTTCCAGGACTTTTCGAACCTGCTGAATCGCTATCCGGGCAGTGTCTATGCCCCCGACGCGAGACAGAGAATGATCGCCATCCGCAACCGCCTGGCCAATCTGGAACTTCTGGCGGCGCAGTATTACATCAGCCGCGAAGCCTATATCGCCGCCAACACCCGCGCTCGCTTTATTATTGAAAACTATCCATCCACGCCACCGGTTGAAGATGCCCTGATTATCCTGGCAGAAACCTTCCGGTTTCTTGACCTGAAAAAAGGCGCGTCGGATGCCGTGGCAACGCTCAGGCAGAACTTCCCCGACAGCGATGCCTTCAACGAAAACGGCGAATTCGAATCTGACATCCTGGCCCGCGAGGACCGCTCCCTGGCAAGCGTGGTCACCTTCGGGCTGATGGGCGACGAATAAAGCCCGGTTTTAACTGCCACTCTTCCAGCCGTTGGTGATCGGGTAACGGCGATCCTTGCCAAAACCCCGCTCCGTGATGCGCACACCAATCGGCGCCTGTCGCCGTTTGTATTCGTTGATGTCCACGAGGCGAACCACCCGGTCCACGTCCTCGCGGTTGAATCCCTGAGCCACAATGGCATCGGCACTCAGATCCCGCTCGACGTACAGATTCAGAATCTGATCAAGAACGTCATAACCCGGCAGGCTGTCCTCATCTTTCTGGTCAGGAGCCAGTTCCGCCGATGGCGGACGGGTAATGACCCGCTCCGGTATCACCGGCGACACCCGGTTTCGATACCATGCCAGCTTGAACACCAGGGTTTTGGGCACGTCTTTCAACGCATCGAAGCCACCGGCCATATCACCGTATAACGTGGAATAACCCACCGCCATTTCGCTTTTATTGCCGGTAGTCAGCACCAGTGCCCCGAACTTGTTGGAAAGCGACATCAGCAGAACGCCCCTGAGCCTTGCCTGCAGATTTTCTTCCGTAGTGTCCGGCCTGGTATCCTGAAACGGCGTTGCCAGGGTCTCTATGAAAGCGTCATACATGGGTTCGATGGAAAACACATCGTACTGAACACCCAGGGTACGGGCTTGCAGCTCCGCATCCTCAATGCTCATGCTGGCTGTGTACCGGAACGGCATCATCACCGCCCGCACCCGGTCCGCGCCCAGCGCGTCCACCGCCACGGCCAGCGTTACCGCCGAGTCAATGCCCCCGGACAGCCCCAGCACCACCGATTTAAAACCGTTTTTGTTGACGTAATCCCGCACGCCCAGAACCAGAGCACGGTAGACGTTTTCCTCTATCGAGGGTTCCGGGATTGCTGGCTGGGCAACCGGTTGGCAATGGTGCTCGCACACAAGTTCTACCGGAAAAAGCCCCTCGCTGAACTGGGGCGCTTCCGCGCAGAGTACACCGGAATGATCAAATGCCATGGAGCCGCCATCGAACACCAGCTCATCCTGCCCACCCACCAGATTGACGTAGACAATGGTAACGCGGTTTTCAGCGGATTTTCGCTCAATAAGCGCCTTGCGACGGGCCTGTTTGCCGATATCGTAAGGCGAGGCGTTCAGGTTCAGAATCAGTCTCGCGCCCTGTGCAGCCGCTTCTTCAACCGGCCCGTCGATCCAGATATCCTCACAAACGGTCAGGCCCACCGACACGCCCCGGATATCCTGCACGAGCACGTCCCGGCCGTCAGCGAAATAGCGCTTCTCGTCAAACACCTGATAATTTGGCGGGAAACGCTTGAAATAGCGGGCGGTAATGGCGCCGCGGTCAATCACCAGGGCGGCGTTGTAAAGCAACGCGCCGTGCCGTATCGGCGCGCCCACCACAATAGCCGGACCCAGGGTTTCCGCCGTCAGGGTGTCCAGCGCTTCAGAAATACGCAGGTCCATACTGGGGCGAAGCAACAGATCCTCCGGCGGATAACCGGTCAGGCAGAGCTCCGGGAAGACCACAATATCCGCCGCCAGCTCGGTTTCAGCGCGCTGGGCCGCCTCAATCACCTTACGGGTATTACCCGGAATATCGCCCACCAGAAAATCGAGCTGCGCCATCACTACCTTGAGTGTTGAAGGCGACTGACCGGACTGCGCAGACATAAACACCGCTCCTGTAACTCGTTGCCATTAAAAGGCTATTATAACCTCCCAGTGCCCAAGAATTCTCCCGGGATACGAAGGAATCATGGAAAACGCCTCTCAGAAACATCCCAGCAGCGACGCCGACGCACTTCCAGACCGCCAGCGGGCACGATTGTTCCGGATCTATAACTATTACCGCCTTGTGGTCAGCATATTACTGGTTGCGCTGCTGTTCATCGCCCCAGAAGAATTCGATACCCGCATGCGGGCAGTGGAATACTACCAGGCGGGCATTTTCACCTATCTGGCAATCAACTTTTTCAGTGGACTGATTCTGCTGGCCGGGTTCCAGCCGCGCAACCGTCACATCATCGTGTCCATACTGATGGACATCCTGCTACTTCACGGCCTGCTGCTGGCAAGCAGCGGCATGACCAGCGGCCTGGCCAACCTGGTCATTGTCACCGTGGCGGCCGGGAACATTCTGACTCCCACGCGGATCGGCACTTTCTACGCCGCGCTTGCCGCCATCTGCTCCCTGGGCATCGCCTCCTGGTCCGCACTGGCCCTGCTGTCTTCCGTGGACGAAATCGTGCGGGCCGGATCACTGGGCATTCTGTATTTTTCCGCAGCTTTTATCCTGCAGTATATCTCGCGCCGGGTCGTCAGAAGCGAAGCGCTGGCCAGCTCCAGAGCAAAAAGCATTGCCGAGCTGGAACAGATCAACCGGCAGATTATTCAGCGCATGCGAACCGGCATTCTGGTGCTCGACCGCTACGGTGCCATTCGGCTGGCCAATGCCGCGGCCGAAGAACTGCTGTTCGCCGCCACACCCAGTGAAGATACCTCCAGCCGGGGCCGCACCCTACCCGCGCCTCTGCGTCGCGGGCTGGAAGACTGGCTGAAAAACCCGAGAGGCCGAACAGAACCGTTTCAGGCCCTGCCAACCGCCCCCATGGTGCAGGCGAATTTCACCCAACTGGACCAGGAGCGCGGCGACCAGATTCTGGTGTTCATTGACGATCTGAGCAAGGTGACCCAGCAGGCCCAGCAGATGAAGCTGGCCTCCCTGGGGCGACTGACCGCCGGCATCGCCCACGAAATCCGCAATCCGTTGGGGGCGATCAGCCACGCCTCTCAGTTGATGCGGGAATCGGACCATCTGGACACGGGGGATCGAAAAATGCTGGACATTATTCAGCGCCATTCACGGCGGGCAAACGGCATTATCGAGAACGTGCTGGACCTCTCCCGCCGGCGGGAGGCGAGCAGCGACCTGGTGCAGGTCGACGACTGGCTCGCCGCGTTCCGGGACGACTACCTGCAGACACTCGACAAAAACGCAGACAGTCCACCGGTTATCGAGCTGGAAATTGAAGATACTGTTCCCCCCGCGCGTTTCGATGTCAGCCAGCTTGAGCAGGTACTGGTCAACCTTGCTGACAACGGCCTGAGGTACAGCCTGGAAAACACAGGGCAACCGAAAATCGTATTACGGGCCGGAGCCACCGCAGACGGTGAGCGCGCCTATATCGACGTGCGTGATTTCGGTACCGGGATCGCCAAAGAGAACTACGCCTCCATTTTTGAACCCTTTTTCACAACCGACAAAAGCGGCACCGGCCTGGGCCTTTATCTGGCCCGGGAACTGTGCGAATCTAATCAGGCCCACCTGTCCCTGGTAGAGCATAGAAAGCCTGGCTGCTGTTTCCGCATTACGTTTGCCCATCATGGGCGAATGATCTGATACGCCGGACACCCGAAGCGCTAAAGCCTGACCAAGATACGGAGCCAACTTCACGCCAATGACCAGACACACAGCCCTGATTGTCGACGACGAACCCGACATCCGAGACCTGCTTGAAATCACCCTCAGCCGCATGGGCATTGACACCCTGACCGCAGAAGACATTGCCACGGCCAAAAGCCTGCTCAAAGCCCACCCTCCCCAGCTCTGCCTGACCGACATGAACCTGCCGGATGGCAACGGCATTGAGCTTGTGCAATGGATCCAGCAACACTCACCGTCCACACCGGTCGCGGTTATCACCGCCTACGGCAATATGGAAACCGCCATTGAATCACTCAAGGCCGGGGCTTTTGATTTCGTCTCCAAACCGGTTGAGCTGCCACGCCTGCGGGAACTGGTCAACAGCGCACTCAAACTGTCAGACCCGCTGCCCGAAACAGGCACAACCGAGGACGACCCGGGCCTGCTGCTGGGCAAGTCACCGGAAATCAAACGGCTCAGGGGCCAGGTTCGCAAGCTGGCCCGCAGCCAGGCGCCTGTATTCATCAGCGGGGAATCCGGTAGCGGTAAAGAACTGGTAGCGCGGATGATTCACCTGCAGGGCCCCAGGCGCGAGAGCCCGTTCATTGCCGTCAACTGCGGCGCGATTCCTTCCGAGCTGATGGAAAGCGAATTCTTCGGCCATAAAAAGGCAGCTTTACCGGCGCCACCGACAACAAGGAAGGCCTGTTCCGATCCGCCGACGGCGGCACCCTCCTTCTTGATGAAGTCGCAGACCTACCACTGGCCATGCAGGTCAAACTGTTGCGCGCCATCCAGGAAAAAGCCGTGCGACCGGTCGGTGAAACCAAAGAAGCCGCGGTCGACATCCGGGTGCTCAGCGCCACCCACAAAGATTTGCCCGCACTGGTTCAGTCCGGGGATTTCCGCCAGGATCTGTTCTACCGCATCAACGTGATCGAACTTGCGGTACCTGCCCTTCGGGATCGCCCCGACGACATCAAACTACTCGCCACCCACATTCTGGGCCGTATTGCCAGGGACTACGAATGCGAACCCGCCTCGCTGACGGCAACGGCCATCTCCCGACTAAAAGCCTACGATTTTCCCGGCAACGTTCGGGAGCTGGAAAATATCCTGGAACGGGCGTTTACACTGTGCGATGTGGAACTGATAGGCGAAAACGACCTGCACCTTGGGAACGCGCCGATCATGCCGGAAAACAGATCCTCCGGCGATGCAAAGCCTGCCGAAAATAGCGCTGGGCAGGCGAATGTGCCGGAAGGTGAAATAGATCTGGAGGGTTACCTGGAAACCGTTGAGCGCTCGGCTATTGAGAAGGCGCTGGAAGCCACGCGCTGGAACAAAACGGCAGCTGCCAAACGGCTGGGGATCAGTTTCAGGGCGTTGCGGTATAAGTTGAAAAAGCTGGAGATGGAGTGAAAGGCACTTGATCATCTACCCCATAAGCCGGTAATTTACAGAATTCCCGGCTCGCCAAGGATAAGGCGAGCTTCAAGACATTGATAGCCATAGTGACAAGGACGTCGTGAAATGCCGTATTTCATACTGAGGCGGGGATTCTCTCTGCTAGAATTGCTTACTGTGCTTGCAATTTTTTCGATACTTACAACGATTGCATTCGCAAACTTCATCCCTAGCATCGCAGAACACCAGACCCAAAGAAAAACAAGAGATCTGCTGAAGTTATTTCACCTGGCCAAAACCACTGCGATCAGCGACGGCGTGTTAACGACAATATGCCCGCTCGATGATAACGGTCAATGTTCTAAAGACTGGAACCTCTATCCGGTCGCGGTGTTCCTTGACCCCAACAACGACAGGGTGCTCAAAAACACAAGCGCGCTTATTCAAATACTTCCCCAAACTCCAGACGTACGACTTGATGTTGCTCCCGACTGGAAGAGTTACTTCCAATACGACAGATTAGGCACATCTCATGGCAGCATGGGCAATGTATCAATTTGTAACACAGGAAGTGCGCTTTACTCCAGCAGGCAATTGGTAATCAATCTTTCTGGGCGAGCACGCCTCAGCGTGGACCGTAATTATGACGGAATAGCTGAGCGCAGTGATGGCACAATTGTCCAGTGCTCTGACTGAATAGCACTGCCTTCACCCACATTTAATCGACCAGCATTACCAACAGCTAGCGCTAGTCCCCGTTTTCTGCCCTATCTGATTGATAGTGAAAGTAGCGCACTGGGTATCGTCCGCCTGACTACCAACAGCCGTTGCCGTAATCGAATAACATGTGAATGGAGGCCCACCGGTACAAGCCGAGTTATCCACTGACAAAACATAGTAACCTTCAGGAGAGCTCAGGCCATCACTGTTGGTCACCAACGCATCAAGGTCCGCACTGCTGGCATAGGAATTGTTTGTGGCAAAAAACTGCTCCTGCCGAGCGGCTGCTTCCGATAGCGCAATTTTTGCGTCTGCCCGGCGTGTTTTTTGAACACTGTCCTGGTAGCTCGGTAAGGCAATCGCCGCAATGATGCCAACAATAGCCACGGCTATGAGCAGCTCAATAAGCGTAAAACCCTGACTTCGATACTTCATTACGTTCTCCTGGAAAAAGGCGAGGAGTTGCCTCCTCGCCAATCGAGATTACTGGAGTTTCACTTCTCTCCAGGACTGTCGAGAGTTACTGGTAGACCCTACCGTCGCATCGTTGAGCTGCAACTGCCCTGTCGAACTCTGAGTCACTATGGTTACAACGCTGTCGCTGCTATTCCCAAGCTTGGTGGAAGAATCGTTGCTGACAGCGGTTGGGCCCGAAGCCAGTCCCTGGCCAAGATCTATATACGGCGGTGCAACTTCATCATCCGCACTGTCACTAGAGTCTTCAGGCGAGAATACTTCGAACGGTGGCGCAACGCCTGCCTGAAAATCAATACCAAATAGACGACTTGTGCCCTCAGGTTTGCATGACAGCGCAGACGGCGTGTATTCCGTAAAGAACAACACCGAGCGTACCGAATCCGACGAGCTCAGGTTACGCCCTGTCGGATCGGAGCCGTTATTTTCGAGATCCCGATACCAACCTTGCTTTTGCCGAGGCAACTCATACTTGAGCTGATTGAAATTGTCCACGTCCGTGCCATCAGGCATGCTAACCGCAGAGCCGGACTCTGACACGGCACCGGTATCTTCCACCTCGATACCGGTCACATCCCTCAGTTCGCCAGTAGTCACGGTAGCGTCTGTCTCGGTTCCAGAAGCGACAGGCTCATAAATACCAAAATATCTATTTTGCTGTGTCGTAATGTTATCTTCGGCGGCGAAAAGGCGGCCTGTGCCGAAATAGACCCAACGGCGGCCCTGACCGTCTTTGGTCAGGTGCGGCCTGGCGACAACCGGACGATTGGTATCAATCAACGTGCTTGTCGTAGTGAACCCGCTCAGATCAAGGCGCAACCGCTCCACGGATCCGTCTGAGGTCGCTGCCGGATCACCCGATATAATGCCGAAGTAGGCGGTATTATCGACATAGTTATCCTCCCAATCCACAACGCCTACATCGCCGACAAAACTATCGGAATATCCCCCACCCGGCGCCTTGGGAAACCCTCCCAGGAACGACCGGGCCTCCAGGTCATAGGCGAAAATCTTTGCTTGCTGATTGCTAACGACCTTTTCAATATCCGTCGGACCAGACCCGAATACCAGATACCAGTTGTTGACAGTCGGTGACTCATAGCTCGTTCCTTTCACCCGCTGCTTGAACAATGCTGGAACACTGGTGGTGAACCCAAGATCAGTGTGTGAGATTTCAGCCATCAACTCAGGCGGCTGCTCCGGGTCAGTAACGTCCATTACAATGTAGGTTGATCGAAGCGTCTGGTCATCCGTGCCGTCCGCATCCGAATCCACTTCAGTCGTTCCGCCGCCTAAGCGCATCCCAACCACTAAAACAGTTCCCCAACCGTTCGGATGAGTTGCGTCGTCAGGGAACACATTTGCATCAAATGTCAGCGGTTGCCCGTCAACGTAATAGGTATGCGCATAGCTAGGGTTGGTCAACCACTGCAGGTGTGGAAGCGCCGCCTTGGGAATATATGACCACAACTCAGAGCCCAATGGGTGAGCCACTGCGGTGGTGGCAGCGTCGGCGAAGCTGTTGGTCGTCTCAAAACTGCTTGCGGAATCATTCCAGAAGCCAGCGTTAAAGGCATGCAACATCCCATCATTGGCGCCCACGTAAACCACGTTACGGCGGTCTTTGTACTTTGCTCTGAATTCTGCGTAAGTACTGTCGCTGTGCAAAACGTCGTAATTGCTGGAGGGTCTTGCGACCAATGCGGGCGTCGAATTTACGATATCGCCCAAGCGCATGACTTCAGAGCTTCCGTCTCCGTCAAGATCAATGGTCCGATTACGAAACCCGTCGATACCTTCTTCACCACGGATAAAGCGAACCACTTTGTTGGCAAGTTCACCACTGCCCGTATCCAGATAATTCAGGAACGTATCGTCGAAAGCCATGCGGTAGGCACTTTCAGCTGCAGTCAATGCAGCCAGCCTGACGTCAAGCGCATCTTCGGTGGTGTCACGATCCTCTTGTGCCAATCCCAGCTGATCCTCTGCGACAGGAACGGAAGCAACTGCAGCGGCCTTCGCCGATATCGCATTATCCAGCGCTATTACTGCATCGGCTTCATCACTTTGCTTACTCAGATGCGCCAAATGTGCATTAACGACACTTTGCGCAGTATCTAGAAACTGCAACGACGTTTCCCAGAAAGAGTCGATCCCACTTCCACTGCCAGTGGCCAGGTTAAAGGCGTCCTGTGAGGCCCCATCTTCCTGCGACAGCTGGTCGCTGTATACTGTCTCGGCTGCTTCCACTGCCGGCTTATTCGTATTGGCACCCGACGCATCCAGTGCCGCTACATAGGCATCCCGCTCAATGCCTACCAAAACACGTTGACTCTTGACCTGTTGCGTTGCGAGTCGAACATCAAACCTTGTGTTCAACGTGTCACTACGCACAGAGTTATAAAAGGACTCACACGCTGTCCCGGCAAAAAGGTCGACGTCTACACAATCCGGAATCGCACTATCGGCTTCATCAAAAAATTGATTTTCTTCATCGTTATAGTCGCTCAAAGCTCCCGATACCGCCGAGACTCGGCTATCCAGTTCTGCCACCGACGCATCATAGTCAGCTTTGGCAGCCTGCACGTCAGGGTCAGTGGCGATTCCACCCTCCGCGATTAACGCAGCCACATAATCGTCAAAACCAGCTTCTGTTTGTGACTGCTCCGCGTCATAGTCGTCTATCAAATAACCATAATCTTCGGTCGCGGCCAATGACGCGTTGTAAAAGCCTAAGTTATCATCATAGTAGTCGCTAAGGGCTTCGTCATAGGCCGCTTGGGCGGCCGATGTGTCGGCTGCTGCCGTGTCCAATTCTTCGGTTTTGGTGGCAACATTGTTTGTTTGAGTAACAACATTGGCGTTCGCGTTATCAAGCTCCGCCTGCTTTAGCACAACAGTATCACTGGCTGCTTCAGCCTGCGCCTGTGCGACGTCATACTCATTTTGCGCGGTGTCCAGATCAGATTTTGCGTCCTGCTCCGCAGCCACCAGGTCGGTAAGATCCGAGCTTGGCAGCGCCCTGAAGCCAAGCGTATTCTCTCCATCAATGGAAGACAGAATGTAGCGCCCGGTTGATGCGCTGGCACTATAGAGCCGCTGGGTGACAGGATCAGATATTTCGCTTAATTGGTCCTGCGCCCGCCAGAGAGCCTTGAGATCTTCCAACCCAACGGTTGCGACAGGCGTATCGGTGGCTGTATCTGGAGGGGTTAGGCTGTCTCCTGATACAAACAACTCAACTTCGGTTTTATCCTCGACGACATTGTAGGAATAGTTTGCAACCCGATCGACATCGTAGCCATCAAGCTTGGCGTTCTGGTTCGTATCTTCCCGAAGCAAACCGAACCGATCAATAAATAAGCCAAACAGACTTCCAGTCCAGGTCACCTCGGTACCAGCGGCATCCTGGATTGACGGACTGTAAAGCGCTTGAAAAATGGCGCCCTCGCCACGGGCATTGTTTGCCAATACGGCGGCGGCCGAAGAACTTGATGAGCGATTGAAAATGTTGAGAAAAATCGATCCGAGTGCCGCGTTGAGCGTATCCGAATCATTGGCAAATAACGTTGCGTCCGTGCCACCGGCAACCGCAATCTTGTTCAATAAAGACGCATCAACACCCGTTGGCAGTCCAAAGCCCACAACGTAGGTGCGCACGCCTTGGCTAAGCAGGGCTGCGGCTTCAGCAGCGGCAGCATCAATCGCAGCCGTTACGTCCGCGACCTTGGAACCCGACTTGTCCACAGAGGGCAAACCATCGGTCACCAGCACCACATAGTCCTGTGTCCCACAGAAATTGGGAGTAGGGGCCACCTTTGATACGCCGG
>Ga0307969_1000530_pt1 | contig 21359 bp, 15 predicted proteins | sample OrgLakmetagen710_FD_201841 | JGI IMG/M metagenome (GOLD analysis project Ga0307969, IMG submission 201841) | Saline water microbial communities from Organic Lake, Antarctica - #710 | ecosystem: Environmental > Aquatic > Non-marine Saline and Alkaline > Saline | place: Antarctica: Organic Lake... | reverse complement strand
TTTTTAATTGTAGAAGATTTTATTCGGGAAGCTAGAAAAATGGGAGTTGCTGTTGGGCCAGGTCGTGGTTCGGCTGCAGGAAGTGCTGTAGCTTACTGTTTGAAGATTACCAATATAGACCCCATTCAATATAACTTACTTTTTGAGCGTTTCCTAAATCCAGAACGGGTAAGTATGCCCGATATTGACATCGATTTTGATGATGAAGGCAGAAGCAAAGTCATGGATTATGTAATTGAAAAATACGGTGCAAACCAAGTAGCTCAGATTATTACTTACGGAACCATGGCTGCTAAATCTGCCATAAGAGATACCGCTCGTGTATTAGACTTGCCTTTATATGAAGCAGACCGAATTGCAAAGCTTGTTCCAGACATGTCCAAGCTAGGTAAGATTTTTGGGATGGATGATAATCAACTTAAAGAAAAATTTAGAGCAGAAGATCTGGCCAAAGTCTATCAGCTCATTGGTATTTCAGAAGAAGATTCCCCCGAAGCTGAAACGGTAAATCAAGCTCGGATTTTGGAAGGGTCTGTTAGAAATGTTGGTATTCATGCCTGTGGGGTAATTATAACTCCTAGCGACATTACAAATTTTGTTCCTGTATCTACTGCAAAAGATTCAGATTTATACGTTACACAGTTCGATAATTCTGTTGTTGAAAGTGCAGGTTTGCTTAAAATGGACTTTTTAGGCTTAAAAACCTTGACTCTCATCAAAGACACTGTGGAGATTGTAAAAGCAAGGCATAAAGTAGAATTAGACCCAGAAACATTTCCACTAGATGATGAGAAAACATACGAGTTATTTCAACGTGGAGAAACGGTTGGGATTTTTCAGTATGAATCAGTGGGTATGCAAAAACACATGAAGGATTTAAAACCTACTGTTTTTGAAGACCTCATTGCCATGAATGCCTTGTATCGTCCAGGTCCTATGGAATATATTCCGGATTTTATCCAGCGTAAACATGGTGATCAGGAAATCACCTATGATTTGCCTGAAATGAAGGAATACCTTGAAGAAACCTACGGAATTACGGTGTACCAAGAGCAAGTGATGTTGCTTTCGCAAAAATTAGCCAACTTTACCAAAGGTGAGGCCGATGTATTGCGAAAAGCCATGGGTAAAAAATTGAAAGATGTCTTGGCAAAATTGAAACTCAAGTTCATTAATCAAGCCAAAGAAAACAATCACCCTGAGGAACAACTCGAAAAAATATGGAAGGATTGGGAAAAGTTTGCCAGTTATGCTTTTAACAAATCGCATTCTACTTGTTATGCGTGGATTGCTTATCAAACAGCTTACCTCAAAGCGCACTATCCAGCAGAATATATGGCAGCCGTACTTTCCAACAATATGAATGACATTAAGAAAGTTACCTTTTTTATGGAAGAATGTCGCCGTATGGGCTTAGAAGTTTTAGGTCCTGACGTAAATGAATCCTACTATAAATTTTCTGTAAATGCACAAAATGCAGTTCGTTTTGGCATGGGAGCAGTGAAGGGTGTAGGTGGTGGAGCAGTGCAAACCATTGTAGAAAATCGGAAAAAGGACGGAATGTACCACTCTATTTTCGATATGGCTAAACGCATAGACTTACGCGCAGCCAACAAAAAAGCATTTGAAAGCTTAGCTTATGCAGGGGCTTTTGATGGTTTTCCAGGCACAGATCGAGCTCAGTATTTTCAAGTAACTGATGGAGACCTCACTTTTTTAGAAAAAATTGTAAAATTTGCAGCCCGTTTTCAAGAATCAAAAAATTCAGCACAAGTAAGCTTATTTGGCGAAGCTAGCGAAGTCCAAATCCCAGAACCTGAAATACCTCCTTGCGAAGCTTGGCCAACTATGAAAAAGTTAAAAGCTGAAAAAGAAGTGGTAGGTATTTTTATATCGGGACATCCATTAGACGATTATCAATTGGAAATGCGTTATTTCTGTAAAAATCACTTAGGAGATCTTTTTGATGATACTAAATACAATAGAGAATTATCCTTAGCCGGTGTTGTTACAGACGTGAGTCATAGCGTAAGCAAAGCTGGGAGAGGGTATGGTAAATTCACTTTAGAGGATTACAACAATTCCTTCGATTTTTTCTTATTTGGAGAAGACTATTTGAAATACAGACATTTTTTAGTGCTGGATCAGTTTCTACATATACGTTGCGTCAATACAACTTACACTAAAAAAGAAACAGGTGAAACTACTCCACCTAGGGCGAAAATCAATATCATAAAGCCGCTTCAAGATGTGATGGAAGAGCAAGCTAAAAAATTAACTTTACATGTTAAGTTAGACAGCATTCAAGAAGAAACGGTAAGCCGTTTAAAATCAATTTGCAAAACCCATGCAGGAGAAAAAAAGCTTCAGTTTAAAGTAATAGATCAAGGAGGAGATAGCATAGCAATGCCAAGCAAAACTCAGAAAGTCAATATTTGCAAAGAACTCTTAAACGAATTGAAGAACTTGGAAGTTGGATTTAAATTGAATTAAGCATCAATTTGAATATACATGTTGAAATGAATGTTGATCAAGTCATCTACTTTAATTAAGCCCATTAATTTTTTTGGACTTTCTAGGTTAAAATTAGTTATGTCTAAAATGAGTTCACCTAAGAATTGATTTTTTTCAGGATTTACCACTTCAATTTGATACCGCTTAGTATGCCCAGCAATATGAACTTCAACATCTGCTAGATAGCTTTTTCCATAGGGAGTTATTGTCAATATTTTTATATGAACATGTGGGAAAGCATCTGACTTCAACAAGTTATTGAAGTCTCTGTTAATTCTTCTTCCGCCACAATCAAATGATTTAGCTTCTAAATTTAGTTGAGCTTTTTTAACTTCAAATGACTCAGACTTAGGAAGGAACTCAATTGTGTTTTGTACCAAACTAATTTCTTCCTCATAAACACATTGAAAGGAATTTACGTTAGAAGTTCCTTGGATGCTAATCTTGCTTTTATCTTCAATTTTAATTTCAAGGGTTCTGAAATCTAGTCCTGCAAAACTTACTAAAATACAGAAACCAATACTGAGTGAGAAAAACGATTTCATAATTTTAAATTTAAATAAAAAGCCTTTGCATTTAGAGAAAACTCCATTTGCAAAGGCCTGGATGAATAATGTTTAGAAACTAATTACGGCTTCAAGGCTAATTCCATCAAAGTTTCCATCATCTAAAATGCTACCTGCTTCATATCCAGAATAATTTTGACTAACATATTCAATTTTTGCCAAAACATTCTTGGTCATAAACCATCCAGCACCCAACTGTAAACGGTCAATCTCTTCATTGTTTCCGCTAGGTTGCTCACCATCTACATAACTGTATCTTGCTCCTAAATAAAAGTTTTCTGTTGATCCAAATCTGTAAATAGCTTCTGCTGCGTAGTGATTGTAGGTTCTTCTTTCAGTTTCCCCACCAGTAACACCTGATGAATTTTCAAATAAACCAAAGAACTCAAAGCTTTTGTACTTCACAAAAGGGTTAACCATTATGGCAGTAAGCTTCTTATTCAATACAGGGTTTATTCTACCTGATCTAAAGTTTCCAGAAGAACTTGCTTCTGGATTTTCCATGACAAAGTAATAGCGTGATCCTGCTCTATCTCCGTTGTATAAAAAGTTGTTTGCACTTTGTGCTGTATTATAAATAGAAGCAGTTAATCGGGTTCTTAAATCTTCATTAAGTTGTTTGTCAAAACCTACTTTAGCAATAACAGAAGGACTTGTAGGAACATCTACAACACTTTGGTTTAGTTTTCCATTGGTTGCACCTATCATAGCAATCCAGCCGTTTCTTCGGTAGTAAACTTCACCACCCACTTCAGTTGTGAAAGAATCCATTAAGTAATTACCTATAAATGGATTGTACATAGCTTGTGCATTATCTGATCTTCTAAAATGTGCATCTCCATAGTTGTTTTCCATGTGTCCAAACTTTACAGTTACATATTTCATTAGGTCTTCCATAAAGCCTTCTTGGATAAACTCTAATTTATCTATTTGAATGTACCCTCCTTTTACATAAGGTTCTGGATGGTGTCTTGAAGATAAATAGGTTCTTAGATGCATTCGTAATCCATCATATATTACTACATCTAAATCTAAGTTGGCTGTAGCTAAATTAAAGTTACTTTCAAGTTCAGCTAATGGTGCGCCGGTTGAAGCATTAGAGTGATCTAAAGCTTGAAATTGAAGTGTGGATGCACCACCAATACGTACTTGTAAACCATCAAAGTTTGTTAATGTATCTTTTGGAGCTTCAAAAACGTTTATACCACGTTTATCGGGTAAACGATAGTTGTCCAAATCTCTTTTTTGGGCGAAACCTTGGTGAAACATCCCAAGTGCCAAAATTAATACGAAGGTTTTTAAAATTGTTTTCATGTGTATGTAATTTATTTAGTGTAATTAAGGTTAAAGTTAATGTCTATAGCATCTCCTGTTTTTATAGTTCCAAAAACAGCCATTGGTGGGTCTACACCATAATCTGTCATTGTAATTTTATAAGTAGAGCTGATTTTTAATTCGTTGGTGTCAATACGTAGTGGTATAACTACAAGTTGTGTTTTTCCAGCAATATTCAGTTTGCCTTTTATACTTACTTTATAGCTTGTATTTCCTGTTTTATCTACGCTAAGAGTTTCTGTATAACTAAAAGTAATGTTTGGATTTTTGTCTTCTTTTAAGGCTTCATAAGTGTTACTATCCATTTTTCCTTTCCCACTTTTCATAGATTTTACAGGAATGCTTAGCCATACATCAGTTACATTTAAGTCTCCTGCACCAGAATTCATTTTAATGTATCCATCTATTTCTTCAACTTCCATTTCCCAATCGTGAATATTGGAAGTTCCTTCTATGATAATTTCATGATTGGTGAAGTTGAATTTTTCTTGAGCTTGAGCATTCAAACTGAAACTTAAAAAGAAAATCAAACAACAACTGTAAGCGAAATTTAAATAATTCATAAGTCTAATATTATTGTGATTTGTTGAAGCAAAAGCACCTTGGTAATTCTGTTTCTGAAATGACAAAAATCAGTTATTGCAGCATCTTTTTAGAACAGAAATTAAATGCAAACAATTATAAATTAATGAATTATAAAAATTGAGATGAGGTAGGGCTTGCTAAAACGATTTAGCATTTAGGAAGGTAATTCAATTTTCAACATTAATGAAAAGTTGAACTAAAAATGCCCTTGTCTAGTAAATAAACAGTTTATGAAAAAAGTTTTTTGTTCAATAAGCTAATCAAACACCGTTGAGATGAAGGAGATAGGTTTACTCCTTATTAAAAAATAATTTGTGTATATTGATTTCTTCTTTTGAAATAGATACAAAATAATAACTAATTATTTAGCAGGAGGGTTTTCCTTTTTTCCATCAGCATGTTGGGCAAAACGTCCAGCGTTTTTATCGTGTACATTTTCATATACATCATGTGGCCAACCACCAAATTGAGTTTGTTGGTAGGTGTTGATTACCTCCATCATTTCACTTCTGGAGTTGGCAACAAAAGGACCTTGCTGCACAACAGGTTCGCCAATAGGCATACCTTCTAGGAGTAAGAACTCTGCGGTTTCATTTCCATTAGTAATCAATAATTCTGAAGAGGGATTCAAAGTAAGTGAATGGCCAGCCTCTACTGTAAAACCATCTGCTTCAATTTGGTCTCCGTCATAAAAGAATAACATTTTATTGGTGTTTTCAGTAGATGCTGGTAACGTCCAAGTAGCATTAGCTTCCATGGTAATTCGCCAAATTTGTACATGGTTTTCAGCATTAGCTGCAAAAGAATCTGGAGTTGGAGCGAGCGCTTTTGTATTGCACAGTTGTCCAGCTATAAGTTTGATTTGTGTGTTTTTTTGGTTTTGATCTTGTATGTGTTCAACAGGAATGTCTTCATTCCAAAACATTTTGAAATGAGGCTCAACCTTTTTGGAACGTGAAGGTAAATTTAACCACAATTGAAATAAAACCAATGGATTAGGTTCGTTTTGATTTACTAATGGAAACATTTCAGAATGCAAGATGCCTTTTCCAGCAGTCATCCATTGTACATCACCATTGCCAAACCTTCCTTTTCCACCTAATGAATCTGAATGATCTGCAAAACCTTTTTCAACTAAAGTAACAGTTTCAAAACCAGCATGTGGATGTCCAGGAAAACCAGGTACTTTCTGACCGTGATACATCCTAAAATCGTCTTTTTTTGTAAAATCATTTCCAGGAATTCTTCCGCTCAGATAAGCAGTGTCTGGCCCTAAACTTTCATTTCCTTTTGGGAAATTATCTTGATGATATGCACAAAACATAAATGGGTCTAAGGTTTCCCAATGAAAACCAAGTTCACGAATTTTGAGTATTTTATCCATGTCTTTTAAGGTTTAAGCTTAAGTTTAATTTAATTTTGCTCGTTTTTGCCTTTCAGCAAATCTAACAAAAAAAACAAAAATTAACCTCCTGGAGATAGCGTACTAAAAGGAATTTGGTAAAATACGCCTTTAGAAAAAGCAAGACTTTCTCCTGTGCCATTTCGTCTAGCTTCAAAGAAAAAATTTCCAGTTATGTAAAGTGGAGTAATTTCTTCAATCTCTATCATTCCGCTTGTTTCTGGACCGTTGGTATTGTAAACAACTCCTTCAATTTCAAAAGTTGCTACATTGCCAGAATTAGGTGTAATTTCATAAACACCTACATTATTTCCGTTGATTTCTAATGTTAGGATGTCTAAATTCGCTCCTTGTATAGTAACATTTCCACCACTATTGGAAGCAGCTTGAGTAGCAGATCTAAATAAAGTACCATTTGCTTCACCTTGGATTACTGGACGAGGATCTACTACATCTTCACATGCCATGAAGCTGATAGAAATTAGGGCTAAAAAGAATAGTTTGCGCATAGGATTTTCAATAAATTAAGCAACAAATGTAAAATAAAAATTTCAATCTAATTGATGTAATACATAAAATAATAAGTGTATCTTTGCGCCCAATTTTAATAACATTAATAACAGGGGTCGAGAACTCCAAAATTTAATTTTTATGCCAGTAAAGATAAGATTACAAAGACATGGGAAAAAAGGGAAGCCTTTTTTCTGGGTAGTAGCAGCAGATGTACGTGCTAAAAGAGATGGTAAGTTTCTAGAAAAATTAGGAATTTACAATCCAACTACCAATCCTGCAACGGTTGAATTAGACGTAGATAAAACTGTAATATGGCTTCGAGATGGAGCTCAACCTACAGATACTGCTCGTAGAATTCTTTCTTACAAAGGTGCTATGCTTAAGAAACACTTGTTAGCAGGTGTAGACAAAGGTGCGCTTACCGAAGAACAAGCTCACGAAAAAATGGAAGCTTGGTTAAAGGAAAAAGAAGACAAAGTTTTTGCTAAAGGTCAAGAAGTTAGCCAATCTGCATCAGATGCTAAACAAAAAGCTCTAGATGCAGAAAAAGAGAAAAATGCAAAGCGTGAAGCTGATGCAAAAGCGCTAGAAGAAGAAGCTGCCGCTGCTGTTAAAGCTGAAGAAACTGCAAAAGCGGAGGAAGCTGCTAAGGCAGAAGAGCCTGCTGCAGAAGAAAGCGCTGAAGAAGAGAAAGAAGCTTAATTACCTATAACGATGACCAAAGATGATTGTTTTTATCTCGGTAAAATCGTTAGTAAATATAGTTTCAAGGGCGAGTTGCTTGTTAAGTTAGACACAGACGAACCCGAATCTTACCTCACAACGGAATCAATTTTGGTTGAACTAAACCGAAAATTGATTCCGTTTTTTATTGAACAGTCCAGTTTACATAAATCAACTTTATTACGTGTTCAATTAGAAGACGTAAATAATGAAGCAGATGCAGATGAATTGGTAGGACTATCCGTCTTTCTTCCTTTGAAGGCCTTACCCGATTTAGCTGAAGACCAATTTTATTACCATGAAATAATTGGATATAAGGCCATTGACAATAAGTTTGGAAGCATAGGCATTATCACTGGAGTAAACGATAGTACACCTCAAGCTCTATTTGAAATTAAACACGAAAACGGAAAGGAAATCTTAATTCCTGTTAACGATTCATTTATTCAACAAATAGACAAACCCAACCAAACTTTCTATTTTCAAACTCCCGAAGGTTTAATTGAAATGTATTTAGAATAGTCGTTTTTATCTCTTAAAAACGAAAATTAGGATTTCAATTAATTCCTTTTTAGGCCGAAAATGCTTAAAAGTCTAAAAATTTAGGTCTTTTATTATAAAAAAATTTCTGTATTTAAATCTTTCTTTTACTTTCGCAACAGATTAATAATATAATGTCAAACAAAGTTTATTTCTGGAACTACTTTTATTTTGCTTTTTCAAGCGAGACAGGGGTGTTCTAAATAAATATGAACATAAATTTATTAAAGCCCCAGATATGGGGCTTTTTTTGTGCTTATGCAAAATCAAAAAATAGCCATTCAAGGAATAGAAGGATCCAATCACCATAAAGTGATACGCGATTATTTTAATTTTGGAACTCAAATAAAAGCCTGTGCAACATTTAGAGAGGTTGTAGATTCATTGGTCAGTACAGAAGTAGATGCCTCTTTAATGGCAATAGAAAATTCCATCGCAGGAAGTATTCTACCTAATTACCGCTTATTGATTGATGCACAATTGCAAATTACCCAAGAATTTTATTTGGATATTAGGCATCATTTGGTAGCCTTGCCTAATCAGACTATAGCAGAGATTACACAGGTAAAATCGCATCAAATGGCATTGCATCAGTGTGGAATGTTTTTCAGTAAACATCCACACATTCGTTTAGTTGAAGATGTAGACACTGCTCTACCTGCTAAACAAATTGCACTTCAACAAGAAAAAAATACCGCCGCTTTGGTTCCAGATGGGACGGCAGAACTGTATGGCTTACAAGTAATTCAACCCAATATTCAAGATGTAGATACCAATGAAACTCGCTTTGTTTTGTTAGAAAAACCGACGGATACAATACCTATTGACGCCAACAAAGCAACTTTACATTTTGAGCTGAAGCACGAAGAAGGAAGTTTAGCAGAAGTTTTAAGTAGCATGAAAAAATTCGGCATGAACCTAACCAAAATACAAAGTATACCAATTGCTCATCAAATTTGGAATTATGCATTTATTGTAGATGTGCTTTTTCAAGATATAAACAATTTCAAACAACTCATTCAAGTTCTAAAAACATCAACCGAAGTGGTTCAAGTTCTTGGATTATATAAAAGTGGTAGATTATGATTCAATTTTCAAACCGATTGGCTCAAACTGAAGAATACTACTTCAGCAAAAAATTGAAGGAAGTAAAAGCTCTAAAAGAAGCTGGTAAAAACATCATCAATTTAGGTATTGGAAGCCCAGATTTGGCTCCTCCTAAAGCGGTTTTTCAAGATTTTGAAATTGCTTTACAACAAGCAAATGCCTTTCAGTATCAAGCATATCGAGGAATAGATGCATTGCGGAATGCCTTGGTTCAGTTCTACTTAAACCATTATGCGGTTACCCTAGATGAGGAAGAAGAAGTGCTTCCGCTAATGGGTTCTAAAGAAGGAATTATGCTTACCTCCATGGCTTTTTTAAATGAAGGAGATGAAGTTTTAATCCCAAATCCGGGTTATCCAACTTACGCTGCCGTTACCAAATTACTCAATGCAGTACCAAAATTGTATAATTTAACTGAAACTGAAAATTGGCATCCCAATCTAGCTGAGTTGAAAAAAGTGGATTTAAGCAAGGTGAAAATGATGTGGATAAATTATCCCAACATGCCAACAGGAGCAGATGCTGACCATCAAAGAATCCAAGAAATCATAGACTTTGCTCTAGCGAACGATATTTTGTTGATCAATGACAATCCGTACAGTATGATTTTAACCGAAAAGCCCTTCTCTATATTTCAACTTCAGAATGCACATCAAGTAGCTTTAGAGTTAAATTCAATGAGCAAAAGCTTCAACTTAGCAGGTTTTAGAACAGGCTTTTTAGTTGGAAATGCTTTGTTTGTAAATGCAGTCTTAAAAGTGAAAAGCAATATGGATAGTGGGATGTTTTTACCTATACAGCATACCGCTTCAAAAGTTTTACAACTGGATAAAAATTGGTTTTCAGCATTAAATTCAGTTTACAAAGAACGAAGAGAATGGATTTGGAAAATTGCAGACGAATTGCAGTTGAGTTATTCTAAAAAAAGTACAGGATTGTTTGTTTGGGCTAAGCTAAAAGGAGGAGAAAATGCAGAAAAATTAGCAGACCAACTTTTATACAATGCTGATATTTTTGTTACGCCAGGGAAAATTTTTGGCAGCCAAGGAGAAGCCTACTTACGTTTTTCACTTTGTGTAGGAATCAATGATTTGCAAATTTGCTTAGAACGGATTAAAAAGTTTAAAAACAAAAGCTTATGAAAGTAGCTAGTATTGGATTAGGTTTAATAGGAGGTTCTTTTGCACTGGCATTGCAAGAGCAGACACAAAACGTAGAAATTTGGGGAATAGACCAGAAAGAAGCCCATATAGAAGCTGCTCTAGCTAAGAAAATAATTCACCATAAAGGAAGTGAAAAAAACATTTCTCAATTCGATTTAATTGTGTTGAGTATTCCGGTAGATGCAGCAAGTCGGCTATTACCTAGTATCCTAGATAAAATTGAAAAACACACTTTAGTAGTAGATATGGGCTCTACCAAAAAGGACATCTGCAAAGCAGTAGAAATGCACCCTAAACGGAATCAGTTTTTGGCGATGCATCCTATAGCAGGTACAGAATTTTCTGGTCCTCAGGCTGCCTTTGCAAACCTGTTTACAAACGCCATGATGATTGTTTGCGAAGCAGAAAAAACGAAGGAAGAGCTAAAGAAAAAAGCATACAATATCTTACAAGAAATGAAGATGAAGCTTCATTTTATGTCTCCAGAAGAACATGATAAACATTTGGCCTATGTTTCGCATTTATCACACATCAGTTCATTTATGTTGGGCAAAACCGTATTGGACTTAGAAAAAAACGAAAGAGAAATTTTTAATTTAGCTGGGAGTGGATTTGCTTCAACTGTAAGATTAGCCAAGTCCAACCCCAAAACTTGGACGGCAATTTTCAAACAAAACAAAACTGAAGTCTTAACCAGTTTAAAAGAATATCAACAAAACTTAAAAGAATTTGAAAGGCTTTTGGAAGCCAACAAATTTTCAGAACTTGAAGATTTACTAGATTCCACTAGCCGTATAAAAGAAATATTAGCAAAAAAATAGTAAGATGGAAAACAGAAAAGAAATGAAGGATTGGTTTACAAACTTAGGATTGAATCATCCTTTGGTAATTGCTGGACCTTGTAGTGCAGAAACCGAAGAGCAAGTGCTAAAAATTGCACATCAGTTAAAAGATACAGATACTAGTTTTTTACGTGCAGGGATTTGGAAACCAAGAACAAGACCTGGTAATTTTGAAGGCGTAGGCGCTATTGGATTAAAATGGTTACAAAGAGCTAAAGCAGAAACCGGGCTAAAAATAGCCACCGAAGTAGCCAACAAAAACCATGTAGAATTAGCCTTAAAAGCAGATGTAGATGTCTTATGGATTGGTGCAAGAAGTACAGTAAGTCCTTTTATTGTGCAAGATATTGCAGATGCGTTAAAGGGAACTGACAAAATAGTATTGGTTAAGAATCCCGTAAATCCAGATTTGCCCTTATGGCTAGGAGCAGTTGAGCGACTACATGATGCAGATATTAAAAATTTAGGGGTAATTCACCGTGGATTTTCTACTTACGAAAAAACCAAATATAGAAATAATCCAGAGTGGCAAATAGCGATTGATTTACAAAATGAATTTCCAGATTTACCTTTAATTTTAGACCCATCTCATATCGCTGGAAGAAGAGATTTGATTTTTGATATTTGCCAAACTGGTTTAGATTTAAACTACGACGGAATCATGGTAGAAACCCATTTTGACCCAGATAATGCTTGGAGTGATGCTAAGCAACAAATTACACCAACTGCCTTAGAAAAAATGACGGTAGATTTAAAAATCAGAAAGGAATTTACCCACGAAACAAAATTCTTGAATGAACTACAGGTTTTAAGAACCAAAATTGATGTAGTGGACAATCAGATTTTAGACATGCTTGGCAAAAGAATGCAGATTGCTGAACAAATCGGAGAGCTTAAGAAAAAGAATAACGTCGCCATTTTGCAAAAAGACCGATGGAACAATGTTTTGGAAAGTATGATTCAATTAGGAGAAGAAAAAAACCTGAGCAAAGACTTTATATCTAAGTTTTTAAAGGCTATTCACGAAGAATCCATCAAACATCAGCATGAAATTATCAGCAGATAATCAGCAAAGCTTAAAGTTTCATTAATTTCACTATTCGCTAAGTCCAAAACGAGCCTTAATGATAAGCTTGTTTTGTATTTTTGTAATTGAGTTAGAGTTGTTTGTCAGCTCGAGTAAACAAAATTGTTTTTTAAGAAAAACAATTTTATTTGTATCGAGAGCTATTGTTTATGATTAGGAAAATATCATATAACTTGGTAGTTTGGTTTTAGTTAGTTGTTCTCGATACTTTTTCAACATCCTTATTGGCTGTTGAAAAAACTCGAACTGACGAGGTTCCGGATACATCCCGAAGAAACTGTCGGAGCACTTGAACTGACAATGTTCTCGATACATCTCGACGAAACTGTCGGGACACTCGAACTGACAAAAATATTTATTATGCTAAAATTCTTTTCCAAATACAAACCCTTCGCCATTTTCATGCTGTTGCTTTCAGCAATTATCATCAGTTTGATTTACCGAGCTTTGAAAGTAGACCCAAAGTTGCCTATTTATCAGCCTGATATGGTTAATAAAGAACTAGTAGATACTTCGGTTCAATACATCCGTAAGTTTCATAAAATAGGAGATTTCAACTTAATTAATCAAAATGGAGACAGCATTACTCCAGCAAACTTTGAAGATAAAATTTATGTGGCTGATTTTTTCTTTACGACTTGCATGAACATTTGTATTCCAATGACAGAAAACATGAGAATTGTTCAAGATTATTTTATAAATGATGATGAAATTATGTTGTTGTCTCATACCGTAACCCCAGAAATAGATGATGTACCGCAATTGAGGAAGCATGCTGATAAAATGGGCTTAGTAGAAGGGAAATGGCACATGGTTACAGGCGATAAAAAACACATCTACGACTTGGCAAGAAAACATTATTTAGCTTCTAAAACAAATGGTGATGGTGGACCATACGATTTGGTTCATACTGAAAACTTTGTATTGGTAGATAAAGAAAAAAGAATACGAGGTACATACGATGGTACAAATGATGATGAAATTGAGAAACTCATCAAAGATATTGAGATTTTGAAGTTGGAGTACAGGCACTGATTCTTAAACTCAACTGGCTCAATTTTTATAAATTTTGATTCTTTTTTGATCAGATTTATTTTCACTTCTTCTAACTTTTCAGTTTTTGAATCCGTATAGTTTTTATTTAGAGTAATCCTATTTCATTTTTTTGGATATTCTACTTTATCTTGTTTTTCAGCAATAGTAGCATCATTCCAATTATCTGTTCTAAATGAGGACACGGGTAAAAGGCTGGCATCAAACAAGGTTCCATCTACGTAGTTTCTCCATCCATATCTAACTGCTACTGGATTAGTAACCTTTTCGCTGGTAACTAAAATTGTTCTTCTATTTTCAATTTTTGCTTCTGCTGGATAAAAAACTTTGTCTTCGCCAGCAATTTCAAAATCGTTTAAAGTCTTATAGCTATACAACCCTAATTCTGCATTTTTAAATGTCAATGAAATACCATTATCTTGAATCACTAAAGAATCTAAAGTAGGTGATGCATATTTGACAGCTTTTATATCATAAGTTTGATTTAAAGCATTAAACAACAAACGGTTTGCTACTTCTTTTTTTTGGGGTGGATGAATGAAATTTGCATCGCCAACATCCGTGGTAATGGCAATGCCTGAATTAGGAATTAAATCTACACATTCCAATTGTGCCTCTCGAATAAAAGCTGAGTTTTTGGGTGCGTCAACCATTTGGTTATTACCATAAGTGAAAGGGGCAATTTGAGCATAATAAAATGGGAAATCTCCAATTCCCCAGCGAGTTCTCCAATCTTTAACCATCGCGGGAAACAGGTTTTTATAGCCTTCTGGATCCAAACGGTTGGCCTCGCCTTGATACCATATAGCACCCTTTATTTTGTATGGAATAATGGGATGTAGCATGGCATTAAACAATGCAGTTGGTATTTTATTTGGCTTATCTTTTACGTCGACATCTTCTAAATTTATTGTTTGAAAATTGTTTAAGGATTATTTGCTCATCCAAGCTTGCACAGGGCTTGCGCCATAAGAAGTATTTATTAATCCAACAGGAACACCCAAAATTTCTTGAAGTTGATGGCCAAAAAAATAGGCAACTGCACTAAAATTGGCTGCGGTTTCTGGTGTAGATTGTACCCAACCTTTGTTGTCTTCAAAGTCTTGTAATGGTGTTTTAGAACCCGTTCTTCCCACTGTAAATAATCTTAAATTTGGATTATTGGCGTGTATTATTGCTTTAGTTGAACCAAAAATGGGTTGACCTGGATATCCTTTTAATTTCATCTCCATATTTGATTGACCAGAACACAACCAAACTTCACCGAATAAAATATTCTCTAACAAAATACTACTCGTCTTACTCTTTATTTGAATGGTTTGAGGCTCTTTTGAATCTGTAGTTTCTACAGCCATTTGCCATACGCCTTCGTTATTTGTTGTTACATCTATCTCTTTCTCGTTCCATGAAGTTTTGATGCTTATTTTTTCTGAAGATGCTGCCCAGCCCCAAAGATTTACCGTTGTATTTCGCTGCAAGACCATATCTGAAGACACGATGGCTGGTAACTTAACTTGTGCGCTTGCAGATAAGATAAAAATCAGATTTAGTAAAAAGTGTGTTTTGATTTTATTCAGTGTTTTCATAGTTATTCTTTTAGAACAAATTGTTCTTTAATAAGCGTATAAGATTGAATTTTGGTTATAATCACTAATTTTTATTTCTCAAACTTAGCTGGTTTTACATTTTTATATGGATCACCTCTGAGTTGATCAAATTCTTCTTTTAATTCTTCTAATTTGTCTGGATTAGATTGGGCTAAATTATTTTGTTGGGAAGGGTCATCTTTAAGATTGTAAAGTTGATAAGTGTCGTCATTGGCCGTTTCAATATTTTTACTTTCAAATACTTTTGGGCCATCATAAGGAGGAATCATTACCCAATCTCCTTTTTTATAGGCTGTTCTTGACATGGCTTCTATAACCATATTCTCTCTTCCTTTTGCGGATTTTCCCATAAATACGTCAAGAAGATTTTCACCATCTTCTGTTCTTAAATCACTACCAACCAAATTGGCAATAGAATTAAGCAAGTCTATTTGTGATACCAAAGCATCTGAAACCCTTGGTTTTATTTTGCCTTCCCAATAGGTAATAAACGGTACTCTTGAACCTGCTTCAAATAAACTGTACTTCCCACCTCTATAAATTCCAGAAGGTTTATGTTCTCCCAATTTTTCAACAGCTTCATCTTCATAACCATCGTCTAGTACAGGACCATTGTCGCTGGAGAAGACAATCAATGTGTTTTCTAATTGACCTTCTTCTTTTAAAGCTTTAATAAACTCACCAACCACCCAATCGGCTTCAGCAATAACATCACCTCTTGGTCCTAAACTTGTCTGCCCTTCAAAACGTGGGTGAGGTGTTCTTGGCACATGAGGTTGTTGCAAAGCATAATATAAAAAGAAGGGTGCTGCTTTTTCCTTTTGATCTCTTACGTAACTTTGGGCTTTTTCTAAAAAGTGGTCGGCCATATCAACATCAGACCATCTTGCCGCTTCGCCACCTGTCATGTGTCCTATTCTTGGCACACCATTGACGAGCGTATTATTATGTTGTTTATCGGCTTTCATGGTTACCAATTCGGGATGGTTATAGCCTGTTATTTCTCCTTCAAATTCGTTATCGTAATCTATTTTGATAGGATCATTTGGGTCAAGATTGACTACCTGGCCGTCTTCGAGGTAAACCGTTGGCACTCTATCTTGTGTAGCAGCCATAATGTAGCTGTAGTCAAATCCAACTTCGTTTGGCCCTGGTTTTACCTCTTCGTTCCAATTGACATTTCCTAAACCTAAGCCCAAGTGCCATTTTCCGACTACCGCTGTTTGATATCCTTCTTGTTTAAGCATCTTTGGAATGGTTGTTTGAGTAGTATCAATAATCAATGGGGCTGTGCCAGGTAAAATGGCTGCGTCTTCGTTTCGCCATGGATACGAACCGGTAAGGATGGCATATCGGCTCGGCGTACAGGTAGCTGAGCTAGCATAAGCTTTGGTGAACTTTACGCCACCATCGGCAAGCTTATCGATGTTTGGGGTTTGTATTTCTGTGGCACCATACGCACTTATGTCGCCATAGCCTAAATCGTCCATATAGATAAAAACGATGTTGGGTTTAGGTTTTTCAGGTTCAACCGAAGGTTTTTGTTTGGTTTCATTTTCACACGAAAGTATGATTAGAATAAGTGGTAAAAATTTAATAAATCTCATATCGGTTGTTTTAAATTTTGATAAAATATTATTATTTGGTTTACAAATAGGTTGAATATTTTTTAGCATCTATTTGTTGAAATCTATTACGATTTCCTTAATTTCTCAATATATTTTCCTGGGGTCATCCCTTTTTCTTTTTTAAATAACACATTGAAGTGGGCGTAGCTAGTAATACCCACCGCATCCATAGCTTCTTGAACTCGATCACAACCGGTATCAAACATTTTAATGGCGTTTTCTATTTTAACAGAATTAATAAAAGCTGTTGATGTTAGACCTATCAATGATTTTAGTTTTCTATGTAATTGCATCCTGCTCATATTCAATTCTTCAGATAAGACCTCAACTGAAAAATCAGGCTCTGATATTTTTTTTGATACAATTTCTTTAGCCTTTTGCACAAATTTTTGGTCATAAGATATATAATGATTTTCTGTTTTTTTTACAGAACCATCTAATAAATGTTGCCTGAAATTATTTCTTGTTTCTAAAATATTTTTCACTTTTTGAAGTAGTTGAGCGGTGTTAAAAGGTTTAGCAACATAATCCCAAGCACCAACTTGAAGTCCCTTGATGCTGAATTCTTCACCGGTTTTTGCGGTTAACATCAATATGGGTATGTGAGAAATTAAAATGTTTTTTTTAATCAATTTGCATAACTCGATACCGTCTAGTTCTGGCATCATAACATCTGTTATTATTAAATTTGGTAATTCTTTAATGCTTAACTCAAGACCCTCTTTTCCGTTTGAGGCCTCAACAACATTAAAGTCATAGAGTAGTATATTTTTAAGGTATTTTCTTAAGTCGTAATCATCTTCAACAATAAGTATTTTTTCTTTATGGTCATTTCTCGTTTCTTCTTCCACATCTGGTGTATTCCCCGGTATGTAATTTTTTGTCATTAAAGGAACAATGTCATCTTCTATTAAATATTCTTCTACTGCAAAAGCTTTAGAAGAAACTGGAAGTGTAATCATAAATTCTGTACCCCCCATTGAACTATTAGATACATTGATTTCTCCTTTATGGGCTTTTATCAAGGTAGCAGATAAGTGTAAGCCTATACCAGATGAAGATCTTTCTTTACCGTGAAAGTGTCGTTCAAAGATTTTTCTCTTATCTTCTTGTGGTATTCCTTTTCCACTGTCTTTTATATGAATAATGACATATTCCAAATCATTTTTCCATGTGGGTTTCAATTCGATCTCAATTATTCCTCCAAATGGTGTATATTTAAATGCATTAGAGAGAACATTAAAAATAACTTTTTCTAAAATATCACGGTCATAATGACAGTAGTAACTATCTGGAGCAATGATTTTAAAAGCTATATTCGAATTTTTAACTTCCCAAGCAAAATATTCTGTTATCTCGCTAATCTGTGAACAGATCTCATTCCTTGACACTTTAAGGATGTTTACACCCGAATTAATTTTTCTAAAATCCAATAACTGATTGATGAGGTTGAGCATTCTATGGGTATTCCTAGATAAGATATTGTAGCAAAACTCTCTGTATTTAACAGATTGTTTACCTCTTATCAGGTCTTCAATTGGTCCGATAATAAGAGATAAAGGCGTCTTAAATTCATGGGCTATATCTGTAAAAAACTCCAATTTCAGCTCGTTGATTTCTTTTTGTTGTGCGCTCTTTAGCTTGGAAAGTTCTACTTGACTTCTCAGTTTTTCTTTATTTGACCAAAAGTAGAAAATGGTAAATAGGATAACCCCTATAAATAAAAAGTAAAAGGTATAAGCCCACCAAGTATTCCATGGAGCGGGTTGAATAGTTAAGGAAATTACTTTTGGATATCCGGACCACTCTCCAGTTGGATTTGTGGCCTCAACCATAAATTTATATTCACCATCAGGGATATTTGAATAACTAGCAAACCGGTTATTATTGTTTACTTCTATCCATTCATCATCATAGTCTTTAAGTCTATACCTGTATTTATTCACTTTGAGGTTGGCATAATTTGTGCTGGAAAATTGTATTGTGAAATCATTTTGCTTATGATTAAATACTAAATGTGAAGAATTGTTTAGCGTTTTGTTTAACAAAATTGAACCCAATAATTTCTGATTGACTTGGACTTTTTCATTGTTAACAATCAGTCTTGTAAAGGAAACCTTTGATGGAAACGGATTGTCGAAAAATTCTTTGCTATTGAAGTAATTTATTCCAGAAATACTGCCAAAAAAAAGTTCACCTTTATTATTCTTGGAAATAGCCTCAGTAAAAGTATTGGACAACAATCCATCATAGCTGTTGTATTTTTTTGAAGTCCCATCCCTTGGTGAATAATTGATGATGCCTTGAGAATTATTAAGCCATAAATTTGAAGAATCGTCGCTTACAATACCCATTATTTTTTTATTCTGAATATATTTAACTAAAACGGATTCAATTTGATCTTGACCTATTTTTTTTAATAATAGTCCTGTGTCCGTACCTATATATAAAGAACCCTCACTATTTTGATAAAAACTCCAAATGGAATTGTTAGGAATATTATAGGAGCCTACCATTTGCTCATTATACCTTTCCAAAGATAGAATGTTTCCTCTGCCATCCAGGTTTATTTTAAATAATCCATCTGATATTGTCCCCACCCAAATACAATTATTAAAAGGGTCAACTTTCAATGTAAATACCCTAACATTTCTTAAACTTTCTAGATTTTCAAATTTTTCATTTATAAATGCAGTTTGGTTCTTGGTTTTGTAAATCAACCCCTTTAATGTTCCAAAATATTCATTACCAAACCTATCCTTACAAAAGCTGGTAACAATAAGTGACTTGTCTTGTATAGAATCTTTGAAAATAGGAGCTCTTACATAATTGTTTTCATTTATATTTTCTTCTACAAATAAACCGCCTGTTGTTGCCAAATGTATTTTACCATCGAGTGTATCTACCTTAAATGGTTTTGGATTTTCTGGAAGCTGAATAGGCTCTATAGAGCTACTTTTAAAATTGTATCTATAAAATTTATCTCCTTGAAAAGCAAAAAAAACATCATCATCAGTTGAAAATAATGTCCTTACATGCTTTTTTTCATTTAGTGGTAAAGCTTTAAATTTTTTACTATCTAGATTAGTGTATATGACACCAATTTTATTGGAGACCCACAAAGTGTTTGTAGCGTCTTTAAACACATAATTCAAATTGTTATTAGACAAAGCCTGTTGTATGTCATCATCAAATGTTTCTACCGTCCTCATCTTCAATTCATTTACATCAAGATGCAGTAATCCATCACTAAAAGTAGATATCCATAAATCGTTGGTAGCACCTTCTGCAACAGCAAGTATTTTAACATTTGAGGTGCTATCAAGTGGAGTTAATGTTTCATCAACGATTTTATATAATCCCTGCTCACCGCCAACCCATACTTCACCACTTGTAGTCTCAGTAATAGTTATAAAGGTCATGAGTTCAGACCCTTCTATAATTTTAAATTCACCATTTCGACTACGCCATATTCCGTTATTTGTGGCATATATGATATCACCATTGTTTAAGATTTCAATTTTATTGACATTAAATCCTGTTATTGGCGATTGTATCACTTCAACTAAAAAACTTTTCTCTTTTTCGGTTACTTTTAAAAGTCCTTGAGATGTAGCCACCAAAATATCACCTTTTTCGTTTTGGCTAATGTCATTTATTATTTTAAAGCCATCGGGAACATTTACTCTGCTGATTTTTCCATTTTTAAGATTGAGATAATTTAAACCATAACCGTCAGTGCCCGCCCAAATCCTTTTTTTATTATCTTCAAACAAACACAAGATTCTATTGCTCGATAAACTAGAATCATCCTCATTGCTGTGGAAAAAATTTTCAATTCGGTAACCATCAAATTTATTTAAGCCGTCATAAGTGCCTATCCAAATAAATCCTTCAGAATCTTGAATAATTGAACTTACATCATGCTGGGATAAACCATCTTGTACAGTTAAAGAATTAAAATTCAACCTTTGACCATAAACAAAAAATGAAAAATTAATAAGAAACAAAATACATATTACTCGCTTTATCATTTGTATTTGTTTTTGAAAATTGAGAATTAATCAAAACTATTAAATTATAAGATTTAAATTACTATTAAATTATACATATTATTTTAAATGTTACATACGGAAAAGAATGTGTTACATAAGAAAACAAGGTCTATTAGCTGTTTAATTAAATTTGACAATTAATTAACGTCGATTTATAAAATAAAAATACAATACTAATATGAATAACTTACTAGAGCCTATTTCTGAAACACATTTTGAAATTAAAGAAAACGTTTTCGGAATAATTAGAAACCATTTCTTTACGTTGCTAACTCTTGCCATTCTTTTTTGCCTGCCAATAGCATCTGTTTACGGACAAAAAGAATTAAACTTGAAAGAGTATAATATTGAAAATGCCGAAGATGCCACACCTATAGTCGTAGCGGCCCTTAAGAAATGTAAAGACGAAGGCATCAGCAAACTTGTTTTTCCTAAAGGTACTTATCATTTTTACCCAACTTTTGCTCCGGAACGGTATTGCGAAATTACAAATAATGACAATGGTTTGAAAAGAACCTCTTTTCCTTTAATTGATTTTCATGATTTTGTCATAGAAGGCAATGGCTCAGATTTTATCTATCATGGCAAAATGATACCTTTTATTATAGAGGAGAGCAGCAACGTAACAATCACCAATTT
>Ga0307969_1000525_pt1 | contig 21612 bp, 25 predicted proteins | sample OrgLakmetagen710_FD_201841 | JGI IMG/M metagenome (GOLD analysis project Ga0307969, IMG submission 201841) | Saline water microbial communities from Organic Lake, Antarctica - #710 | ecosystem: Environmental > Aquatic > Non-marine Saline and Alkaline > Saline | place: Antarctica: Organic Lake... | reverse complement strand
CGCCGGGTTCACATGGGTCGTGTTGTTCGTCACGTTGCGGAAGGCTTCCCGCAGCGAGGTCAGCCCCAGCTTGAAGCCGATATTCTCGACACGGACCAGCCCCTGGAGGTTGGCGTTGCCGCCATATTGCTCAAGCTGTCCGCTCACCGTGACCGTGACGAGGCCGGTCACGCCGACATCGTAGACATGGCTGACGATGCCGCCGGACTGCACGGTCTGGCCGATCCCGTCGCCCCAGTCTATCGCCACATCGACGAGACCGCCGTAAACCCCCAGCGGCAGATAGACCGTGCGATTGAGGGCGAGACCGGGATCGAAGACCAGCTGCATGGAGGCCGCCCCGTTGAGGATGTTGCGGGGCACGGTCCAGCCCGTGTGGGTGACGGGGCCGCTGCCGCCGGCCCGGCCGCCATAGCGCCCCCGCCAGATATAGGCGGCACCGTCCAGAAGCGTTTCGGGAAGCGTCACCTGCGCGCCGCCCACAGCCGTGACCGCCTCATCGGGGATGTCCACCTCCGGATCCGAGCCAGCCAGCCAGAACTCGATCCGGGTTTCCACGTAGGTGAGGCCGAACTCCGAGTTGAACGGCGTCAGCTCCACCGCGCCGCTCGTGGCCCCGTCCGGGGTCACGGCGTCCGGGGTGTCGATAAGCTCGGGATACACCTGCCGGACGGGCACCGAGAACTCGGACTGCCCACCTTCGGTGCCTTTATAAAGGCCGCGCCACCAGAACGCCTGACCCGGGCTCAGCCCGTCGCCGGGATAGATCGTCTGATATGCGCTGGCCGTGGCGCTGGTGATGTCGCGCGTGAAGACAGGGGTGTCGAAGCCGTCCTGTGATCCGGCCACCTCGAAATATACCCCTGTCTGGCTCAGCCCGCGCGGGCTGAAGAACTGCGTCAGGCGCAGTCTTGCGGCCTCTTCGCTGGTGGTCGGCGGCAGCGCACCCGGGCGCGCGATATCCACGGCGCCGGTGGGGATGCGCCACTGAACGCCATCGGAATAGTAGAACTGGCCGTCGCTGCCATAGATCGCGGCTCCCTCGTACAGCGCGGGGTCAAGGGCCGCGCCAACCGGCGAGGGAACCGCGCGCCCGCGCCCGATGAAGACCGGCTCGCCCAGAAACCGGGTGCCGTGGTTGAGATAGCGGCCCATCAGCCTGCCTCCGGATCGTGTTGCTCCGCGGCCCCTTCCGAGGCGGTGCTGGTGAGCTGGACGGCATTGGCGGCAGAGGCCTTCACCTGCATCCGGTCGCCATGCGCGGTGGCGGGATCGCGCTTGAGCATCCGCTGGCCCGGGGCGGGGTGCAGGTAGGTCTCCTGCGATATGATCCCGATCATCGCCTGCTGCACGCGGGTGCCGTCCTCGCGCAGGATGCTCACCTCGAGCGTCACGGCGCTGGTGCCGCCGTTGAAGAACATCAGCGGCGCCTCGATCAGGGCAAAGCCCGGCTGGATGCGGCGCTCGTCATCGGCCGGGTCGCGGGCGCCGGGAAAGCGGCGCTGCGGGTCGGGCACGGAGAAGTCCGAGGCTTCCAGCACCGTCTGCCAGTCGGTGCCGAGGCTCTCGACAAGGATGCGGACGGGAACGGCGGCGCCGGCCTGGCGAACGGTCTGTCTCATTGCTGGCCTCCTGCGATGATGGCCGCGCGGCGGGCGCGGGGAAGGATGGTGCGATCGATGGGCGGCCCTTCGAGCTGCCCGGTGAGCGGGTTCACGAGCGCGCCGCCCGTGAAGAACTGCTTGCCGTTGCCGTCGATGCCGGAATACACGACGCGTCCGAGGTTTTTCTCGACGATGCTCTGGGGCACTTCCTGCGCGGGGCGGGAGAACGCGCGGCCATTGACCCCGGTCAGGGTCTCGTTCCACTGGTGACCGACGGCGGTGATGGTGCTGGGCGCGCGCTCGGTGGGAACCGGATCGGCAGTGGTGGTGGCGATGAGCACGTCGTCGATCAGCGCCGTGACCATGGCCTGCGCGCCCGGCGAGACCAGCGCGCCGATCTCGTCGCGGATGCGCTGCCAGGCAACGGTAAACCAGTAGAGCTGGCCCGGCGCGCCGATGAAGACGGCGTTCCAGTCATACATGCCGCGGGTGAAGAGCTGGGTGGATTGCTGCTGACCGGCGGTCAGATCATAGCGCAGCGACAGCAGCAGCAAGCGCGCATCGCGCCGGGTCGGCTCCTCGCGCGAGGCCGCCGAGGCGGTGGAGAACCCGTCGATATAGCCCTGCGCCACCAGGTGCGCCCACATCGCGTCGGTGATGGCCGCCTCATTGGCTTCGATGGCCGCGGCATCGGCGGGGTATGCGCCGAGTGCCTGTGGCGGCGCGCTGTGCGGGACGACGACATTGCGGTAGCCTTCGGACCACAGCGTCCAGTCGCCGGCCTGGGAGGCGCAGTTGGACAGGATCATCTCGCCGCCATCGAGGCACATGTACTGCTTGTGCGAGAAGATCGCGATGGCGTTGATCCCGTTGATGAAGGCGCCGTTCCGGGCAAGATAGCCGATGCCGTTAGGGTTGCTCGGGGTGGCCCCCCAGAGCATGATCTGCGGGAAGACCGAATACGGGCTCACCACGGCGCGATCGGCGAGCGCGACACCGCCGCCACGCCCGACGAGCGGGTTCTGGTTGGCCCGGTCCAGCGGTGGCGGGATGAGCACCGGCTCGCCGGTGCGATACATCACGATGTTATGCGCATAGACGGTGCGGTTGATGACCGCGCCGGGACGGAAGGACACCGCAAAGCCCTCGGTGGGGTCGTCGAGGCTGTCGACGCGCCAGCCGCCCTCGAAGCTGAAGCCCTGGACATAGCCGCCATTGCCCATCCGGAAGACGTTGCGCTCCTCATACCCCGGTGCGGGGACGATCTTGGTGGCCCGGGCCGCGGTGGCGGAAATGACGCCCGTGCAGTGATCGGGAAAATCGATATGGCCCTGTGTCGGGTAGGTGCCGGGATGGACATGGATGACGGCCGGGTCTTCCGAGCCCGCAAGAAGGTCGCGGGCCGCCTCGATGTCGCGGACCGCGCGGTCGCGGCCCTCGCCGTTGCGGCTGTTATGCCCGTCCTGGGACACGTGGAAGATGCGCTCTTCGGGGTATCCGTTGGCAAGCGAGGGCGAGACGAGCGCCAGGGTCGAGCGCTCGAGGGCGCAGATCTCGATATCGGTGGCGTGCTGCGCACCGTAGGTCTCGACAAAAGGCTGCGCGTAGCGCGCAGCAGCAGGCGCCGCGATCGCATCCGCTCCGGGCGCGGCGCCCACGTCGAGGGCCATGGCGATCGTGCGGCGGCCGTCGGTGACGCGCGGGGCGAGGTCCGTGTGCGCTACGGTCTGCGACAGCACCGCCTTGTCGGCATCAAGCCAGATCACGCCGACTGCGACCGCATCCGAGGCCGGGTCCGGGCTGTCGGTCACGCGCCGCCAGGCCGCGCGCAGGACATGTGCGACGCCGGGCTCGAGCGGCACCGGGGTGAGGCCGACCAGCTTCTGCAGGCCGGTCAGACGGGTGATCTTGCCATCGGCGCCCACGGCGATGGCGCCGCCATCGATCTCGTAGAGCGTCGGCGTGTCGCCGGGGCGATGCTCGAGTGGGGTATAGGTTTGCATGAACGGGCCTCAGCGCAATCGCAGTTCCAGAAGCGGGATCGAGGTGATCGAGCCGAGCCGCTCGATATCGAGGGTGACGTCCATCAGGTCGCTGTCGAACCGGACGGGCACGTCGAAGGCAAAACCGGCGGTTAGGGCCACGCCGGGATCGGGCGCGGTCTCAAAGCTGATCCGCCCGGTGGTGGCATCGACGGACCAGCCGGTGAACTGCTCCGCGCCGCCCAGCGCGATGCGGATGCTGCCCGCCACCGGCTTGTCGATACGCCGGATCTGGCCGTGCGGGGCGGTGCCGTAGGTCTTGGTGAGCTGGAACATCGTGGTCTCGCCGTCGCCGACACCGATCTCCTGGTCGAGCTCGGAGATGGCGCGCGAGGGCAGGCTCGACGTGTAATCGGCCCAATCCTTGAACCGGAACCCGTAGAGGCGACCAAGGCGCGCCTCGAAGAAGGCCACGACGCGGGCGAGATCGTCGGCGCGGCGAATGCCGTAGCTGACGTCATAGCGACGGCGCGACGCGGACCACGAGGCGTTGCGCTCCTCATGGCCGGAGGCCAGTTCGACCACCTGCGTGCGGCGTTCTGGCCCGCCGCGCGCGCCACGGCTGATATCGTCGGGAAAGCGCTCTTCGTGAAAGGCCATCGATAAAGGCTCCTGAGTTATAGTCCACGCCGCCCCAGCGCGACCGCGCGGGAGATATCGGCGGCGACTTGGGTGCGCGATTGCCGGAAGCTTTCCGCGTCGCGGGTCATGATGTTGACGGTGACGTTCGGCTCGCGGCGACCCGGCCCGTCGTAGTCGCGGGCCTCAGCTCGCGAGAGCACCCGCTCGCCGCGCTGCAGGATCGCCGGGACTTCGTCAGCACGGAGCCCGGCCATGCCCCCGGCGTGCATCCTCGGCGCGTCCGCAAATGCCATGGCCGGAACCATGCGCGCGGGGCCAGCGGAGCCAACCACGCCCCCGGCGTGCAGAACGTCCGCAAAGATCCCGCCCGCGCCGCCGAGCGCGCCCGAGAGCGCATTGGCGATCGGCCCGAGGATGAAACGTCGCGCCGCGAGTTGGGCGAGATCGGCGAGCAGAGAGGATACCAGATCGCGGAAGTTCAGCTTGCCCGTCTTCACGAAAGTCCCCACCGCGGTCTCTGCGGATTGGAACGCTCCGACCAGCGCATTGCCGATATCTCCGCTGATGCTGTGGGCCTTGCTGGCATAGTCGGACAGGGCTGAGGTCACCGCCTTCCAGCCGTTGACCGCGGCCTCGGTGTCGGGCGCGGCGGTCGCGGCCGCGGCTCCGGCGGCGGCACCGGCCGCCCCTGCCGCCTGTCCGGCCTCGCCAAGCGCGGTTTCAAACCGCTCGGCAGCTTTACTGGCCTCCGTCAGCGCATCGCTGCCATCTTCCTCGCTGCCCCGCACCGCGTCGCGCAGCGCCTGCCAGCTCTCGAGCGGCGCGCGGGCGCTCTCGGCCAGATCGCGCGCCACGCCGCGATAGGTGTTGGCGGACCCTAGCGCCTCTGTGGCCGCGCCCGTCAGACCAAGATCGGGCGCGATGAGCGGATTGTCCTCGAACGCGCGGTCGAACGCGTCGCGCGCAGCAGACGAGGCCGCCGTTGCCGCGCCCTCGAACCGGTTCTCGATCTCGCCCAGCTCCAGATCGGGGATGACCGACAGCCGCCGCTCCGAGCCGAGCGCTTCCAGCCCGGAATTGAGGCCGCCGATGAACCCGTTGATGCGGGAGACCACGCCATTGAGCATCGCCTCGACGCCGTCGACCAGGCTGTTCGCCGCCTGGAACGCCAGGTCGCCGATGGCCGCCGGCAGCCGGCCCCAGATCGTCTTTATCGCCTCATAGGCGCCCTCAAAGGTGTTTACCGCGGTGTTGCCAAAGCCGACCACGCTCTCGATGGCGCTCTGCATCGCCGCAGCCGCATCGGCCTTGAGATCGAAAAACGTGGCCGTGGCGGCCGCGCCCGCTGCTGCAGCCGCGGTCCTGATCCGGTCCCAGACCTCGACGGCCACGCCCCGCAGAAGCCGCATCGCCGCGCCAAAGCTGCCCGCGCCCGACACGAGCCGTCCGAACTGGTAGATCAGCTCGCCCGCACCCACGATCAGCGCCCCGATCCCGGTGCGGATGAGCGCGCCGCGCAGGACCACCAGCGCCGTGGCCAACCCGCGTACCGACAGGGCCGCCGCGGCCAGGCCCGCCACCCAGCGCCCTGCCAGAAACCCGGCGAACGCCGCCGCCGTGCCGGCCAGCCGACCGAGATTGCCAAAGAGCCCCTGGATCGCCTGCCCGAGCGGGCCGGTGGTGCGGGCGGCCGCCGCCATGGCGTCGGCAATAGCCTCCAGCGCCGGGGCCGCGGCCACCGCGAGCTGGTTGGACAGCCCCCGCCAGACCAGGCCCAGCCGCGAGATGGCATCGTTCGTGCGCTCGATCTGTGCCGCGTCCTGGTCGGAGACGATCGCCCCGAAATCGCGCAAATCCTGATTGGCCTGCGCTAGCGTGGCCGTATCGAGGCGCTGAAACGCCACGAAGGCCCGGTCGCCGAAGAGCTGGCTGAAGAGCGCCGCCTGCTCGGAGGCGCCCGCGTTCTCGCGAATGCTGCGCGTGACCGCGTCGATCCGCTCGTCGAGCGGCAGGCGCAGCAGGTCTTCTGCATTCAGGCCCAGCTGCTCGATCGCCTTTGCTGCCGGGCCCCCGCCATCGCTGGCAAAGAGCGACAGCCGCCGCGTCAGCCGCGAGGCACCGCCCTCGATCTCGGAAAACCGCGCGCCCGAAAGCTCCGCCGCCCGCTCCAGCACCTGGATGCTGGCCACGGTCGTGTCGAGCGAGGCCGCGAGCTTGGCCTGCGCATCCACCGTCTGCAGGCCGGAGCGCACCATGGCAACACCGGCCGCGGTGGCGGCGGCCACGGCAGCGGCAGAGGCCACACGCACGCGGCGCGCGAACCCCGCAAGCCGCCGGTTGGCCGCCTCCATCTCCTGGCTGAGACGCCCGAACCCGCGCTTGCCGGCCTCGCCCACGCCTTCCAGCTCGGCGCGCACCTGTCGGCCGCCCGTCGCACCAAGGCGGACGCTAACGTGTTTCTCGGCCATCGGTCAGACTCCTTGCTTTCGCCACATCGGCGTCTTACGTTATTGGCATCGATACATTGAAAGTATGACCATGGCCGAGACCGCGACCCTGTCCTCGAAGTTCCAGATCTCGATCCCCAAGGCGATCCGGGCTGCCCAGCATTGGGAAGCCGGGCTGACCTTTGCCTTCATCCCGAAAGGCACGGGCGTGTTGCTGGTGCCGGTGCCGAAGAAGAATGATCTGAAGGGGCTCGCGAAAGGCGCCAGACCGGACGATTACCGCGATCGTGCAGACCGCGTCTGATGATCCTCGTCGATACCTCGGCCTGGATCGAATGGCTGATCGACTCGGCAACCGGCGCCAAGGTCGCGGCGCGTATTCCCGAGCAGGCCGACTGGCTGGTGCCGACGATGGTCCAGATCGAGCTCGCCAAGTGGCTCACGCGCGAGGCCGATGAGGACAAGGCAGATCAGGTGATCGCCTTCACGCAGGTCTGCAATGTGGTCCCGCTCGACACCGAGATCGCGCTGGCCGCGGCCGAGGCCTGCCGCACTCACAAGCTCGCGACCGCGGATGCCATCATCTTCGCAACGGCCCGCGCCCATGGCGCGACAGTGCTGACCTGCGACGCGCATTTCGGGGGGCTGCCGGACATCATGCTGATCGAGAAAATCAGGGCCTGACGCCGGCATCTGTATCCGCCGCCAATGCCTCGTTCACCTTGCGCACCATCACCGCCTCGAGGGCGGGCAGCAGTTCGGCCATGGCGAGGGGTGGGATGCCGAGGGCGTCGCCCAGTCCCAGCGCGGCCGACAGGTCCCAGCCGATCACGGCGCCGGGTGTCACCCGCAGCTGGCCACCGAGGCGGCCCACCAGGTCCCAGACCTGCCAGCCCTCGAGGGTCAGCGGCTGGTTTTGCCGCGCCGGGCAGTCCTGGCACGCCGCTTGGCAGGCGTCGCAGTAGCGCGCGCCCCCGCCGAAGGACCAGTCGGCGAGAGCGCGGAGGCGTTTTTTTCCTGTTCCAGCAGCAGACCCTTTGAGACGTAGGTCAGCTGGAAGGCCTCGAAGATCGGCCAGATATCGAGCAGCGCGTCGATGGCTTCCGGCGTGGGATCGATGACGTTGCCTTCCGCGTCGCCCACGCCCTCCCAGGCGAGCACTGCGCGGCGCGCGAGCGCCTTGGCGAAGACCATGGCGCGCTCCTCGTCGGAGATCACCGCCGGAATTGCATCGGGGGTCTTGTCGGAGTCTTCGTCCGGGGCCTCGTCGGGCACCGCCTCGACGGTCGGATCGCTGCGGGTCGCCACCATCAGCGCGGTGGTCAGCGGGCGCAGCTGGACCCGGACGCCGGGAGCGATGTCATGCCAGCGCGGCGCGTTCGTCAGATCGAGTGTCAGCATCAATACGTCTCCATGTCGTTCACAAGGGTGGCGGTGCACATGCCGTTAGCAGTGGCGTCGCGCGCGGCCTGCCAGTCGAAACTCGCCTGCACGCCCTGCGGTCCGGAAATCTCGATGCGGGGGCGCGGCAGGTAGACGGCGTGCACGGTGAAGGTGAAACTCTCACCGGACGGCAGAACGTAGCCGAACTCGAGTTCGCAGGGATCGCCATTGATCGCCTGGTCCACCAGAACCTCATCGGCGAAACGCACCTCGATCCGTCCACTCAGCGCGGCGATGGACGGGTCCGCCCCGTCGATACGGCCGTCCGAACGGATCGTCTCGATCCTGTCGAGGTTGTTGGCGTAGGTGATCTCGGCGGAAACCACGTTGCCGAGCGCCGTGCCGTTGCGGGTGATCGCGCCGTTGAAATGGCCGAAGCGCTTGAGTGCGAGTTCCGCCGGTGTGCCGGCGGCCGTGGTCGTGCCGACCGTCTCGCTCTGCGCCACCAGTCGCGCGGTCGCGGTCAGGAGGCCCGAGCGCTGCATCTGCCAGCTGATCTGGTCGAGCACGCAGCCGGAATACATCGCATAGCGCGGCACCTCGGGCATGCCGGTCTCGATCGACAGGCTGGGCAGCGTCCACAACCCCGACTGAAACGCATGCGTGAAGGGCCCAGGCGTAGTCCCGGTGGTCGTTGGCGCGCCGAAGGCTGCCTTCAGCCAGACCCCGAAGCCTGAGGCGTCGATCGGCACGACCACGTCGCCATCAGCCGTCACCACGTCCTTGATCGGCGCCAGCGGATCCCGGCCGTAGCCCAGCAGCTCCGAGTTCAGCAGCTGCTGCTCCGCGCCGAGCGAGGTGCTGGCGAAGGGCATCTTCGTGAAGCCGCTGACGGGTGGGGTTCCATAGGTCGTCTCGAACGCCAGCGCCATCTGCGCCCGCGCCCCCTGGGCTCGTGCCATGTCGGGTCCTTTCGTTCAGCATTCGGAAACCTGCTTTCCGAAGATCCGTTGTTCTCGTTCCGACGTTGCTGCAGGGTGCGCGCGTGGGTGTGGCACCGTTGGCTTCAATCGGGGGTTGGAATGGCATTCTTGAAAAAGCATCGCCGGCAGGGCCCTGCGGCGCGGTCGCGTGGGTTTTCCACCGGCGTGGTCGTCATCGCCGCTCTGGGCGGGATTTCCCTTCTCAGCAGCTGCGCGCCACTGCAACACACTGTTCCGACTGCAGCCGTCCCTGAGCCGCGGTCCGAGCAGCTTCCCGAGCGGATCGATTTCTCCGGGCGTGTTACCCGCACGGTGGATGGCGACACGTTCTGGGTCAGCTCGCGAAACGTGAGCATCCGGGTCTGGGGGCTCGATGCCCCGGAGACGAACCAGCCCGGGGGGTCGACCGCGACGGCCGCGCTGACCCGCCTGATTTCCGGCCAGACCCTGCAATGCCGGCAGCGCGACATCGACCGGTACGGACGCATCGTCGGGCAATGCTTCCTGCCAGACGGCCGCGACATCGCGGCCGCGATGATCGCGAGCGGCGCCGCAACGGAATACTGCCGCTACTCGGATAACTACTACCGAACCTGTTGACAGCCGCAGTCAGGCCAGCGCGTCGGCCGTGGAATAGTGCAGCACCACCGGGATGACAGCCGCCTTCAGGCTTGCCGCGCCCTCGACCGGCAGATCCACCGGGCGCGGCGCTTCCGCCTCGACCCAGTCGCAGAGGCCGCCCAACGTCCGGTCGGCGGCGATCGCCGCGCCGATGCCGGCGGTCAGCGTGTCGAAGGCTGCATCACGGTCGGCACCTTGAACGACCGCCTCGATCTCGGCGCGGTGCTGATAGTGGTAGCGTAAGGGCGAGAGCGTTACCTCCGGCTCCCCCGGTTCGCCGTCACGCAGGATCAGCAGGCCATCGGCCGGTACGCGCTCGGGCAGCACCTCCCCGCGCAAGGCAATGGCGGGCAGCGCCGAGAGGCGCGCGTGCAGCGCGGTGAGGATGGTTTCTCGATGAGTAAACATATGATACGAGGTGCCTTGAACGGCGGTGTAACGAAGGGACAACAATTGGCTTGGAGAGCACTTAATGAGGCGTACGCTTCCTACCTGATGAGCACACGCTTGGATTTCGCCTGTTGGTTAGAGCAGACTGGAGCGCCGCCTCCAGTTTCTTTTAATACAGCGGCCAATTTGAGAGACTGGTGTAAAAATATTGGCCACATGAAGATCGAACCCTTTGGGAGACTGAGTGGCGCACTGCGCGTCCACGGAGCTTTGCATGCCGGTTGGTACTATGATCAAATTTGGACTGACAAACGTTATAGTGGGTACCGGCGTCTCATGTTAAAGCATGCGATAGACGGTTTTGATGTCAACCCAAAGGACTTATCCGGTGTAGATGCAGATCATGTTGTCGCGAGGAACCTATTGAAGAGAATGCCGAAGGCTTGGGTTGCAGTTTTCCCTGTACCAGCCAATGCAAATCGAGGCTTTGGAAGAATAGAAAGTCATCTTCCAAAGTTTGCGCCGAACAAGAACACGATTAGTTTGACCCCAATCACAGCCTTTAAACTATTCTGCACGCACCTGCCGCGGAATGGCACTGAGCTTGCACTAGCAATGCGCGATATTCGGGGCCAAATCATGAACAATGATATTAACGTCGTGCGATTCGTGGATGCTATGGAAAAAGATATCCGTCGTTTCCTAAATTAGCGATGCCAGTGGGCGTTGTTGCACATCTCTGACGACAGAGGATTCACTTCACGAATCCCTGCGGTTACACGGGCTGCATGAGCAAGCCATCCCCCGCCCGCTACCGCACGACCAACTGGTCCGACTACAACGCTGCACTGCGCAAGCGCGGCTCGCTGCTGGTCTGGTTGGACAAGGATATGGCCTGGCTTGCGCCCCATGAAGGGCGCCCGGGACGTCCGCCGGTCTTCTCCAATGCCGCCATCCAGTTCTGTCTGTCGATCAAAGTGTTGTTCAAGCTTCCCTTGCGACAAACCGCCGGGATGGTGGCCAGCCTGCTCCGGCTTGCAGGATTGAACTGGCCCGTGCCTGACTTTTCGACCCTGTGCCGCAGGCAGAAGACCCTGGCGGTGCAGATCCCGTATCGCCGTGCGGGCGGGCCGTTGAACCTGCTCGTAGACAGCACCGGGATCAAGTTCCTTGGCGATGGTGAATGGCAGGCGCGCAAGCATGGGCCGCAGGGCCGCCGCCAATGGCGCAAGGTGCATCTTGCCATGGACCCAGCCACATCCGACATCCGCGCCGTGGAATTCACCCCCAGCCGGGACGGCGACAGCCCCGTGCTGCCGGAGTTGCTCGGCCAGGTTCCGGTGGATGAGCAGATCGGCACGGTGACCGCCGACGGGGCCTACGACACACGTCGGTGCCACAGCGCCATCATCGCGCGTGACGCTGTCCCGATCATCCCGATCCGAAAGAACGGGCGGCCTTGGAAGGACGACTGCCCGGCGGCACGCGTTCGAAACGAAACCCTGCGGGCGACCCGGTACTATGGCAGAGCCTTCTGGAAGCGGTGGACGGGGTACCACGCCCGCAGCCGGATCGAGGCGAAGATGCGCTGCCTCAAGGCCTTTGGTGAGCGCATCGCCGCCAGAGACCCCGACCGACAGACCGCAGAAATCCACATCCGCATCGCCCTCATGAACCGCTTCACCGCCCTCGGCACCGCCGAGATCGTCCGCGTGGCCTGACGTCAGCGGGGTAAGGGGAAGTCACGTCTCAGGCCTGAGTTCTGCAACAATGCCATGCCAGTGATTCCTTGCATCTTCTTCAGAACGACTTGATCACCGCCGCCCCTCCACCCAGTTAGCCACAATCAGCCCAGGCATCGCGTCATGTACCTGCGCGGTATCCCGATCGAGATCCAGCCGTTTCGGCAACTTGACCTGCGGCACCAGCAGGAAGATCGGCACAGTGGTCAGGCCTCGTCCCGTTTTGGATCGCGAGGCCACCGCACGCCCGCCCTTGTTGAGCCGCCCTTCGGCGACGAGCAGGCTCGGGCCGGACCGGCGGTAGACAAAGCGCAGGCGCAGCCCCGTGCGGCGTTCCCATTCGACCGGGCTGATCCGGCCGCCGCGCCGCGACTTCCCGGCGGCTGCCGTTGGAATCGTCAGCCAGAAGCCATTGCGCGAGCGGATCAGCGGGCCGGTGTCGTGCGCGCTGACGATGTCGGGCGCCTTCGACCAGACGAGGGCTGCGGCGTTCAGGCTGGGCCGACCCTTCGGGTACTGCTCGGACCGGATCGTGCGCGCCAGCCGCTGACCGAGCCCCGCGCCGGTGATCTGACTGCGCCAGGCGGTCTTGAGGCTGGTCCCGGCCTCGCGCGTGGCGGCCGTGACGGCCTTTTCGCCCGCCTGGATTTCCGCCGCCATCATGGTGGCAAGGTCGGGGGTGATGTCGAGTTTGAGCTTCATGGGGATCACGCAGGCCGCAGATCAATGGTCCAGACAAGCCGTTCACGATCCCGCACCGGCTCGCCCTGAATGAGAAACGCCTCGCCAGCCATCTCGACACGGTCGCCGGGACGCGGGTTTGATACCTCGGCCACGCGCAGATCGATCCGCGTGGTCGCCGACCAGATCCGCGCGTCGCCGAAGCTTGAGACGTCATCCGCGCGGCGGGTGACCACACGGATCAGGACGGGCGCACCCGCGTCCGAGATATAGACCGCATCGCGGGCGATGTTGGGATCTCCAAAGAGTGTGTCCATGGCGAGGGCGAAGATCGACATGCTGAACGGTCAGTTCGAACTGTGCAGGCGGATCGCCAGCCGCGGGCGCTTGTTGACCGGCAGGATCGATCCCTCCGTCATCAGGTCGATCCAGCGCCCCTTGGTATCGATCATCTGCCGCGCATAGAGCGGCAGACCCACGGTATTGGCCGTCTCCAGCAGGTTCGCCGGCCCGCCATAGGTGGTGAAGGTGTCAAACGTGCCAAGCGGGAAGGCGATGCCCTCGCCCGCGGGGATCAGCCGTTCCGAGGTGCCGTTCGAGAGTGTGACCGAGCCGTTGTATTCCTCGAAGAGGATGCCCGCGAAGGGAAAGGCGCGGCGCATGTCCTCGCGCAGGGGCTGACCGCCGGTGGCCGAGTAGAACTTGTAGGCGTCCTCGGTCTTGGGATGGCTGATCAGCTTGTCGAAGAACTCCGAACTGACCAGCGCATGCGCGGTGGTCATGGTCTCGCCCAGCAGATTGTCCTCGATGGCGCGCAACGACGTGCGGACCTTGCCCTGGATATTGGTGCCGGCCGTGCCGAAGACGAAGTCGACCGAGATCTGCGTGATCCCGAACTCGGTGAAGTAGTCGTAGAGCGTGCTGCCCGCACCGTCCTTCACGATGCCGCGCAGCGCGTTCATCTCCATGTATTCGCGGGTCTGGGCATGCTTGCGCCGCATCAGCGTGAGCTTGCGGTTCATCACCTCGACCAGCGGATCGGCGGCGTCCGAGACGCCAAGCGCCGGCATGCCCTGAATATCCGAGGGCAGAATCACATCGTCATGCGGGATCCACGGCAGCGCAAAGCTGCGCATGGAGCGCTGCTCGCGGTTACCGACGGTGGCGGGCGCGCCGAGCGGGACAGAGGGCAGCAGGCTGAGGACGCCCTCGCGCTGCTCGATCACGATGGAGCGTTGCGTGACGCCCTCGAAGCGGAAGAGGCCAATCTGGCCAAGGCGGGTGTAGAGATTGGGCAGGATGTTGATGGCCTGCGTCATCTCGGCGAGCGAATAGCCGCCTGCGTCGAACGGGTTTCGGGTGAGGGTCATGGGGATCTCCGGGGGATGATATGGGGAACGAACAGGGGGCACCGCCCGATCAGGCGGTGTCGCGGGCGATGATCCCGAGGGCTGCCAGCTGGCTGATCTTGGTGGTGATCTTGGTCGCGTCATCGACGGTGCCGTCATAGGCCAGCGCCGCGCGCGACACGATCGCGGGGCCGCGCATGAGCACCACGCCGACGGCATCGCCGGGCGTGGCATCGACCGCGTAGAGCAGCACGGCCCCGGCGGTCTGCGCGCCGTCCGTGCCGCCGGAGGTGGCAAGCTTGTACTTGCCGCTGGCGGTGATGCGGCCCAGCACCGAGCCGACGGGATAGGCGGTGCCTTCAAGCAGCGGGACGGTTTCACGGGTGTAGTTCGGGTTGACCTCGTATTTGAGGACATCGCCCATCGTGGGCGGTTCGGTCAGAACGGGCATGGCGGAGATCCTGTATCAGGGGGACAAAAGACATCCCCCTCCGGGAGTGCGGCGGGGGATCAATCAGGCAGACGAGTGTCGGAAGGGTGCCGGTCGGTTCGACCGGGTGATCAGGTTTTCGTGCCGGACGCGGCCGCGCGTTTTGCAGCCGCGATGATCGGGCTTTCCTGCGCCTGCGGCAGCGCCGGTGACGGCGGGGCGGCGACGATATCGCGGGCGTCGGTTGCGGCGCTGGCGCGCTCGAGGACAAGGCTGCGCAGGGCCTCGGGCGTGGTGCCCTCGCGCAGCGCTTTCGCTGCATCGATGGCGATGCCGAGGCGGCCCGCCTGCGCTGCGATCTCGGTGATCTCCGCCGCCTCCTGGCGCAACTGCGCCGAAAGCTCGGCCAGATTGCCGGGTCCGGGCTGCGAGTACGTTTGATCCGGTGCTGATGCCTGTGGAGATGCCGATGCGATCTCGGGCGCGGGTGTGGCTGGCGCAGCCGCCGCGTCAGGTGTTTGCGCGGTGCTGGCTGTTTCGGGAGGCACATCGGCGGCGGATCGATCAGGCGTCGTATCGCTCGTCCCGTCTTGCTGCACATCGGTGATGTTCTCTTGCGGGTTGGTTTCATCATCTGGCGCATGGGCCATGGCGGTCTCCTTTCGTGTGGTGGTTTGGGTCCTGGATCGGGATGGTCGAGCCATGTGCACGTTCGGGCGCGGCAGGGTGTTTTCACCGGCGACATGCGCACGGAAGCGGGTGAAACCGCTCGCAAGATCAATGACCGCATCGGCCAGGCCAGCAGCCACGGCATCGGTCCCGCGATAGATCGCGGCCTCGGTCGCGAGCGCGGCGTCCTGGCTCAGGGGCCGGGCGCGGCCGGCTGCGACGGTCTCTGCAAAGAGAAACCGCAGCACGTCGATCTCGCTCTGGATGTCGTCACGGACGCTCTCGGGCAGCGGCGCGTAGGGGTTCCCGTCGACCTTGTGGGATCCCGCATGGATCAGCGTCACGCGCACGCCGTCCCGGTCGAGCTGGCCGCTGAGATCGGCATGCATGACGACGACTCCGATACTGCCGACCGCGCCGGTGCGCGGCAGCAGGATACGGCTCGCCTGGCTTGCCAGCGCGTAGCCCGCCGAGAAGGCGTGTTCCGCCACAAAGGCCCAGACCGGCTTGTCGCGGCGCAACGCGCGGATGCGGTCGGCCAGATCGAAGACGCCGGCGACCTCACCGCCGAAGCTGTCGATCTCCAGCGCGACGCCACGGACGGCGGGATCGCCGGCCGCCGCCTCGATCTGGGCGGCGATGCCTTCATAGCTGGTCTGGCCCGAAGACTCGCCGATCCAACCGCCGCGATGAATCAGCACGCCGGAGATTTCGATCACGGCAATGCCGTCGATGACCGGATAGGGGGCGTCACCGTGCTGGCGCAGGCGCTCATTCAGGTTGCCAGCGATGATGCCGGCACGGGCTGGCAGGGGCGCCGCGCCCTCTGGCACGCCATCCATGCCTGCCATCTCGACTTGCCGGCCGAGAACGCGCGGCCCGAGGCCTGACAGGAACGCCATGGCCTTGGACGGCTCAACCAGCAGCGGGGTGTTGAAGGCGCGCGCGGCAATACGGGCGTGAAGCATCAGGGCTGGTCCTCGTCTGGGCGCGGGCGGGTCTCCGCGGTGTCGTCATCGTCGTCGGCGTCGTCGGACGGGGTCCCGTCTCGATCATCCCCCTCAACCGACACGTCCGCTGCGCCCTGCGCGGGCGAGCCGGGGCGGCGGAAGTCGAGGCCGAGCGCGCGCTCCCGGGCATGTTCCGCGGCGATCTCGCGGTCGACCTGCTCGGCGTCAAAGCCGCGCTCGGCGATCGCCTGCGTGCGGGATTTGAGGCCGGCCTCGATCTGGGCGATCTCGGCATTGGCGTCCTTCAGAGGATCGACCCAGTCCCACTTTGTGGGCAGCCAGTCGGCGGTGAGCAGCCGGGACCGATTGGCCTCATATCGCGGCAGGGCCAGCGCGCCCGACAGCACCGCCGCATCCATCCAGCGCGCATAGACCGGGCGGCAAAGCTGATACACCATCACCGAATGCTGCCAGGCCGAGACGCGGCGGCGGAACTCTATGAGGGCCAGGCGCGAGTTCGAGAAGTTGCCCTTCACCATGTCGTTGGCAAGGTATGGATAGGGGATGCCCAGTGCCGCCGATATCTGCAGCAGCGTGCGGTACTGGAACGGCTCGTAGGTCGCACCGCTGTCGGCGGGCTGGCCGACGGTCACATCCTCGCCCGGATCGAGCCGCACCACCTGTCCGGGGCTGATCTCGACGCCGCCCGGGTCGTCGTCGTCGCCGGGCGGGGCCAGCGGGTTTTCCGGGGCCGGCGAGGTGACGAACATCGCATACATTGCCGCGACCTTCTTCCGGTCGAGCTCGGCATCGTCATACTGATCGAGCAGGAACAGCTTGACGATGGCGGGGGCCAGCTTTGAGACGCCGCGCAGCTGTCCGCCCTCGACCGGGTCGATCACATGTATCACCTCGGAGGCCGGCACGCGGGTGATCTCGGCAGCAAGGCCCGGCTCCGTGCTGTCGCCGGGGTGACGCCGCAGGAAGTGATAGGCGACGCGACGCCCGATCCGGTCGAACTCGATGCCCTGACGGATTGCGTTCCCGTTCGCAGCGGTGCCGCTCTGTTCCAGCGGCAGCATCTCGGCGGGCAGCATCTGCAGTTGCAATGGTACAGTCATCCCGTCGCCTGCGCGGCGTGGTCGGATGCGGAAGAACACCTCGCCCGAGATGAAGACCTCGCGCGCCGCCCGGCGCTGCAGCCCGTAAAAGTCGGTCAGCCCTTCGGCATCGGCCTCGTCGGTCCAGGCCAGCCACAGCCGCTGCAGCTCTTCCTTGCGTGCAGGATCTGCGATCTTCGAGATCGGCTTGATCCCGTCGCCGGCGGTATTGGCCGCCCAGCTTTCGACGGCGTTCACTGCATAGCCGTTGTTGCGCACCAGCCAGCGGGCGCGGGCGGTGATGTCGGGGCCCGATGCTGCGATCAGCGCGTTGACATGCGCGCGGGTCGCGCGGAACCCGCGCAAACGCCTGTGGTGCTGGCCCGCATCGAACCCGCCGATGAAGGCCCCGAGGCGTTGCCGCCAGTTCATCGCACTCATCACAGGTCCTTCGCGGCATGGGGGCGCAGGATGCGACGGCCGGTGCGGTCCAGCGCCGCAATCCGCCGCTCGATATCCGCGATGGCAGCCGCCAGTTCCGCGTCCGAGCCATAAGTGACGGTCTTTCCGTCATAGCTCACGCTGCGCGTGCCGCTGTAGCGCGCGGTCAGCAGCGCGCCGTGGTGGCGTTTCAGATCGTCGAGGGTCATGCTCATTCCATGTACTTGGGCGTACTCACCCGCCAGCCGCGCCGCCGGGGTGTCGTCACGCGCCCCGCCTGAGGCTCGGTGGGGGTTTCGGGTGCAGTGTCCGGCTCGGGGGCGGCGGTCTCCACCCCGGCCTGTTTCTCGAGGCTCTGCCACATCCGCGCGTCGAACCGGTCCGCGCCGAGGATCCACGCCGCGGCCCGGGCATAGATGCGGGTGTCGAGCGCCTCGTTGCGCTCGCGCATCTTCTGCCATTCCTGCCGGGCATAGCCGCGCTTGTTGCGGATCGTGACCAGCTGCTCGGCCACCAGCTGTTTGAGCCATTCGCTGTCGGCCCAGTCCGGCAGGTGGATCGTGCCGGCCGTATTTGCCGAACCACTGGCACGCGCCTCATCGGATGGCCGCTCCAGACGCAGATAGCGATAGGTCTCGGCCTTGAATGTGGCGGTCGCCACACTCCAGAGCCGCGCCCCGCGTTTCAGCTTGCGACCGTTTACCGTGGCATCGACGAAGGTCGGGCCCGAGACCGGCGTCGCCCGGTTGAAGCCTTCCAGCCCCTTGACCGGGGCCACCTGCGCCGTGCCCTGCTGGCGCGCCCAGGCATGGACGGCGGCAGACTCGTAGCCGGTATCGATGGCGAGCTTCGCCAGCGTCATGACAGCGCCCTTCTCGTGCACCCATGTCCGGCCCAGCAGCGCGGTCAGCGCGTCCCAGCAGGCCGGATCGTCCGGGCCGCCCGGAATGACGATGTGATCGACAAGCCAGCTTTCCAGACCGCGACCCCAGGCCCAGACATCGACCTCGATCCGGTCCTTCTGCACATCCGCACCGGCGGTGAGGAACAGGCCCTGTTCCGGGATCTGCGTCGGATAGGTCTCGCGCCGGTCGGCGAGGCGCTGCCAGTCCGGGGCCTCGCCGCTCTCGGCCCATGTCTCGCCCAACAGCGTGTTTCGCGCCGCGCGCAGCATCTCGTCGGAGCCCTGGGCGGCCAGCCAGTCGCGCGCGATCTGCGCCCAGCTCTTCCAGCCGATCGGCGAATAGAGCGCCGAGAGGTGAAAGCCGATGGCGGTCGGATCGGTCGCAGTCGCGGTCGCCCGCCACTCGCCCCGTTCCAGCATCTGCGTCTTGTGATGCTCGGCGATGGGGCGCGCGCAGCCCTCGCAGTGGTAGGCGGCGGTCTCCGGCTGGTCCTTGTCCCAGCGCAGGCGCTCGAACTGCAGCCACTGCATCGCCCCGCAATGCGGGCACGGCACGAAATACCGCCGCTGGTCGCTGGCCTCGAATTCGCGCTCGATCCGGCTCAGCCCGCGGATCGTGGGCGTCGAGACCATGAACACCTTGCGCCGATGCGCGAAGGTCGTGGTCCGGGCTTCAGCCAGCGTGACCGGATCGCCTTCCTCGTCGGCCGAGGCCGGATAGGCATCGACCTCGTCGAGAAACACGTAGCGCGCGGGCATCGAGCGCAGGCCGGTGGCCGAGTTGGCCCCGGTCAGCACCAGAATGCCGCCGGGGAACTCTTTCGACAGCATCGAATTTCCCGCGTCCCGCGAGCGGGCTGGCTTGACGCGCTCCTTCAGCGCCGCGCTGTCCTCGATCAGCGGATCGATCCGGCCCCGCGAGCTGCGCTTGGCCATCTCGACGGTGGGCAACACGGCCAGCATCGGCCCCGGTGCGTGGTGCATCACGAACCCGATCCAGTTGTTGCCGGCCTCGGTCGCGCCCACCTGCGCGGCTTTCATGAACGAGATCCGCTGCGCGGGATGGCCGGGCGAGAGCGCATCCATGATGGCGCGCAGATACGGCGTGCGCACGGTGCGATACCGCCCCGGCTCGGCCGAGGCGCGCGACGACAGCCAGCGATGCGCATCCGCCCACCCCGACACGGTCAGATCCGGATCGGGGCGCATCCCGCGCCGCCAGGCGCGCAGGATGTCATCTGCGCCGTCAAACCCGAGGTCGAGGTCGGCGGTCAGATCGCTGTCGGTCAGGCCATGGTCATCACCCTCATCATTCAAGCGAGACCCGGAGGTCTGCGAGGGCGGCGAGCTGCTCTCGGACATGCGCTTCCAGCACCCTTTGCAGGATCGCCGTCTCGATCGTCACGGCCTCTCCCGACGCGGCCTCCATCTCTGCGGCCAGTTGCGCGGCCATCAATGCGGCCACGCGCGTGGGCCAGGTCACCCAGACATCGCGCTCTTGCCGCGCGAGGCGGAACACCAGCGTCTCGGCCCGCGCGCGGTCGACCAGAACGCCCTTCTTGCGCTGGATCGACAGCTGACGCTCCTGCGCCTGGTAGACCGTCAGCGCGGTGCGGGCCTTCAGATAGGAGGCGCTGTCGCCGGGACCGGAGACCGCGCTGGCCGCGCCATCACCGCCGCCGCCGGTGCCAACCCCGCCCTGCGCGCGCATCTGCTGGTCGGGATCGGTCGTCTCTGCCCGCCGCGCATCCGAGGCCGCCCCGTTGATCGAGCCGTCCGGATACAGCACCAGCCGCCCCGTCTTGCGCGCCTTCTGCACGGCCCCGCGCGAGAGCCCGGACCGGACGGCATAGGCACGCTCAGACAGACCTTCCATGATCCCATGCACTCCCTTAGGCCATTGAATATAAACGGTTAAGATCGTCTAATTCAGTTGATTACGCTCCGGATCGGAGCGATTCTCGGATCAGGAAAACACAGCCTGATCGGAGACACACTCATGACCATCGCCCAACGCTACAACACCGAGGCCACCCGCCTGCTGCCGCACATGGCCCAAGACCTCGCGGTCGATCCCGCGATCACCACGGCAAACGACATAGACGAGATCGTCTTCCGCCGCAGCGAATTCCTCGGCGGGATGGCCTGCGCGATCCTCGCCATGCTCGAACAGCAGGACAGAGACACCGCATGACCGCCATAACCACAATCCGCGTCGATCACGACACGCTGCCCGCCCGGTTTGAGAGCAAGACCCCCGATGCCGTCGCCGAAGCCATCGAGGCCGCGCTGCGCGAGGCCGGTATCACCGCCGAGGCGTCGGACGTGATCTCGCATATCAAGATCGAGCTGCCCACCAGTCAGCTTGCCGCTGCCAGCACCGTGCTGGCCGGGATGGGGCTGATCTGATCGGATGAGCAGAACGCAATCTTATGATCCTGATTTGCCTACACTTTCTGGTCCGTCAGAGCGATTGTGATTGCACAAGAACGATGCAACTCACCCGAAGGAGCCACACCATGACCAGCCTGAACCCGCAAACCACACCCCGCCACCAGCTGCGCGCCGAGAAGGCCCGCAGGAACAAGGAAGCCGCGCTCACCGCCTTCCTCGGAAAGAAGGCCGAGATCGACGAGAGGCTCGCGCGCCTGCAGGCGCTCAGCGACGACCACTTCAACTGCCACCCCGACGAGGTGGGCTGGGCCATGGTCGGCACGCTCGAGCATTACAACGGTCTGCTCAAGCGCATCACCGACAGCGCCTTCGGCGAGGGCGAATACGCCAAGTAAGCCTCCCGGCCCCCGGAGAAGGGTGCGGCCTGCCTTCGCGGCGGGCTTCACCCGGTAGGAGGCCGCGCAATCCCGCGCCGCCCTGTCAGAACCGGAGGCTCCCATGCAAAAACTCACCGACACCCAGACCATCATCCTCAGCGCCGGGGCCCAGCGCCCTGACAACATCGCAATGCCGCTCCCCAAGGGACTGCACGGGGCCGCCGCGAAGAAGTCTGTCGCCGCGATGATCTCGCGCGGCTGGCTCGAAGAGGTCCCGACTGACCTGCGCCGCGGTGATCCGCTCTGGCGCGAGACCGGCGATGGTCATGGCACCACGCTGATCGTGACCGAGGCGGGGCTCGGAGCCATTGGGATCGAGCCGCTGGTCGCGAAAACCACAAGAGGACCGCGCGAGGCCAGGCCGGATCCCGCGCCGACGCCCCAATCGACCGATGCCCCAAAACCCGTCGCCGTCCGGGCAGGCACGAAACAGGCCCAGATCATCACGCTGCTTCAGCGGCCC
>Ga0307969_1000503_pt1 | contig 22174 bp, 21 predicted proteins | sample OrgLakmetagen710_FD_201841 | JGI IMG/M metagenome (GOLD analysis project Ga0307969, IMG submission 201841) | Saline water microbial communities from Organic Lake, Antarctica - #710 | ecosystem: Environmental > Aquatic > Non-marine Saline and Alkaline > Saline | place: Antarctica: Organic Lake... | reverse complement strand
GTACTCCGGCATGGGCTTAATCCAGGACGCTGGCGGGGCAATCTGGAATATTTTCTTGCATCACCGGCCGCTATTCATGAAGAGGAGCACCAGCCAGCCGTAGGCTATAAAGCGCTACCCCGATTCTGGGAATTGCTACAGCAGCGCGACACGATTCCTGCAAGGGCGTTAGAGTTTCAAACGCTTACCGCCGCTCGTCCCGGTGAGGTACGCTTTTCTGAATGGAAAGAAATCGATTTTGTGGAAAAAGTCTGGACTGTTCCCGGATGGAAAATCAAAGGACGGAAAGACAAGAAAAAGAGCCACAAAGTGCCTCTGACAAAACGGGCCATTGAGATTCTCAAGATGATGCCACGAGATGGCGGCGCTTATATTTTCCCCGGATATCGTGGCAAAGAAACAATGAGTGAAAATGCCCTCAATCTGACTGTGAAAGAGATTCATCAGGCTGATATTGAGGCCGGCGGGCCGGGGTTTGTAGACGTGGAATCAGGCAAAGTTGGCACTGCCCACGGCATGCGGTCGGCATTTAAGGACTTCGCTACTGAGGCGGGGCGTTTTGACGACTATGTTTCTGAGCTTGCGCTGTCGCACCTCGAAACATCATCTGCCCGATCTGCTTATAAGCGGGGTCAGTTGATACCCAAGCGGCGGAAGCTGATGAACAGCCTTGAGAAGTATGTCTCTGCAATTGTGAGTTCGAAAAAGCAGTGAAAATTATGCCGAACTGCGGCTAATTAACAGGAATGGCTAATTAGCCGCCACGACAGTTTGGTTGGTTTAAGTAAAGTACGTGTTACTAACCCACTACTTTTGGAGTACCTATGATAACCAAGTATGAACCAATCAGGCTGGAGAAATGCATCCGGGAATCTGTCTCCCGCCGAGAGCCTGAAAACAACCTCACATTTGCAGGCGTTGCTCAGCAATACGTTGAGAATATGCGCCAAGAGTTTGCCGGGGCGAACCCAGAAAAGCAGATCCAACGGCTCAGACATTATCTGAATAGCTATTGCCTTCCTTCGCTCGGTAACATTTTGATGTCGGATCTTGAAACGGGGCATGTCGTTCGGGCGCTTGATCCTATCTGGAGGGAGAAGACGCCTACCGCAGAGCGCGTCCGAATCACGATTCACAATGTTTGTGAAATGGCCCGAAATGATGGTGTACTCCGACATGGGTGGAACCCAGCCCGCTGTCTGGGGAACCTGGAGCATTTTCTTGCATCACCAGCAGCTCTTCACGTGGAGAGGCGCCCGCCAACCCTCGATTATCACGAGCTGCCTCGGTTCTTTAATTTGCTTCAAACGTTGAACTTGATTTCGGCCAGAGCACTGGAATTTATGATACTCACTGCTGCTCGTCCTAGGGAGGTTCGGTTTGCGACATGGTGCGAAATTGATTTCGTCAAGAGGGTTTGGACGATTCCGGGGTGGAAAATTAAGGGCCGAAGACGCGATCAGAATCACCAGGTACCTCTTTCAGATAGGGCTATTGAAATTCTCAAGGCACTACCACGAGATGGCGGAGAGTGCATTTTCCCTGGGTCTCGTGGCAAAGAAATGATGAACCAGAATGCGCTCAATTTGACTGCGAAAAAGATCCACCATGCAGACCTGAAAAGCGGCGGCCCGGGATTTGTTGATCCGGAATCTGGCCGTGTGGCTACAGCTCATGGGATGCGTAATGCGTTTGAGGCTTTCGCGATTGAAGAAGCCCGCGTCGAGGACCATGTTTTGGAAGCTGCACTGTCGGAGTTCGACAGGTCGTTAACCCGAGCTTTTGTAAAGAAAGTGCAACTCCTTTCGAAGCGTCGTGAGCTTATGAATAATTATGAGAAGTATGTATGCAGCCTAGTGAGCGCTACAACGTAACTGAGGTTGACTAAAAACTTTCGGGAATCAGAAGATAAAAAACACAAGAAAGTGTTTCTCTATAAATACTTGGGTGCAGTTAATTTTTGAAGAGACTGCTCGCCGCAGAACTCTTGATTTGTCGTGTTTATGAGCTCAATAATTTCTTTTTCCGCTTCTTTAAAATCATTTCTAGGCATAAATTCAATTTTTATTCCGATCCCTGACATGGCTTCTATTATGCGTCTTTGATGTGGTTTGTATTCAAAGGATGGAGTGCTCGAACTTGAGTATTCATTGTTTGAATGTACGATGCAGTCATTAACTTTATTTAGGAGTGATTCATATTTATAGCCTGGCGTTAATTGGCCAGTTTTTGAAAAAGGAAAAACTAAGTTATACCATTTGAAAGTGTCTATAGATTCTTTGTTTATTCTTTGCTTTCTTTTTAATTCATCATTCAAATATTCTTTGAATGTGTTCAGGTTTAGTAAGTGGTTGGAGATAGCGTTAGTCTTCGCAGTTGTTATGTAGTTAAGAACAGCAAAATATATTCCAAGCACTGTAAAAGCCGTAATGGTTAAAGAAAGAGTGGTACTAAAGGCTGCCGTTGATAGTTCTATGAAATCAAGAAAGTTTTCTATGCAACTTTTTCTGATGCAGAGATCTCCTTGAAAAGCCCCCGAACCTTGAAGTCCGGTAAAAAAAAGAAATACTGATATGCAGCTTCCGACTAAAAATATTCCGAGAGAAACCTTGGAGGCTCTTCGAAATTTACCTTCTAGCGCGTCAGCATCCATTTTAGCTCTCATATGTAGGTTTCAAAAAACGTAATCTAGCTCTGAGGTCAGTCGCAGTATGAATAAAGGTTCGTTGGAGGATGTTTATTCTCTGGTGCGCCTTGTGATAGCGTCGCCAGTACCAGTATCTTGAGCTCTTCGATGGATGATCCCTTTCTAGGTTCAAGACCATCGCGCAGCATCTCTCTATATCTCTTTTTGATGGGAGTGGCTTAACTTTCTTTATCCTACCCACTAATATTGAGTGTTGGTTATGGCCGACCCTGGCTAGCTTGTTTACTCTCCCTAGGCATCGATTATAATCTTTCCTGTAAGAGTGGGTGGTTCGATAGTGTCTTTCTTTTGCCAAAGTCTCAATGTTTTTGACCGCTGCCCGTATATTTTTAACTTCGTTTGACGCAAGGCGTGGCTCCTTAAAACACACTCTAAGGCCATGCACCATTAATGGTGTTGATGCTTCTCGCTCGATTCGGGTCTTTTTCTCGTTAATAGGAAGGTCTTTTTTGTACAGCATATCCATAATGATTTTTTGTGCGAATGAGAAGTCGTAATTGTGTGATTTCGACGAGACGGTGATGTCATCTACTAATCTAGTATAATTTAAACCTTTCTTTAATAATCTTTTCGGTATTGATGGCTCTGTATCATAAAGCGCTAGGGATGCGAGATAGCTTGAAGTGAGGCCTCCCTGAGGTAAGCGATTTTCATGACAGCATAGATCGGTTAAAACCTCAGAAACTGGTTCTGGGTATTTGAAGAAGTTTTTATAGATATCGTAGACGATGTCTTTATGGACATTGTCGAAAAATGATTTTATGTCAATTTTTAGAAGACTTTTGGATTTACAGTGTTTGCGTGCGCAGGCAATATAATCTTTCTGAACTTCCTCGCCATCAATTATCTGGTTAGGTATTGAACCATAAAGATAGCTCGGCCATTGTACCGTATTTGGCTCAGATTTTTGGGGTGCGAATATTCGCTTGTTTATTCTTCTCTGAATACGTCGAATAAGATAGTGAGGCTTAAATGCTGTTCTGAGCGAGCCATCCGATTTGTTAACTTGAACTTCTTCATAGCGGTCAGATGGGGAGAGGGATAAGGCCTTATCGAGCTCTTTTCGGGTGATGCTCAGCGTTGAGCAAAGATTGGTTAGATTAGAAATTGAAGCTGAAGATACCTTGTGGAATTCTAACTCATCCATGACAACTATCCGAAATTCAATATGGAGCTGGCCTTCCCATACAATAGGGATACGAGTGAAGGTGTCGTATACACCGGAGATTCCACCTCTAATGCCACCTAGCTCCATCAGCCAGCTCCACCGTCTCTCCCGACTCTGGGCGCAGAGGAGGGGGGCCCTACTCTGGGTTCAGAGGCGGCGGACCCTGCGGGGCTCCGTCCGACAAGTCCGGCTTTCACCGAACGCTCATAACGAGCAAACTGGAGGTGTATCTTTGATCCGGTTTTTACGAGTAAACGGTACGTTTACGCAAGTACGAGGGTATGAGCCATCGCTTGTTATGTCAACCATAGCGACGGACTTGTTTGGTCTTATGTGATTTAGGGCCGACCCCAAGCTGAGGTCGACTATTTCGCTCGTTTTATTGCCTAAACGCCTAATAAGCTCAATTTGACTGAACACCCGCTTTGCCGCACTTGTTATCGTACCTGTATCAAACGACAGAAAGAGGATTCAGGTATGTACATTAAGGTTCGAGACGTGGCGAAACGTCTCGGTGTCGATCGAAGCACCATTTGGCGATGGCTGAGTGAGGGTAACTTCCCGGAACCATATCGGTTTGGCTCTTCGACTGTTCGGTGGCACGAGGAGGAGCTTAAGCATTTCGAGATGAAATCTTCGATTCGGAAATGAGTTTCACCAACTTTCGGGAGACTGTCGCAGCGCCAGCTGTTCGGCAGTTTCCCGCAAGTCTTTTTATCCGTTTTGCCTTTCCCCAATCTCAACCTGATTCTGCAGCAGTCAGTCGTGGACGAGGCCAACCCATCCAGGCTCTAATCTTTCCAACCGATGAGATCTGATTTGCGTTCAGCCGGCTTCCGGAATTGCTTCGGTTGCAACGCTATTTAGCCAAAAATATTGCTTTTCCCGCCTAATTGCAGAATAACGACAATTTGACCGAACACCGTCGTCGCCACACTCGCTATTGTATCTGTACTAACCAACGTAATAAGGAGACAGATATGTACAAAAATATTCGTGAAGTTTCTAAGCGGTTCGATGTTGCCCCATGCACCATTTGGCGCTGGGTAAAGGATGACATTTTTCCGCAGCCCTATAAGTTCGGTCCGTCAGCTACTCGCTGGCATGAGGACGATATCAAGAAGTTTGAGGTCAGGTCTGCGACTCAGAAGTGAGTCTCAGCTAGTGGCGGAGAGGTTGTCACGGCGCCAGCTATTTGGCACTTTCCCGCCACTACTCCTTTGTGGATTTCTCCTAACAGAAGCTTCTCACTTTCCTCCGCTCGTATGAGGGCGATCTCAACGCCCTGGCGGCCAGATCTGCGATTCGATAATACCTGTCTGTCTAGCTTGCTGGCATCCTAAATCTTGCCTGTATCGGAGTAGGCTGTTCCCTTGGTCGAAATAGTTGTAAATTGTGAGTACTGCAGAGCTGCTAGGAGAGCTTACTATCAATGCGTGCGTGAATGCGTGCGTGCGTGCTTGTGTGATCTGCAAGGGAGGGTTGGCTACTGAAAGGCCAACTGGAGAGTGGAGCGGTGTGCCTATGACAGCTATGAAAGGTCCTGCTGTACGAGACCAAGAGGCGGTGTTGGTGACAGCAGTTCAGCGGGCCGGCAATCGCGTGGGATTAACTCGGGACCAGCTCAATACATTAATTGGCAGTGACCTCACCGCTTTTCGACCTAATGACGCCTTACCAAATGATTCGGCAGCACGAGCCCTGAAACTGATCCGGGTATACGAATGCCTCTGCGTACTTGTTGGGAATGATAACAAGGCTATGGCTCACTGGATGACAACACAAAATCACCGGTTCGGTTCAGCCCCCATCGACTTGATCCACGCAAGGTCTGGCCTTGACGAAATGCTCGAATATTTAGAGTGGATGCGATCCTCCGGTGGCATGGGATGAGAAAGAGGTTTTTCACAACCTCCGGCCTATCAAAATAAAGTCGTTTTCCAGTTGCCAGCGTCTGTGCTGCGCTCGCCAGGGGCGTTAATCCATCCAATACTTCGATGACCGTGAGCGTACAACGGAGACGTTTCTGGGGCGTCCTCCAGCCGAAGGTGGCGCCATTCCTAGTAGTTTGAGCCAATGATTCCGGTCGCGGGCCTCAATAAACAGACGCAGGGAGCTGCGAAAATCTTTTGCGGTGGATGCGGTAAACCAGTGCTCCAGCAGCCATTCGCAGTGTTTTTTGTGAACCTGCTGGACTTGTCTTACTTCCGGAAATCGGTTCTCGACGGCCACCATCATCTTTTCGATACGGTTCAAATGCCGTCTTCGAGCTCTTTCAGCACCTTCTTTGGCTTTGATTCGCTTGTATACACTATAGAGATTCATTGCCTCGCTCCCTCTCCATCATAATTGGTCCGATGTCGTTTTCCGATATAGGATGCAGAGTTCGTTGGGCGTTTGTGGCCGCCTCGGTCGCCCACGACCTCTCTGCCTGCCAAATCGGCTTCTCTGTCGAACGGCCCAGTTAGCTTCAGCGGAGCTGGCTGGCCGGTTTCCCGCTCGTAGACATCGATAAAGTTGTCAGCCCGTAGATCTGTCGGGCACCGGATGCCGACTTGTTTGAGAATCGGACGCATGGGATTGGCGTGCCGGTTTAAGAATTCTTTGAGAGATTTATTGGTGTCGATCAGGCAAGTACCGGAACTGGAAATGGTATGAAGTGCGTAATCAAGCGCCTGCCACTGAACACTTTCAATCGGAATCCGCCGGTGTTCAGATTTGAACCCGCCTTTAGTCCCCTCCAATATCCAGACGGCACCATAGTTTTCAACCTCGGCTTTCATTCGGTGAAGATCCGCCAGGGCTGCCTCCCGGAATCGCATACCAAATGCTCGCCAGAGCAGAGCTAGCGCTGCCCCTCGATAGTTGCCTTTGGCCTCGGCCAACCGGACAGCTTCAAGAGCCTTATCCCACGTTGCCATTGGCAAGATCGTCCTGATGTAGGCGCGTTTGCCGACAGCATCGGCTGGTGAAAGCCAGATATTGTGGTCCAGACGAACCGCGCGCATAACGGTATTTACGGTCGAGATAAGGTTCTGTGCATAGCTAACTGCCATATCGCCTGAGGCCACAAAATTTGCGAGAGCCTCCGAGTATTCAACGGCATGCGCCAGTGTGATTTTACGCAGGTCGCAAATCGGCGGGTCGAGCTTCGACAGCCAATTAAGGCAGTGTTCAAATCTGGCGTGATGGGTGAAGCGCGAGTAATGATGGTCGTTTCCACCATACGCCTGTGCAAGAGCCACTTTCGCTGCGTATCCAGGCTGGTGGCCCAGGCCGAAGTTCCGTTTTTTGATGTTCCTGGTAATGCGTTTCTGTTTTTTCATTTCATCGTTTCCTAGTTGGCGATATATCTCCTAGTCAGTGTGTGCAGCATGGTTGTGTGGCAAACCCTCAGCATTTGGGGTCAGGGCCTCTTGGTTTTCCACACGCGTAGGCCCTGTCCCCGTAAGCTGAGTCAGTTTTAACCATGTCCAGATCATGGCTCCGGGCCTCCGTTGGCGCTGCTGCAAGCGCGATTGATTTTCCTCACAAACCGGCAATACCATTTCTGGTCGGGGCGGGCTTCACGCAGTCAGCATGACTAGTGAGGTATGGGTACCACATTTAGTGGTAGGGGTGGGGCGAGAACAAAATTGAGTGGTGGCGGTGATGACGCACCGCTGATTGCATGGCAATCCACCCAGCCCTGAAGGTTTCGTTCAGGGTTTCGTTACTCGGGGCGTTGGAAAAAGCTTCGGAATGCCTGATAGCAGGCGGCAAACTCCATCCAAACCTAATGCATCTCAAATTCTTATGGTTATAAAACCAAAACAGAGGAACCGAGATATGTTGGTTGTGATCGATGCCAAAAATGGCGTTTAAGGGGGGAGGTCGTGGAGAACTCGTTAGGGAGCGCCCATAGGGCATTGTAGAGTGGATCGACTGATCCATTTTTTCATGCTGTTTGTTTTATGGTCCCAGCTAGACGCAGTTGAGGCAGTGCCTCAATACACGGATATTGTCTGAAATATTGTTGCCAATGTCCATCACAGTAAATGCAGTTTTAGTGCGTTTAGCCGATGATCGGTGCTCGGAAGAATGTAGCAGTGAAGGCCGCGAGTGTACTCCAAGTGTACCGTGAGTGTACCTGTGTATGTTCCATTCTCGGTGACGAGCTTCGCTGTCGCGCCTGGGTACACTGTAGGTTCACTAGCGGTACAGTAGGGAGGCACAGAACTAGTTATAAAATCCAAAGGCCGTGGGGACTATGTCAGTTCCAGACACCGTGCTCCAGGCGGCCGATTACATTCCTGAGTGTGTGAATCTTTGCAGCAGTATCCATGTAGTCCAACGGTGTTTCGTGGCCAATTGCTCTAAGAGGGGTGTTGAGCCATACCTCGGTGGCGTGAGCGTCTCCTTCAAATAACTCAACCGCAGCAGCGATTACCTCGCCCCTCATCTCGCAAATCGTATTCGGCTGATCGTTCATTTTGTGAACTCCCTGCGCTACAAGCTCTTTAGGCGGTTGAAGGATCCCCGTCTACATTACGCAGCGCCTCGACGGATCCTCTCGGCAACCACTCAATAAATAGCTGCTTGTCGCTCACATAAACTACGCCCTGGCCAGCATTTGGCTGATCATGTTGCGCGCGATAAGTCAGCAATGTGTCCAAGAGTCCCATCATGTGTAGCTTGAAGTCTGAGCCCTTGATGGCGTCATAGTCCTCGTCGTTGTCGAACTGCCAGGTAGCAAGATCCAATCGGTTCTCTAAAGCATCACCGAAGAACAGTATTCGGCCCGTCACACTGATGCTTCCAAGGTGTTGCTGGGCTAGTTGATCTAGGCGGGCTTGATCAAAGTTTTGGTCATACGTCATACATGAATCCTTATCGGGCTGCTATGCCTCTTGGTGTATTAGGCCGTCGATAAGTCGCTTCAAGAGGGCACGCTGGGGACTTGAAGGGAAGTCGGCGAGATCAATTATTCCTTGGTGGCTTAATAGCTCAGATTGGGTCCATGCTTCAGGGAATATGCTTTTTCTCAACTTTAACGCGGACCTATCATTTAACCCGATCAGCTTGAGCAATGCCTTTTCATCCTCGGTTGCATCGCAACGAAGAAGGCAGCCAACATGTATTAGCTTCGACCCATAGAATACGGTCAGGATCGCTCGCTGCCTCAATGGCCCAGTTTCCAGCCGGTAGAAGTTTCCTTTGTTCTTCAGGTCTTTACCTGTCCCGAAGAAATTAAATCGTTCGGAATACATTAATTGAGCTGGATCCTTAGAGTAAGTACCAAACAGAAATGGGTCCAATTGCTCTGCGCAGTCATGGTCAACTTTGGTGAACGCACCGTTTTCGATAGCATCTGAGAAGAGGTCGTCCAGTTGGCTGGTCATTGCGGAGTCCAGCCAGCTTCGATGAATGGATGGGAGTTCTTTCGCAAGCTGTGTTGCTTGAGCATGATATTTCTCGCCGCGAGCAATTCCTTCATCGAGAAAATCTTTCAGTGTAGTCACGTTACTTACATACTCCTTGGTCGCCCGTTCAACAACGGATTTGTAATCAGCAATGGCCCAAAGAATATTACTTGCCTCTGCGCCTTGCAGCGCATCGACACAGGAATCAAGCCAACTATGAATACTTTGGCAAGCCTGAGATGTCCCATACCATAGGTTTTGGTAATGAGCGACAGGCTCACCTTTCTTATTCAGGAGGCACGAGGTATGTCCGCAGAGAGTCAGAAACCGTGAATCCGATTCTGCTTCCACTATTCTGTCCTCTGGCACTCGTCCAAGGCCAACTGGTGATGGTTCGTTTCTATTCTTTGTTAGATAAATGAAAAGCGTGTCTTCTGCCTTCTCTGGTTTGTTTGCGCCAATGGCATCAAGGTATCGGATTATCTGGCGAGGCTGGTCATGGGCATTGAGTTTATTTTCGATCACGATCTCTTTGATGCCATCAGTGATATAAAGATCGATCTGATCATCTTTCCCGTTCGGGCAATATTCCTTCCGGACTTCGGTGGATTCTATATCCAGCCAGTCGCGCCGGCCTATACATTCCAGAAACAACTCAAGGAAACGGGTTCCCTGGTAGTGCTTTCCTTCGGGATTTAACAGTGAGTAGATGAATCGCGTATGGAGGCGTACTTCATCATTCGCCTTCAACACTGAACCAAGAGACGTGAAATCATTTAATCCCCGCTGTTTTTGTCGCTTCTGAACCTCACTGAACTTGACCAGCGCACTAAAAAAGACATTCCAGGAGTCGTTTTCTTTATTGTCTATCATTCAACGGCTCCATCCATTCGACAAAACCTCAGCTTGCTGCATAACAAGCTCAATAGCCGCTGCCGCTTTGTCTGGCGGATATTTGTAGCGTTGCAGAGTCCTGCGCACCAAAATCCGCAGCTTGGCCCGCACGCTTTCCCGTACCTGCCAGTCCACGGTGGTAGATTTACGCAGTTTGCTGGTGATCTCTACAGCGATCTTTTTCAGGATCTCATCGCCCAGCTCCCGAACCGCGCTTTCATTGCTGGCGAGCGCATCGTAGAAGGCCACTTCGTCCGGGTTCAGACCAAGGGCAGCGTCCCGTTCCATTTCCGCTTGGAACTGCTTGGCCATGGCGATCAGCTCCTCGATCACCTGGGCCGTTTCAATGCCCCGGTTGTTGTACTTGCGCAGTGTCTCTTGAAGGCGGTCGGCGTATTTCTTCTCCTGCACCACGTTGTTGCGGGTCTTGGCTTTGATGTCGTCCTTCAACAGCTTTTCCAGTAGCTCGACGGCAAAGTTCTTGTAAGGCATCTGCCGAACGTCCTCCAGAAACTCCTCGGAGAGCAGGCCGATATTGGGTTTGTCCAGGCCGCATAGAGCGAACACGTCGGTGACTCCACCGCCTATCAGCGCGTTATCCAGAATTTGCTTCAAAGCGGACTTCTTGTCTTCTTCGGTCAGTTTCTTGTCTACGCTGGTGAACTTGGTAATGGCGGTTTTCACCTGGGACAAGAAGGCCACTTCTTTTTGCAACGTCTGGGCTTCATCCAGCGTGGCGCAAAGGGAGAACGCCTTGTTCATGGCCAGCACGGTATCCAGAAAGCGCTTCTTACCGTCTTCCAGGCCTAGAATGTAGTTGGCGGAGGGTATCAGCAGCTTGTAAGGCTCGGTTTCAAAGCCGTCGTAGTCAAAGCCTTTGCCTTTGCCTTTGGGGCCGGGTGCGAACATGCAGTGGATAATGTCCAGCTTCTCCAGCAGTATGGCGAAGGCTTCTTCAGCGCTATGGGTGGGCGAGCCCTTGCCCTTGGCATCGGTGTAGGTTTTCAGGGCCTGCTTGAGCTCGTTGGCAATGCCAATGTAGTCCACCACCAGGCCGCCGGGCTTGTCTTTGAATACACGGTTTACCCGGGCAATGGCCTGCATCAGGTTGTGGCCCTTCATGGGCTTGTCTACATACATGGTGTGGCAGCAGGGCGCATCGAAACCGGTCAGCCACATATCCCGAACAATCACGAGCTTGAGCGGGTCATCTACGTCCTTGAAACGCTTTTCCAGACGCTTTTTTGTTTTCTTGTTGTGGATGTGCGGCTGCAGCAAGGCCCGGTCGGCGGCGGAGCCGGTCATCACAACTTTGATAGCGCCTTTCTCCGGGTCATCGTCGTGCCACTCCGGGCGCAGGGCGACGAGTTCGTTATACAGATGAGCTGTAATCTCGCGGCTCATGGCCACAATCATGGCCTTGCCGTCGATGGTGCTGTTGCGAGTCTCGAAGTGCTTCACCAAATCTTCGGCTACCTGTGTCAGGCGCGGGCCGGCGCCCACCAGCTTTTCCAGTCGGCTCCATTCACCTTTAGTTTTCTCCCGGCTGCCAACGTCCTCATCGTCTTCAACGACTTCCTCTACCTGGTCAGACAGCGCCTCGATGGCGTCGTGATTGATATCGAGTTTGGCCAGGCGGGATTCGTAGTAGATGGGTACGGTTGCGCCATCGTCGACGGCATCCTGAATATCGTAGATGGACACGTAATCGCCGAACACGGCGCGGGTGTCTTTGTCTTCGTTTTCGATAGGGGTGCCGGTAAAGCCAATGAATGATGCATTAGGCAAGGCATCGCGCATGTGGCGGGCGTAGCCGAACTTGTAGGTGCCGTCTTTCTTCAGGGTGGCCTTCAGGCCGTATTGGCTGCGGTGGGCCTCGTCGGAGATCACCACGATGTTATGGCGGTCGTTCAGAATTGGGTGGCCGTTTTCGTCATTCAGCAAGGCGAATTTCTGTACCGTGGTAAAGATGATTCCGCCGGATTCACGTTCAGCCAGTAATTGACGCAGAGTATCCCGGTCTTCTGCCTGCACCGGTTCCTGTTTAAGCAGTTCTTTGGCGGCGCTGAAGGTGGCAAAAAGCTGGCCATCAAGGTCGTTGCGGTCAGTCACTACAACCAGGGTAGGGTTGTTCATTTCCGGCTGTTGCAGCAGTTTTCCGGCGTAACAGCACATGGAAATGCTCTTGCCAGAACCCTGGGTATGCCATACCACACCGGCTTTCTTGCTGCCGGGCACCACTTCATCGCCGTAGGTGGCGCGTTTTTCGCTAACGCCATTGCCAGTCATATCCCGGGCTGCAATCACCGTGGCCCGCACCGCTTCACGCACGGCATGGAACTGGTGGTAGCCGGCAATTTTCTTAATCAGTTTTTCAGCATCGGTTTCGAAGATCACAAAGTAACGAATGTAATCTAGGAATAGCTCACGGTTGAAAAAGCCCCGCACCATGGTTTCCAGCTGCCATTCTAATAGCGGCTTGTCGTCTTCGTCCTCGATGGTGCGCCAGGGCATGTAACGCTCCTGGCTGGCGGTGAGCGAGCCCACGCGAGCATGGTAGCCGTCACTGATGATGGCGGCTTCGTTGTAGGCGAACAGGTCAGTTACTTCGTCTTTGTAGGTCTGAATCTGGTTGAAGGCGTCCCAGATATCGACATTCTCAGCACCGGGGCTTTTTAGTTCCAGCACCGCCAACGGCAAACCGTTAATGAAGCAAATAATATCGGGCCGGCGAAGCTGTTTGGAGCCTTCGAGGGTGAACTGGTTGATGGCGCGAAAGCGGTTGGCTGTTAGGTCGCCGAAATCTATCAAAAACGCCTGATCGTGAATGACCTTGTCGTCGAGCTTGTAGTCAACGGGCACACCATCCAACAACAGTCGGTGGAAGGCGCGGTTGCTGATCACCACATCCAGGCTTTGTGGTTTGCGCACCACATCGACGACTTGTTCAACGGCGCTCTGGGGCAGGTGAGAGCTAATGCGGCGAATGGCCGCCTCAAGATCAGCCAGCAACAACACTTGTCGGTAGTCGACTCGCTCCGGTGATGGGCCGTCCGGTGCGAGATCAGGCCCGTGGGCTATCTCCCAGCCACCCTCAGCAAACCACTGCAAGCATTGTTGTTCCAGCTGATCTTCCGTCATTTTTTATCCTATTCCCGGGCAGGTTCCTTCAGCAGGATGAAATGCTCTATTAACCGGATCATCAGAGTTTTCTGATCCGGAAGGCTTTCAGCCACTAAAAGCGCCAATGCCACCAGGGTGTTGTCATTGATAAGGTGTTCTACTGGCTTTGCCAGCAAGGCCGCGTTGCGGCGTAGATACCACAAAAACAGAAAAGAGCCACAGCGCTTGTTGCCGTCCGCCAGCGGATGGTTTTTGATTACAAAGTAGAGCAGGTGAGCCGAACGGGTGGCGATGTTGGGGTAAAAAAGCTCATCCCCGAAGCCTTGCTCAATACTGGCAAGTGCGGAATCCAGCCCATCGCCCCGCAACTGACCAAATAACTCTGTTGCTTCGCCTTTTGCAATAAGTGTTTGCTTCAGCTCGCCAATGGCTTGCAGCGCCTCATCCAAAAACAGCGGTTGCATGCCAGGCTGCTTGATGCCGATCTCGGACAAATGCTGCTCGTCATAGCCTTGCAGCAGGCTCCAGGAACGGGCGTAATCGCTGATTACTCTGGCAACGGCTTCGCCTTCGTTAGAAACCAGGCCTTGATTGGTAAGCGTGCGGCTGAGCAGATTCACGGCCTGCTCGAACTCTATGCCGCGCTCTGTAAGGCGGCGCTGATTGAGGGTGTAGCCTTGAACAAGGTGGTCTTTGAGAACACCCGTTGCCCACTGTCGAAACTGGACACCACGTTTGGATTTGACGCGATAACCGACAGAGATGATGACATCCAGGTTGAAGTAATCGACTTGGTAGGTTTTACCATCCGCGGCAGTTGTTGCATTTTTTGCAACAACTGAACTCCGGTCGAGTTCACCTTCTTTGAAAACATTACCAATATGTCGAGAAATCACCGATTTATCTCGATCGAACAGGTCAGTCATCTGATCAAGACTAAGCCAAGTTGTTTCTTGATCCAGAGCTACTTCAATCTGAGCCTGGCCATCGTTTGAGGTGAAGATCCTTACTTGTTGTTCAGTCATGACAGTTCCTTGTCGATAGTTCCCTTTAGCGAAGCAAATTGCTCGCGAAATCCAAAGTTACCAGAGATCTTGGCATTATTCCGCATCCTGAACTGGTTCCTTGTTCAGGTCTGTGGTTCTCAACTCTAGGCGGATCTTTTCCAGTGGGTCCCTCAGTGCTTGTTCAAGCCGGATCATGTGCTCAACCAGCCACTGGGTCATCTCTGGCCAGTTGGCTTTGTTGTAACCATCTACGGATTTTTCGTACTGAATGCGGCAAGCAATTCTATCGGGTAGGGGCAGCCAAATCAGTTCGTCGCCAAAGTCAGATTCGATCTGAGCTTTCATGTTTTCCAGCCGACTGAACACAAAGCTGTTCGCCTCGGCGCGACTGTTTTGCAAGCTCAATCCAACCCGCACTTCGTTTTTGCCGAATATCAACTGGTAACCCATACCGCTGATGCCTGAACCCGCGTTTAGCCAGTGATCTTTGGCCGGGCTGATGTTGCTAAACAGCGAACAGTTGCTGCGCCCCAATGCTTCCAGTGTTTGCTCCCAAAAAGCTAGGCGAAGTGTATGCCGGTGTTTCTGCTCATTGCTGGCGCTCTTTTCTTCGGCATCTTTGGCTATTATGCCGATCATGAAGTCTGCCGCTTCTGGCGTGGGGATGATCTGCTCTACGTTCAGGAACAGTTCTGTGCCGGCCTGATAGGGCGTCACCTTGAAGCACTGGCAAATAACGCCGAACTGGCTGAGCCACAGCACGGTGTTGGTCACTTCTTTGCGGTAATTCGCAGCCACCAGAATTATGCGCTGGCTTTTCAGGGTGTTCAGCTGCACAGACTGCAAATCATCGGCTAGCAAAAACTCCAGCAGCACCTTTTCAGCGTTAGCAGGCTCTGCGCCATCCAGCTGTGCTTTTTGATTAAGGTAGCGCTGAAAAATCTCCACCACCTGCTGTTTTTTCAGGTTGGCGCAGTAACTGGCGTATTTCAGAGCCTGCCAGACCACATCCCGGCCGCTGTCATCGAGTTTGTTTTCGATGATGACCAGGTTGCCTTCTTTATCGATGGCCAGCAGATCCAGCCGCTCGCGAGTGTCGTCGAAGCCGTCGAACTCTTTCTGGATAATCAGCAGTTCGTCGCCTTCGCCTTGGGAAAGGGCTTGGGGGTAGTTTTCCAGCCATTCTTGCAGGTGTTTGCGCTCGGTAAAGCCCAGGTCGGTGAAGCGTTTTACTTCCAGAGGGTTGATGCGGTTGGCAGCGGAGTCGATTTTAAACATTGGCATGCTCCTCGGCTTCCTCTGGCCAAGTTTCTGCATCGGATACGGATAGTTCACCGGAGAGAAGTTTGGGTAGTAAAGCATTTCTTAATTGCTCAAGTGTACTGGTTGAGCTCTTATTCATGATGATCTGTTCAATCAAGCTGTTTGTAATTTTTGAGAAAACTCTTAAAAGAGGTGAACCTGAATTTAAGAACTCGAATCTATTAATGTCTCCTTTGCCTAAATGAATAACGGTAGTTGCTGTAGCCGTCAGTTCAAGTTCTCTGAGTTGAGGCTCGATAAAACCCTTGATTAGGCCGACAGAGTAGGAATCTTTAGGCTTGAAACAGCAGACTCGTTGGTTCATCCATGCAGGCCCACTTCCCCAAATATAGGGCTTGAACTCACCATCCATGCCAACGAGCAAGTCCCCATTCTGGACTAAATAACCCTTAGGATGCTCCTCCGGTGTACGGACTCCTGGGCGTTCATTTTTTAAGTCTCGAATTCTGATTAGGGGGGTGCCATCACCAATTTGGTTAAAAAGCTTGGATTTGAACGGCGCCCCGTAAACTACATCAGCAATTTCATAAATCGAGGAAACAGACCACCCCTCCGGAATCTCCCCCAACTCACTATCCTGCATAGCTGACGGAAACAGCTTGGCGGTGGCGCGGAGTTCGGCGTACCGCTCGGGCTGTTCGGCCTGGAGGCGGGCCAGCTTGCCTCCGGTGGCAGTCCCCGGCGCACGGCCTTCTGCGGCACTGGCGCATTCCCGTGCGTTACCAGCAATGACCTGCATGGCGGCGAGCAGAGCGTCTTCTTCGCTGCCGCCGGCTTCCAGTGCGGCGATCTTGGCTTTGACCGGCTCGAAATCGACAAACCAGCTTTTGAAGAGGGCTTGGGCCATTTGTTCGAGGGTTTGGTTGATTTGGTGGTTTAGTTGGATTTTATTGTGCAAAGCCCCCAATATCTCAACAATGCTCTGCATCAAAGCGCGAGATTCAGGAAATATTATAGGGAACTTTCGTATCTCGCCCAATGGCAGGTACTGTTGAGTAGTGCCGCGTAGTCGTTCTTTAATTTGCGCCTGGGCTTGTGGGGATGTCAGATAAAAATAGAGCCATTTCGCCCGTAAGGGATCATCATTTTTAAGCAATCCAACATTTTTAATCGCGAAATCAGGCTCTTGCTCAATCAAACAAGCCTCACCGACCGTGCCAATCATCGATAGAAGCACATCGTTTATATCGACTTTACTTCTACGATTGACCTCATTGAAATCGCCTTCTGAGATTCTGTAAGACTTTGAGAGGTCGAGAATTCCACCGATAATATTTTTGGACGTCACAAGTAGCTTGCCATCATCCGATTTCTTGGGTGAGTCATGTGTTCCGTCAGCTACTTTAATACAAAATTCTTGCAGTTCGCCTTCAGCCCAGCCATCAGGAAATGAGTACTTATAGCTCATATCCAAGCTCCCCAATATTCCTCTTGATTTCAGCTTTCAGTCGATCACTCTCCGCAAACTGTTCACGCAACTGTCCGGTTAGTCGCGCCATTTTCTCCGCAAAGGGCTCGCCATCGTCATCTTGCTCCTTAGCGCCCACATAGCGCCCCGGAGTCAGCACAAAATCGTGCTTTTTGATTTCGTCCAGGCTGGCGGACTTGCAGAAACCGGCTACATTCTCGTAGTTCTCACCGCGCTGCCAGGCGTGGAAAGTGTCGGCAATTTTGGCGATGTCCTCATTGGTGAAATCTCGCAAAACCCGGTCACGCATAAAACCGAGGTTGCGGGCGTCAATGAATAGCAATTCTTTCTGACGGTCGCGTTTCTTTTCGTTGCGTACCATTCCGTTGGCTTTGTCTTTGGTCAGAAACCAGATGCAGGCCGGGATCTGGGTGTTGGTGAATAGCTGCCCCGGCAGGGCGACCATACATTCCACCAGGTCTTCTTCCACCAGGCGTTTGCGGATTTCGCCTTCATTGTTGGTGTTGGAACTCATAGAGCCGTTGGCCAGCAGCAGCGCCATGCTGCCGGTGGGCGCCAAGTGATGCAGCATGTGTTGCATCCAGCCGAAGTTGGCGTTGCCCCTGGGTGGCGTGCCGTATTTCCAACGGGCGTCTTCCGCCAGCGATTCGTTCCACCAGTCTTTGATGTTGAAGGGCGGGTTGGCCATTACAAAATCGGCACGCAGGTCTGGGTGCTGGTCGTCCAGAAAGGTGTCGGCGTTTTTCTTGCCGAAGTTGAAGTCGATGCCCCGGATGGCCATGTTCATGGCAGCCAGCTTCCAGGTGGTGGGGTTGGACTCCTGCCCGTAAACCGATATGTGCTTTTTCTGTTCGGCTGCGTCGTAATGCTGTTCGCTGGCGTGTTGTTCAATAAATTTGTCACTGGAAACGAAAAATCCGCCAGAGCCCATGGCGGGGTCGTACACGCGGCCGGAATAGGGCTGCAGCATTTCCACGATCAGGGTGACGATGCTTTTCGGCGTGTAATACTGGCCGCCTTGCTTGCCTTCGGCCAAGGCAAACTGGCCCAGAAAGTATTCGTACACATGACCGAGGATGTCTTTGCTTTGCAGCTCCAGCTTTTCACCGTCAAAGATCGGCTTGGTGAAAGAGGTGTCGGAGAAGGTGTTGATCAGGCCCAGCAGCTTGTCGTTGTCGAGCTGGTATTGGCTGATCCGGTTGAGAATGCCCTTGAGCTTGGCGTTGCTCTTTTCGATATCTTCCAGGGCGTTGTCGATCAGCCAGGACACGGAGCGCAGTTTGACGTCGTTACCTGTATCGTCTTGCCAGAGCACAGCCCCCACGGGCAGCACGGCCTTTTCTTTGAGGGTGTTCCAGCGGGCGGGCTTGGGTACCCAGAACACGTTGGCTTCACGGTAGTAATCTAATACTTCCAGCTCTTCATTTAGCGCCTGCTGGTATTCCTCGTCGTCGAAGTCTTCCCGGGGCAGGTAGTAAATGTTGTCGTCGCTGTCGGTCTTGAACAACTCCAGCAACTCTTCCTGGCGCTCCTCGAATGCATCAGACACGTATTTAAGGAAGATAAGCCCAAGAACTACGTGCTTGTAGTTGGCGGCGTCCAGATTGGCACGGAGCTTGTCAGCGGCTTTCCAGAGTTTGTCGTCCAGAGCCTTGAGGAATTGCTGTTCAGTGTTGTGCATTGTGCCCCTCGTGGGTATTTCGATCGTTCGATTTTGTTCAGGATAACGCATTGGTGCGACGTCAAATGTCGCTGTGGCAGGCAGATTTGGAAACATTAATTAGGGAGCTTAGAGGAAGTGGGAACTTGCCGCAATTGGCATCCCGGCCAGTGAGGCGCTGGCGGTCTGGTCTAAATATAACGCGTGCAGATGGCTTCCAGCCATACCGACTCGATCGTTACGTCGGTTTTCGACCGCGCTTAGGTCTAAGCATCGCTAGGAAAGGAGCAAAACCCATCCCCGAAGGTCTTTCACCATCGAGGATGGACGCTGGCTGAAACTAGTGGAGCGTCTCGGGCGTTTGCAGCAAGAAGTGCGCGCCGGTATTGAAGTCCATCACCGCATGAATACGGTGGGGGTCCTCTGAGTTTCGATACAGCTCCAGAGTTATCCAGTCCTCACCACGCCGCATTTGCGCGTTGAAGATCACCTCTTCACAATCAAATTGCTGTGAAAGCGTTGCTGCGAGCTGCTGTGCTTGGGTCAGAAATTTCATGGTAGCTCCCATTAAAACCAGTTGTTTTTCTTGATGTCGCCAAGCCGGTCCGCCGCCGATCTTGGAGGAGGAGACTGCTGAATGGACGACCCTGAGTTGTCGGTGTCATCGTCCAGGTGATCCATCGTTTCGGTAATTGTCGCAATGCTGCCGTCCGAGCAGCACAGCTCCAGCGTCACTCTTGCACCTTTGAAGTGATCGATTGTCCACGCAATGATGAGTGCGTCCCGAAGCAGGTCGCTGATGTAGCTGCATTGGTTTTTCATATTTATATTCCTTAGAACAAGAGGGTTTGGTTTTGACCGGTCAAGTTCTAAGTTACACGAATTCTCCGTTTGACCTAATTACTGGCCTGGAGCGGTGGAACGTGCTTGAATGAAGAGGTAAAACAGATGGTTACGGAAGTTTTGGTATTACAGGAAAAGCAGGGTTAAAAAAACTAAAGGATTACGGCTCAGTAACAGTTGAGCGTTTTCTAAACAATCAGGGGATGTGGGGACTAATGATGGGGCAACACTCATAATCCCTTTAAGTTATTGATTAGAGGGAAAGAGTGGTGCCCGGAGGCGGAATCGAACCACCGACACACGGATTTTCAATCCGTTGCTCTACCAACTGAGCTATCCGGGCACGTTGCGTCTGTGCTGCAACGGGGCGCTATTAAACCGGTTTAGGGGTTTTGAGTCAAGGCTGCGCCGGAAAAAATTGCCCCGGCCCGACTCCGGTCCGACTCCGGTACTATTGCTCTGGCGGAACGTAGCCTTCGGCCTTGTCGAAGGGCTCGTTGTTGAGGAAGCGTCCCATCTGCGCCTGCAGGTATTTGCGGGTGTTCGGGTCCATCAGGCTGAGGTGTTTTTCGTTGATCAGCATGGTCTGCTGGGCCTGCCACTCTTCCCAGGCTTTCTTGCTGACGTTTTCGTAGAGGTCTTCGCCTTTTTTGCCGGGCATGGGTGGCATGTCCAGGCCTTCAAGTTCTTCCTGGTATTTGCGACAGAATACGGTGCGGTTCATGTCTACTCCTGTTGTTGGGGCGAGTTTAACAATTTGCGAATGGGGGCAGGAAGGCCGAGGTTCAGAGCCTGGTCCCGGTGAATCCATTGATAGCTGTCGCCGTCTGCCACTTTTGCAGTGTTGCCGACGCTCAGCCTGGCGGGCTGGATATGCAGGTGGTAGTGGCTGAAGGTGTGTCGGAAGCCGCTGGTCAGTTCCGGCTGGCTGCAATCGTACCCAAAGGCCTGTTCGCAGGCGTCTGGCAGTTCTTCGGGCTCGTAGGCCGGGTCCAGTTCCGGCAGGCTCCAGAGTCCGCCCCAGATGCCACTGGGGGGTCGTCGCTCCAGCAGGATTCGGCCCTGGCTGTCTTCAAGTATCAGCATCCAGGTGGTTTTCTCTGGTTTGGTTTTTTTGGGTTTGGAGCCGGGGTAGAGCCTTTGTTCATCGCGGGCGTTGGCTTCGCAGCCTGAACTTAGCGGGCAGCGCTCACAAGCCGGGCGGCTGCGGGTGCACACCATGGCGCCCAGATCCATGATGGCCTGGGTGTAGTCCCGAGCTCTCTGGTGGGGTGTGTGCTGTTCGGCGCACTCCCAGAGACGATGTAACACGCTGGTTTTACCGGGCCAGCCGGGCACGGCATGGTAGCGCGCCAGTACGCGCTTGACGTTGCCATCCAGAATGGTGGCTCGTTGTTCGAACGCTTGCGCCAGAATGGCGGCTGCAGTAGAACGGCCGATCCCCGTCAGGGCCTCCAGTTGTGTCTGGTCAGCGGGGAATTCCCCACTGTACTCATCAACTACCTGCTTTGCGGCTTTGTGGAGGTTGCGGGCGCGGGCGTAGTAGCCGAGGCCTGACCAATGGCTGAGCACATCGTCCACCGGCGCGCTGGCCAGTGCCGGTACATCGGGAAATCGCGCCGTAAATGCCTGGAAGTAGGGGATGACCGTTGTCACCTGGGTCTGCTGCAACATGATCTCGGACACCCACACCCGATAAGGGTTGCGGTCCCGGTGCCAGGGCAAGTCGTGCCTGCCGTTCTGGTCATACCATGCCAGCAGCTTCCCAGCGAAGGTGTCGGTCATTGGCCGAACAGTCCCTTCAGGGCATCTTTCACCTGCTCGCCGCCCTGTTCACCCAGTTTTTCCTGCAGCTTCTCGGAAACCTTGTCTTCCGCTTTAGATTTCGCCGCATCCACTTTTTCCCGCGCTTTGGCTTTTGCGGCATTGGTGGCAATGGTTTTCAGGGTGTCCCGGAACCGAGAGCCGTCGAAGGAGCAGAGGCCGGCCGGGTCTGCGGTGAAGTCGCCACGGCATTCCACTGGAATGACCACGTTCTCAACATATTCTGTCACCCGGCATGCGTTGTCCCGGGCAATCTCGCCGACGATGCGCAGGCCGATTTCGTAGTCCAGGTTGGAAGTGGCCAGATCTACGGTGCCATCACCTTCCAGCCTCATGCCCGAAAGGGCAGCCACCAGATTGGTGTTGTTCAGGGTATTGCCGTCGATCTTGAGAGTGCCCTTCATGTCATTGAACGGGGTGCTGGTGCCCCAGTCGGTAGTGGTCAGTTTGTCCTGATTAGCCAGGGCAATGCCCTGGCAGGCCATGCGCGTCAGGTTCATTTGGGTGAACTCGCCTTTGGCCAGATTGAAATCGATACTGCCTTTGGCATCATTGCGCAGCGCAGAAATACGGTTGCCAGTGGTTTTCACATCCATGTTCAGATTGGCGGAGCCCGCCAGCATCCGTACTTCGGCAAGGTCGGTCAGCAGCGGCAGGGTTTCAACACCGCTCACCTTGGAGCCAATAGCCCATGTTGGGTTATCCGTGCGGGCATCAAGCGTTACCTTGGCAGCAAAGCCTCCGTTGTAGAGTTTGCCGCTGAAGTCTTCTACCTCAAGAATGCCTTCCCACGC
>Ga0307969_1000476_pt1 | contig 22792 bp, 24 predicted proteins | sample OrgLakmetagen710_FD_201841 | JGI IMG/M metagenome (GOLD analysis project Ga0307969, IMG submission 201841) | Saline water microbial communities from Organic Lake, Antarctica - #710 | ecosystem: Environmental > Aquatic > Non-marine Saline and Alkaline > Saline | place: Antarctica: Organic Lake... | reverse complement strand
CCAATACAGTTATACTGCTTGACGACGTTGTAACCACCGGAGCAACTATGGCAGCTGCGCGAGCGACGTTGCAAGCAAACTTGCAGCCCGATACAAAACTTATCTGTGTGGCCATCGCACACTAGAAAACAACCGGGCAGCCTGAGGCCGCCCGGTTGTTTTGGTTCGTCCACATCTACCGTCTACTTCCCGTACTTTTTTGCGAGCAAGTAATATACCACTCCACGGTACTTTCGATTCATGCCTGACATCTGTTCCATCACTTCATTGATTACTGTCATGCCTTTTTCTTTGTCTGTCTCAGCTAGTTCGTCACCAACAAATCCGGTGTAGACTCGGTCGAGTTCATCCGGGTTTGTAGCCGCGACCAACTGTCCATCTGCACTGTAATTAGCTGGACCAACTCGATCAGTCACCCAGTCGAGTAGTCCCGCATCGGCGGTTACTCCAAGTTCAGTTAGTTGTTCGGTGTACTTTTCCATCATTTCTACTTTTGTAGACATAATTGCAATGGTTATCCTATAAGATTAGATTATACCGCGCTTCATGGAATTGCCAAAATACCGATACCTGCCTGCCGTTTTATGTACTTGGCGTAAGGATGGAAAGCCTGAACCGTCCGGGGATACCCTAAGGCTACTCAATAACTACATGAGCGGAGGCGCGCTCGCTTGTCTAGTGATGACTATGCCCGTGACCATGACTATGACCATGGCTATGTTTTGATTCGTAGTCTTTGAGATACCATACCGCTAACCCAGTTACAATTGGTACAGTTAAGATCAAGCCAATACTCCCAACTACGGCCCGGATAATTTCAGTAGCAAACAATTCTGAATTAATGAGTGACCAAAATCCTACTGGTGCTAAGTAGAAATACATCAAAAGTGGGAGTGATGCCCCAGCGTATGCCAACACCAGCGTGTTCACGAGCGCGCCAACGTGTTCGCGACCAACTCGCAAAGCTCGCCGGTACACTTCCCTTGGTGATAGTGATTTGTTGCTGCCATATAACTCGACCACCACCGCAGCTTGAGTCACCGCAATATCATCGAGTACCCCAAGCACGCCAACAATGATCGCTCCCAGTAATAATCCTGTAAAATCAAGTACGCCGTCAGTATTAAAATTCAAATATACTGACTCATCACTCGCGAAGCCGGTGAGGCTGGATGCACTTACTGCAATAATCGCCAAAATCCCCGTTAACCCAACCGCCAACATAGTCCCACCATACGCTACGAATGACTCACGGTTGAACCCATGGGTAAAGAAAATTGCACCAAACAGAATTCCAGCTGCAACCAAAAAACTGAGTAGCAGCGGGCTGTATCCAGCTAGTAAGCCAGGTAGTAGCACATAAAATATTGCCAAAAAACTAACGCCCAGAGCAATCAACGAGCGTACCCCTTGCCACCCGCCAAGCGCTATAACAGCAAACGCAAACAACGCGACAAATAGCATCAACGGTACCCGCCTATCGATGTTTGTCACCGCGTACGACTCACTACCATCAATATACACGTTGTAGTTAAAGTAAAAACGGTCACCAGTATCAAGGGCTAGAAAGTCATTTTCAATGGTTATTATGTCACCATCAAATGGCCCATCAAGTACCTCCACATCAATCGTTTGCACCGGAGTCGCTGTCTGTGTTCCAGGGACCGTCCGTTCCTCACTACTAACTACCTCAATCACCTTTCCCCGGTAGGTTCCCTGTAAATCATTATTGACCGTCTGAGATTGCAGCGGTGCGGGAAACACGATGGCAAACAAAAGTAGGCACCAAAAAACTGATTGTAGTTTCATATTAGTAGTATAGCAAAATTATAATTGTGTGACCCGTCATCTACTTTTGTCGTAACAATCAAGGTAACCCATAGCTAGTGCGGTATCATATACGATACCGAGTTAGAACATCACGACAGCTTGATTAGTGTGCTGGATTGCTTCGTCTACTACGGTTCGCATTACCCCGATTGCCTCAACTGGATGCGCACCAACCGCGGTTTCGTTTGAAAGCATGGTGGCGCTTGCTCCGTCTAGTACGGCGTGTGCTATATCCGATACGTCAGCCCGAGATGGACGGTCACTGGCAATCATTGAAGTCAGCATTTCGGTAGCCACAACAGCTGGTGTACCAGCTGCGATACACCGTTTGAGGATATCTTTTTTAACAAACGGCAGGGTTGCAAACGGGATCGCTTCGCCTAGGTCACCGCGAGCAATCATGATGCCATCACAGGCGCTAATGATGCTATCAATATTTTCAATCGCTTCTGGCCGTTCAATTTTAGCAATTACTTTTGCGTGCGACCCGGCGGCTGCCAGATGTGTTCGTAACTGAGCTATATCTGCAGCGTCTTTTACAAACGATAACGCCACGTATTCTATATGCAGGTCAGCGACAGCTTTGATATCAGTCAGGTCTTTTTCAGTAATAACCGGTATGTTGGTATCCATTGTATGGTCAGCACCAGCTTGCACCCGGGGTCCAGATAAATCTTGAATGATTGGAATGACGACACCAGCCTGACTAGCGGCCAACCGTATATCGGCTATAAAGGACCGATGATCATCGTGTGTCCCCCAGGAAAAATTAAGCCGGGCAATCGACATCCCCGCGTTTAGCATAGCAGCGATTGTTTGTACATCACTACACGCCGGACCAATAGTGGCGACAATCTGAGTTTTATTCATGAGTTTGTATTATAGCTAACAGTCGGTCATATTTCGCAGCCCGTTCCGGCATAGTTGGCGCTCCAGCTTTAAGTCCGTAGCTCTTGGTTCCAAAAGCTAGATCAGCGATGAAATCATCCATCGTTTCTCCGCTGCGGTGGCTCACTATACACCGTATATTATGCTGGTAGGCCAGCTGCATCGTCTCCAATGTGTCGCTCACCGTACCAATCTGATTTGGCTTAATAATGATGCCAGTAATGGCTGCTTTTGTAATGGCCTTTTGTAAAGTTGTTTTGTTGGTAGTAGTCAGATCGTCTCCAATACAGGTTACCGCTGGTTGGGCTGATTGATACTTTGCAAACGCTGCGAAGTCATGCTCGGCAAACGGATCCTCTACTAGTTGCAGTAGCGGAAACTTCTTGTGTAATCCCCGGTAGACCGTTTGTAATTGTCCGGCTGTGAGCTGTTTTCCTTCAAGCTCATACTCACCAGCTTTATAAAACGAACTGGCTGCCATATCTGCTCCCATGAGTATCGGCACCATTGTATCGGTTTGCTCGATTGCGGCCGCTACGTACGCAAATGGCGCTTCGATACTCTTGCTGGGGATGACAAACCCGCCTTCATCGCCGATAGTGATATCTTGTTTCTTAAAATCTTTCAGTAACAATTGGTGTAACGTTGCTTGCACAGCTGTGGCGGCAGCGTGCGCAGCGGCCACATCGTCAGTGTCAGGGATGATCTGATGTTCTTGAATCGCGCTTCCGACGAGCGCGTGCTCCCCACCGTTTATCAAATTAACAAACAATCGCGGTGCTGGTGCCTGGGTCTGGTGTCCAAATAAATCTGCGATGTATTTCCAGATCTCTATCCCTTGTACCTGCGCGGCTGCCTTGCAAGCAGCAACACTGACCCCGAGTGCGACATTCCCACCAATTGCCGCCAGCGATGGGGTTTGCCCTAAATTGCGCAGCGTCGCATCAAGGCCTGACTGATCGAGCACCGAAGTACCAAGCAAAGCGGGTTTAACCGTATCAGCTACAATTGTCACCGCGGCTCGTGCGGGGATCACTTGCACTTCTCGAATACCAGTACTTGCCCCACTCGGAACACTAAATGTCCCACTGTGTTCACCAGCTGTCACGGTTACCGAGATGGTTTCTTTGCCGCGCGAGTCTGGTAGTACCTTGGCGGTGATATCAGTGATAGTTGCGTCATCTCTACTAATTTTTGGTGTCAGTAGGAATAACAGATCAGACACATTGGAATCAAGCTGTCCGGTACGAATATGACCTCCCACTGCTGCAAAAAATGGGAACGAATTTAAGTTAGTTTGGTACTCTTGGATATTGAGAGACATCTCGGTAGCTTTGCTGATCGTCTCTGAGTCCACCAGCGCACCGGCTGCGTTGGTATTGTCATGCCCGTCTGACGCAATCGATATAAATACCTGTCCGGATTGCAGTGAATCAAGCATCGACAGCGCGAGATACCCATTACGTCCACCTGTTCCGTCACACCCTTCTGGAACAATCACTTTTGTTTCGCCTCCCATTGCCTGCACACTGCCGGGTACGACCTGCTTGGTCAGCATGGCGGCGGTCTCCTTTGGGGTGGCATACTGCGTAGCGGAAACAATGTCCGCTCGATATCCCAGCGTTCGGGCCGAAGCTTGCATTGCGTTTAATGCAGTCATGTTTGAAACGATGGGGATATTATGCACCCGTTTGAAATACTCGAGGTCTTTAGGTGTTTCATTTAAAATAAAATCTCCCAACCCATAACAGTCAATGATCGCTTGCGCATCAGCCACTGTCGACTCATCAAAACAAGTCGGACCCGAAGCAACGGCTGCCAGGTCTCCGCCGGGTACATCAGAAAAAATTAAGCTGATGACCGTCGCAGGATACAGTGACTGAGCTAATCCACCCCCTTTGAGCTTTGAAATATGTTTTCGAACGGTATTTAACTCTTCTATTGTTCCACCACTTTGCAAAAAGGCGTTGAACAATTTTTGCCCTTGATCGCATTCAGCCATAGTTGAACACAATAAAGCTGACCCACCACCAGACACGATCACAATCACTAGATCGTTCTCCTTGGCACTACGAGCAACTTCATCGATATGTTTGGTGGCGGTGTAATTTTGAGTAGATGGAATGGGGTGGGTACCAGCGTAGGTATCTATCGTCTGACAGACTCGCTCACTGAGACCAACTACTGCACCCTCTTTAATGCGTTCCTGTAAGATTTGTTCCAGAGTGTAGGCCGCGGTGCAAGCTACCTTACCAAACCCGATTACATACGTATGTTCGTATCGTGTCAGGTCGAATCGCTCTCCCGCCACCCGTAAGATGGTACCGTCTAGTTCGATCGAGTTCTGCAACACTACCTGAGTATCAATAGCTTGTAACCCAGCCTCAGCAATTGTTAAAGCGTCTCGACGCGATTTACTTGTTGCTAGAGTGTCAAAATTTGTAATCAATTTTTTATCCATATTCTACTGTATTTTGCAGTGTCCCTGATGCAAAACCTGCTATGTTTGCAACAGTTATATCAGTAATCTCACGCTTCGCTTCGACGGTATTGAACGCGATGTGTGGCGTCACAATCACATTTGGCATATCGATCAGTGCGTGGTCAGCTACCAAAGTTTCCCATAGATCGCTTGGACCATCCCCGGCAGCTAGCAGATCAACTTCCTCGCGTAATTCATGTTCACCTTCCAGAACATCCAAACCAGCCCCAGCCAACTGTCCAGTTTGCAGGGCTTGCACTAAAGCCGGAGTATCAACAATCTCACCTCGGGCAGTATTAATGAGATACGAGCCAGGTTTCATCAAAGCTAGCTCTGCTGCACCAATCATATGATATGTGGTCGGCAGTGATGGTACATGCAAGGTTACAATATCAGCTTGCGCCAGCACTTCATCAAGCGAGTCATACGTGACACCAGTAGCAGCCGCAAAGTCTTCATCTGGGAAAGCGTCAAACGCAACGACGTTCATCCCGATGCCTTTGGCAATTTGACACACGCTCTTCCCGATTATTCCCGTACCAACTACCCCGAGGGTTTTGCCACACAGGTCAAACCCTTCGTAGGCGGTAAACTGCACCGTCCCTGCGTGTCGTTGCATATCTGTATACGAACGGAAGGCATTGCGCGATAACGCAAACATCAATGCGATGGCATACTCAGCCACTGTACGTGCGCCATAGTGTGGTACTCGCGAAATTGTAATACCTCGAGCCTGTGTTTCAGTCGTATCAATGTGATCATACCCAGCTGATCGAGCTGCAATAAATTGTAGATTGGGCAGCAAATCAAGCATGTCTTTAGTCACCTGGTAATCGACAAACACACTCAACACTTCAATCGATGTGCGAGTTGATTCGTCAATTTCCTGAATACACTCAGCGGTGATCACCTCATGTTCAGGAAACGCTGCCTGGACTACTGCTGTTTCTTTTTCATACGGGCGAATGTACAGAATTTTCATACGGCCATTCTACCGCGCTGTCAATAAACGTGCCTCACTCTATCAACAGACTGGGGCTTAGAGCACTAAAAGATTGGGAGCGAAGACCAACAGTGCACCCAGTACAGCCATCAGCAGTCCACCAATCAACAGTGACATCTGTGAGTATTTTTGACCATGTGCTTCGAGCTTGCTGTAGCCCCAGATTGCCAGACCAAACACGATGATATCGTCAACCATGTACCCAAATGTGTACACCAAAATGTACCACTGTCGCTCAAAGAAAGTGAGCATATTTAACTCCAAGATTTTGGTGTAGGCCTGCGGGATACCAATCGAGCAAGCAAACTCAATCACATTGACCGAAAACGCGATCAAAATAATCGCCCCGATAGTACCCAGTGTCAGTGGTTGACTCACAACTGCCTTGAAGCGATTAATGATCTTAGATTGTTGCTCAATCCCGGTAATATCACACACGAGCGCAGCGTCACGATTCTTGTACCAGCGCCACAGAAAGAATAGCCCACCTCCTAGCGCCAAGATTCCCACCAACGGGGTCACGATTTGATCTAACGCAACAAAATCCCAGGTCTTGTACCAGACGTTTAAGATCAAGTTGTACATGATGCCTTCCGCCAGAATAAATAGCCCAGCCAAAAACATCATCTTCTTGCGACTTCCTGCCTGTGAGAGGAGCACCAAGAATGTAATCAGTACCCACATAGCGCAGGGATTAAACCCATCAATCACTCCTAACAAGAGCGAGAGGGTGAAGAGGGAGAATGATTTGAGATCGACAACCCCTACTACCGGCAACTCAAACACGTAGCCTACCGGAGTACCAGCCTCCCCTTCAGCACACATCATATCGGTACATCCGCCACCAAGAAGCACCTCTTGTACCGGCGCTCGATCAAGATGTTCTTGAGGAGTACGGATATCACTATCAGCCGCAGCCTGGATGGCAGACTTAATAGTAGCTCCGGTTGTCTCAGGACCGTTAAAGCCAAGAATTGCTCGTTCTCCCACAATCGTCAGCGGAGTGACTTTGGATGCACTATGTTTGGCAGTAATCTCGTCAAACAGACGAGCTGCTTCATCGTCCGTAATAATATTTAAATACTCGTAGTTGATACCTTCGCCCTGCATCCATTCATGCTGCTTTTGGCAAAAGCCACAGTCATCTCGGCCCAACATATACACGACGACCTCATCAACTACTTCGTCTTGAGCAATTGCTGTGCTGATTGAAGCAAAAAAACCACTAAATACAAGACTAGTAAATAGCAGTACTGCCAGAACACGCTCCATAATCACATGCATACCCTGCTATCTTAACGCATTTTCAGTAAACTGTCTTGAATACTCACTTCCCCTGCAGCAGCACTTCATATGCCAAACCAACCAGCTCTTCTCTATTTTCAAGCGACTCTGGCGGTACTGACCACCAGTTACGAATCACTACTGGTTCCTCTCTATTATTACGCTCATACTCGAACTGCTCGGATTCTAGGTCGATGAATTTCTGCTGTAGTTCTGGTTCTTTCACCTTGAAATAAAGTGTATCGTTTATAACTATACCAAGCTGCTTATTGTTTACTTTCAGTAACACGCCGCCGAACATGCGTGACGTCAAAATCACCCCAACCAATGAGAGTTGGTCAAGCACATAATCTACAAATTCATCTGAGTTAGACATGACTGTGAGCGTAGCATATATAGAACTATCTGCCATTTCTATCGAGCCAAAACTAGCTAGCGGAGAAACCACCTATCATTCATCGGTATAGCAGGATCAACAATCAAGCCATTGACCTGATACGGAAACCAAAAGTACGTACCCAGATTTTGAATTGGCATATACTCGCCACTCGCACTGAATTCGGTACCAATTGGTAGCGTACTGCTCGTATAGCTCGCTAGTAAATACACTAAACCACTTGCATCGGTCAGACTCGGTAGGCAATCATACCGATCGGCCGAGTCAAGCCGTTCTGCCCGCAATGGTGCACACACCACCTCACCTGCCAAAGGAAGGGCTGGCGCATTGGTAAATTGTGTTGGCAGCGGAGCGCGGGTAATAGTGTCTGACTCTAAAAACCTAATCACTGCATTTGCGACTCCGGTAGCGGCTCGTTTTGGTTCATCAACAATAATTGCTCGATCAATTGGACTAGTGAGAAAGCCCGTCTCAACGATCACCGCTGGGGTGAACGGGTGGACAGCATATTCGTACCGCGGCCAATTAAACGAGTAATACGAAGTCATTCTTCTGGTAATTGACGGATCAATTCGCAAACCAGTAGCGTCGCGATACGTATCGTACATAAGATCAACCAAAGCCTCTGACGTACCGGCATAATCTCGCCGTGGAGCAGCGAATTTAAATCCATTAACAGCTGGATTGGGGTTACCGTCTGCATGAATTGATACAAACACATCCGCCACGTACCCAGGTGGTACCGCCGCTGGCAATAGTTCTGCTTCGATTCCGGCTGCTTGTAACTGCTGTTGGATCTGCTCACTAATAACCAACACTACTTCAGCCTCGGTCATACCATTCCAAGTTGCTCCTGTGTTTCGTTCTAAATTCTCTAACTCCTCTGGCATTGATTCGTTTTGCCAGTGCCCTACCTGAATCCCTACTTTCAGTGGGCCAGCTGGTCGTTCCCACAATTGCAATTCAGCAATGGTGTATTTCGCCGGCGCTCCGACAGTAATATCTGGCAATAAAGTATCACTCGGCTCCGCATCAAACCCTGGCTCATGAGAGCTATACGATTCACTGACAGCGTCGGTAGTAGGTGTAGTATGTGCTAGATAATACAAACCGACAACTACTAGTACCAGTAAACAAACTAGACCTCCCTGCAACCAGACATGTTTCATGCGACCATTCTACCAGCTCAGTTGAGGTACCAGCTACCGGTCAGATTAATAAAGTATGGTGTATTTCATTAATCTAGTAATCTGATATATCATGACTGTCTATGCATAATAAAAACTTAATCATACTGTTTGTTATTCTAGTAGTAACCAGTGCAGTCTTTTTCTTTTTTACTCGAGAAACTGTTGAGGCACCGTCTGTTCAAAATGAAACCTTTGATGGTGTGGCACGTGACGAGACTTCTGCACCGTAGCTTGATACTCTAGCTAAGTACTTTTTCCCTTCCTTGCCAGTAACTGGGTTGCAAACCGACGCATCAGCAACGGGCTGAGTAATACTGTCACCACACTTAGAATCACTAATGAGGTCAGCAGAGCTTGGTCAAGCAACCCTAAATTAAAGGCCACAAAGGCGGTCGCTAGCGTGGTGGACAGTTGTGGCAGCGATGCCGCAGCGTAAAAATTAGACTCAACACTGTCAAACCCAACCACCCGAGCTCCAATAAAGCCACTGATATATTTGGAACCAACTAAAGTCCCAACTAATAGCAGCAGCACCGTCAACACCGAGCCAACGTCTTTAAAAACACTGAGGTCTGTTTGCAATCCCACCACAATGAAAAATGTTGGAATAAATATTCCGTAACTAATAGTTTTGATTTTATCTTTCAGTACTTTGCTACGGATTGAGTCTGCCAACACTAGACCCGAGAAAAATCCAGCCACAATTGGGTGTAACCCCAGCAACTCAAACGCTATCACTGTCCCGATGAGCATTAAAAATGTCGAACGAAACTCCAACTGAAATAAGTCGGGGGCATCGGTAGTCATACGCACTACCCAGGCGCGTAGCCGTGGAATAAACAATCGCAGTGCCACCAGTACCCCAAGCAACACTGGGTAGAATACATACAAAGGTACTTCAGTCACCGGACTGACCAGCTGCAATAGCAGCGACAACAAAACGAGACTCCCGATATCTTGTAGTACCGTGGTGATCATGACCGACTGCCCCAACTTGTTTTTGATCATCCCAGTCACTTCGAGTGTCGGAATCACCACTGCCACTGACGAAGATATAAAAATAACCCCCACAATCAACGCCGTAATAAGCTCGTACCCCAACAGCAGTACGACCGTAAATCCTGCCAAAAAAGGCACTAACCCATTAAACAGGGCCAGGAACAACAGTTTTGACTGAAATTCTTTGAACTGTGACATCTTGGTCTCGAGCCCAGCCATGAACATCAAAAACACCAGTCCAATCTGTCCGATAAAATCAATCGTCGGGTCAACCGAGGCAATTCCTAACACACTCGGACCAAGTATCACCCCACCCAAAATCAACATCACCGCCCACGGGATGTGCGTTCGGATCGACAACATCGAGAAAAACACCCCCGAGAATACAATCAAAAAGAAAGGATAGAAATTCTCCATTACTTATGTAGTATACCTGCTCACGAGTGCGCAAGCAGTCGCAGTGCACCTAATAGGTGCTACGCAATTATTGTAACTCTCGGCTCAAAAATTCCATGGTGCGACCCCACGCTTGTTCTGATGCTTCTTCGTTGTAGGCTTCCTCGTTGTCTTCGTTTGCAAACGCGTGCCCGGCATTTGGATAGATGAAGACCGCATGATCACCTTCGAGCGTATCTAGCTTCGCTTCAAACTGACGTACATCATCAACTGCAATCGAGGTATCTTCTTCACCAAAGTGACCGAGAATATCTGCCCGCATCATCGATAGATCGTCTTCTGGCATAAAGCGACCGTAATACATCACCGTCGCATCAACCCCGATATCGTTCTTGGCCATTTCATAGGCCCACTGGCCACCAAAGCACCAACCAACTGAAGCTAGTCGATCAGCATCCGCATACGCCAGCCCATCTAGGTATTCAGTAGCAGCCGTGAGGTTAGCAAACGCTCCGTCAACATTTTCACGTACTCCACCAGCCAGTTCTTGTGCCTGACTAGAGGTTGTGGCTGCTGGAGCACCATTGTAAAGATCAACTGCCAGCGCAACATACCCTTGGCTCGCAAAATCATCAGCCAGATCTTTTATATTGTCGTTGAGTCCCCACCACTCATGAATCAAAATCAAGGTTGGAAACGGACCGTCGCCTTCGGGGCGAGCTAAGTACCCTTGTGTCTCATCATAATAAGTCACCATTTCGCTGCTTGTCGACATCTGCTCAGACGTTTCAGTAGAAGCATCATCCACTTCGTTTGGAGCCGAAGCGTCATTGGTTACTTGTGTCACATAAAAATAACCGGCGAGTGATGCAATAATAAGTACTACGAATAATTTTTTCATACATACAGTATAGCAAATGCTGTGCTACCAAAATATATCAATCTTCTTTGCCGCGCCGCAGACTCAGTATAGGTTTAAAACACAATGCACCAAGTCAACCACCACCATGCATTAGATACATTCTGTACATATTTTACATAGGATACACCCTATGCTATACTGTTCTATATGCATGACACCAAGAAACAAATCATCGATCATATTAGCAGATTAGAAGGTCAACTAGCTTCAGTGAAGCACGAGCTGCAACAAGACAGTGTGGACTGCAATAAAGCCAGCACCACCCTACTGTCGGCTTCACGCTCCTTTGCCGGACTACGACAAAAGTTCACCGAGTCGTTTTTGATGAAGCACTTTGTTCCAACTGTGGCAACCAAGGATCAAGAATTATTTGCTAAGTTAACCGCACTAATAAAAGGCTAGCTATGAAACATATTTCAGTAGACGCGTTCAAACAGGTCTTAGAGGCTGAACAAAATAACGACAGCATCGACTTTATTAATGTTTGCGAACCAGCAGAATATAAAGAGAAGCATATTGCCGGAGTTCGCAGCGTTCCCTTAGGAACACTAGAGTCACACATCGACGAGTTTGCAAACAAGCAGACTATCTACGTCCATTGCCGCAGCGGTAAGCGTGGCCAGCAAGCTATTGAAAAACTGACCGCTGCAGGTGTGACCGCTGAATTGGTAAACGTCGAGGGTGGCCTGATAGCGTGGGATGAAGCTGGACACTCTACCAACTCACTAACCAAACGAATGCCTCTCATGCGACAAGTATTGCTTGCGGCAGGAGTACTGATTCTGGTCGGATTCATTGGTAGCTACACCGCACATGAATACTTTGGCTTTCTCATGCCAGCGGTAGGAATCGGCCTGACGTTCTCTGGCCTCACTGGCTGGTGTGGAATGGCGATGCTCTTATCAAAAATGCCGTGGAATAAATAAATTATATAATGGAAAATACTCTACAAATACACCCAATCTTTGATACCGACTCACATACAGTCACGTACGTGGTCTGGGACCCAGCCACAAAGAAATCAGCCGTGATCGACTCGGTATTAGACTACAATCACAAAAACGTTGAAACCGACACCACTCTAGCGGATAAAGTCATCTCATTTGTAACAGAAAACGGGCTAGAAAATGAATGGTTGCTCGAAACCCACATGCACGCTGACCATCTGTCCGCTTCGACCTACCTCAAAGAAAAAATTGGTGGTAAAAAGGCTATTGCGGAGCATATCGTAACCGTACAAGCATACCTCAAGGAGGCGTTTGACTTGAATCAAAATTTCAAAACCGACGGTTCACAGTTTGATCACCTGTTTGCTGACGGCGAAGCGTTTATGATCGGTAACATTCCAGCCAAGGCACTACACTCACCAGGGCACACCCCAGCTGATATGGTTTATGAAATAGGTGGCGACCTATTTACTGGCGACACACTCTTTGCACCAGACATGGGAACCGCCCGATGTGACTTCCCTGGTGGCAGTGCTGAATCGATGTTTGACTCGGTTCGATCGGTTCTCGAAACCTACCCAGTTAATACTAAAATGTACCTCTGTCACGACTATCCTGAAAGCAAAGACCGTGACCTCACGTATACAACTACAGTGGGTGAACAGCGCGAGAAAAATATTCACGTCAACGACACTGTGACAAAAGAAGAATTTATCTCCATGCGAGAAGCTCGAGATGCCACCTTGGACTTACCTACATATATATTCCCATCAGTCCAAATCAATGGTAACGCGGGCACACTCACCCCAGGAGAATTCATCAAACTGAGTTATAACAAAAAAGTCCTATAACCAACAACCACATGAAATCAATTATCGCACTCCTAGTCGCGCTGACCGCAGGCGGTGTTGGTGGCTGGTCACTTGGTAATCAAACTGAACCAGTGCCACAAATGAATCAAAAACCAAGTAACGGGGAAACTGCGCCCACCGCTGCAGACTTTATTTCCCTTCGACCCAGCCTAGCCAGCCTGCCGTCAGAGTCACTCTCAGAAGTCGAGCGAGCAGGCTTACTCTACATGCGAGAAGAAGAGAAATTGGCTCGCGATGTATATAGCACCCTGTACGATGTATGGGGACTCAATATTTTTGCGAATATTGCCCAAAGTGAACAGACGCACACTGAAGCCGTTCGTGATCTGCTGGTTAAATACGAGATTAAAGATCCTGTAACTGACGATGCGGTTGGGATATTTACAAATCAAGATCTACAAACCTTGTACAATGATCTGGTGGCCAGAGGTTCAGTCTCTTTAGAAGAGGCGCTCACCGTAGGGGCACTAATTGAAGAACTTGATATCCGTGACCTACAAGCAGAAATTGATCGTAGTGACAATGCGGATATTGACCTTGTATACGAAAACCTACTCCGCGGTTCACGCAACCACCTCCGATCCTTCATGAGTCAACTGACAACACGTGATGCTAACTATGAGCCACAGTACATCACCGCTACCGCGTTTAATCAGATTGTGGAATCAGAAAAAGAAACCGGGGGACATACCCAAGCGACTGGCAGACAAGGTACCGGAAGTGGTCGCGGCTGGGGACGTAGTAATTAATATCTAAACCATACATTATGAAAGGATTCATCACGAATATTGAAAAAGAAACCCTAGAAAACACAGATTACCGGCGCGTGCTCTACACCGCTAAAAATAGCCAGTTGGTACTGATGAGTATCGAACCCGGCGATGAAATCGGCGCCGAAGTGCATGAGCTCGACCAATTTATTCGCCTCGAACAAGGTGCAGCGACCGTTGTGCTCAACGGCGAATCGCACGAGGTGCCGGCAGATAGCGCAATTGTCATCCCGGCCGGCGTCGAACACAATGTCGTAAATACCGGCACCGAAGCTCTCAAGTTATACTCAGTCTACGCTCCCCCAGAACATAAAGACCAAACGGTTCACGCCACCAAGGCCGACGAACAAGAGGAACACTTTGATGGGGTGACGACCGAGTAACAATATAAAATAAAGTAGTAGTACAATTAAACATCCGTTCTGGATGTTTAATTTTTACCAAAAAATATCTTGCTAAGTAGAAAGAAGGTGTTTATACTCCAAAGTGGGCGTGTTCCCTCATTCACAATTACATACAAGGAGTACCACTCTATGAAACGAAAGCTCGTTGCACCGATTCATAACCCATACCAGTCAGCATCGTCGGAACCACAGCTGTCATTGACTGCCTTGCAGACCGAATTCACTGAATCTATTCGCAACTTGTCTGTTGCAGAGGTAAAGCGAATTAAAAACGGGCAAATCGACCCAAGAGAACTGGGGGTTTCGCCCACACTCAGCAAGGCGGTCGAGTTATGGGAAGCGATCTCCGTCAAGCAAGCACAGTGGCAATTTCATCGGGGTTAAAGAGTTGCTTACTACTTGCGCCAGCTGACAGTCTGTTTTAGCACAACAGCTATACCAACCACCCACGTCACCATAAAGGAGGAGGAACAAAAAGTGTCCAGCAAGAACCACCAGCTGCTAGCGACAATGGATTATGATGATCTGTTACAGCACTGGGTCACCACATACGTCGACAAACTATCTCGAGAACAGCTCGATCAAATGGCTTCGAGAGATCCCAATGCTTCCAAGTTCTTGCAGCACGCGTTTCGCGTCTGGCAAGAAGTAAAGCGTCGTAGCGAACAAAGAGCGCGACCTTTACTCCAATAACTGAGTGGACGATAGCGTGCGATCATTCACATAGACACCTGGCCCGCTCACGCGCGGGCCATTTTTGTGTTTTTTTGTTCATTTGACGTCATGTCAACAGCAACAAATTGTGCACCAGAACGCAAACCTGCTATTGTTAAAGAAGATGAGCAACCCAGAAAGGAGGTGGCGACATGTCACTCTCATCGATCCGTACCTTGAAACTTCATGTGCCGTTTCAACAAGAGGCGCGCATTGCCAGCCTACACGACCAGCTTCGTAAAGCGATGTTCTCAGAAGCTGACTGGCAACGGGTACTATTGATCAATACTGTGTCTGATGCAGAGATACAAGCCCAGTGTCCAGTCCTCTATACTGCCAGACAAACGCTGCGCAAGATATATACAGAAGCGGGTGTTCGGCTTCCCACATCTGCTTCGTAAGACTCTGGCGACAGACCGCATCGTTATTCTCGACTCAACACTTTTACGTTGAGTCGATTTTATAACTAGCACTGAATGCGACCCGCACTAACTTTGCACCTTTATTAGGCAGACTTTTTAACCACTACTGCGCTTTGATATAGCCGCTGCTACGGACGCTTGCAGTACAAACGCCAAAATAGTCATACCTATAATTAAACTGCTTGGTGGTAAATCTACGTACAGCGCAGCAAAGAGTCCCAGAGAAACCGATAGTACTGAAACTACTGTGGTCAGTACAACCAACTGCTTGAAAGACGATGCCCAGTTCCTTGCGGTCAGGACCGGAATCACCAGTAAAGCACCGATCAGCAGACCACCGATAGTTTTGATACCCACCCACACCACAATCGCGAGCAACCAAAAAAACAGCAATTGTACAATTTTTGGAGTACGCCTGAATGGAATGAGGTACCGGGGACTTTGTGTCGCTCCCAATAGTGGATACCACACGTACCACACCACTCCAACGACAGCTATTGTTGCTAACACTATCGCCATAACGTCAGTAGACGTGAGTGTCAAAATACTTCCAAACAGATAATTTTCAAACGAAAATACCGTGTCTCGAGCAAGGTGTACAAACGCAAGCGCTGCTGCCAAGCCACCACTAAGAAAAAACATAGCCAGTGCATCTGGACTGTAGGTACCCGAATCGAGCAGCCGCCAAATCATCGTACTGACAATAATCAGAGCCGGTAAGGCTCCCCACCACGGACTAACGCCGACCAACAGCGCAGCGCCGATGCCCGCCAAAGCAACGTGCGCAAACATATCAGAAGCAATCGACTGTCGACTTTGCACCACAAATGGACCTAGCACCCCCGCTAGGATAGCCATGGATATTCCTCCCAGAAATGCGTACTGTATAAATGTATACGTGAGTAATTCCATACTTAACAGTGATGATGAATAGTCTGATTATACTGACTCCTTTCAGCTGTAAACTGGGACGGATGACAGTCTGTATGCAGTGATTGATTGAGACATAACACTTGGTCACTCAGCGGCAAGACACTGTCGATATCGTGCGACACCAGTAGCACCGTCATTTTGTGATCTTGCTGGAGATGACGAATTAGTTTATACAAACCAGAGCGTGAGGCGTAGTCGACGGCGGCTAAAGGCTCATCGAGTACGAGAATAGTAGGATCCCCCAGCAGTGCTCTTGCAATTGCTACCCGCTGACGCTCGCCGCCAGATAGGCTGGTGTATGACTGATGTAGCTTTTCACCGGCCACACCGACATGGCTCAGCGCTTGCTCAAAATCAACCTGCTTTTTGTTGGTACTATAGAGCCGATTAGTAGCAATCGACATATATTCGTACACCGACATTGGTAGCTGGTATTGATCGTCCATTACCAGCTGCGGAATGTATTGCACTAGCTCTCCTTTGCGAATAGTGACTGACCCATCATACTGTTGATCGAGACCAAGGATGATTTTAACCATTGTTGATTTTCCGGCACCATTTGGACCAATCAGTGAGACCAGGGATTGTTCAGCAATCTCAAAACTAACATCAACTAACAGCTGTCGTCCACCGACGGCTTTAGTCACATTTTTCACACTGATAACTGATTTATTCATTACAAGCGAGTGCCGTTGCAAAGGACTCAAGGTTGCTTTGCATTAAGGTTACGTAGTTTTCATTTGCTGAAATACTGTAGGCAATTGGATTCAGACTCAGCGTTTGTAAACCAGTCTCCCGCGCCAGTGTTTCTCCGTACGCAGTAATACTACTTTCTTCCAACAAAATCGCGCCGATCCCTTCTTCGGCTTCTTTTTTTAGTCCAGCAAGCGTTGTGGCCGAAGGAGTATCTTGCGTAGACAGTCCAGCAATAGCATGAATCTTGAAGTCATACCGATCGGCCAGATAGCCAAAGGCATCGTGTGAAGTAATCACTTCGTCAAGTTCACAATTAGCCAGACGATTTTCATATTGGGTATGTAAGCTCGCAAGTTCAGTTTGTAATGCAGCAGCATTGCTCATATACGCATCAGCATTGCTCGGATCAAGTGCAGCAATTTCCGTTGCTAGATGTTTTACCATATCACTAAATAATACCGGGTCGAGCCAGGTGTGTGGATCGTACACACCAGGTTCATGTTCGTCGTTGTGTTTTTCTTCATGCTCTGATTCATGAGTATCATCATGCTGACCATCTTCGTGTTCTTCTTCATGAGACTCGTCCTCTCCATGTTCATGACCGCCTTCGTGGAGCTCTATATCAGACGTAGTAATAATAACCGGCACACCGTCTGCTTCTAGACTAGCCATCACTGAATCTCCCCATGGTTCAAAGTCTGCCCCTTGCAGCACCACCGCGTCAGCCCGCTTCAGCGCTACCATATCTTGCGTACTTGGTTCAAAATCATGAGGGTCTCTCCCGGCTCCAATATTGGTAACCGTTCCCAGTTCTCCCACAATACGCTCTAACGCAAACTCAAGTGGGTAAAAGGAAGTAGTAATTACTACACCCTCTTCCCCGCCAGGATTTTCTTCCTGGTTTTGGCTAGTAGCTACTAAAAACCCACTTCCAATCAGTACTGCTACACCAATGATAATTCCGACTGTCTGTTTCATGATACATCTAAGTAATTATTTAATATGCAAATGATTCGCAATTGCGAGTATAGCAGAACAATGCTATTATGCAAATCATTCGCATATGAAAACAAAACTTACTAAAAAACGTCAAGCCATCCTTAATGTACTAAAAGAGGAAAGGGCTGCCCTCTCAGCGGCTGAAGTGCATGCATTTGTCCCCGACATCGACTTAGCCACCATCTACCGCAACCTTGAATACTTCACTAATGAAAAGCTGATTAAGAAACTACAACTTGGCTCCCAAGAAGCCAGATTTGAATACCAGCACGAACCACATCACCACGCTGTCTGTGGGCAGTGCGAACAAGTTATTCACTTTGCCGCCCCTGACCAGAAGATTATCAAGCTACTCGGCCTGGAAAACTTTGAAGTCGAAGAACTCGAAGTGACCGTTCGTGGTAACCACCGTACACATAAATAATATTTGCAGGTAGCTTTCCGAGACTCATTCTATCTAAACTGAAACAGATAGCTTAAAGTGGCGGATTCAGTCAATCAACACAACTGCATATTCTCTATAAATACAATATTATTTTGTGTCACAATGCAGCTATATGAACCATCCACTAGAACTCATTCATCTGCGTAACCTGAAACACCTATCGAGCAGCCTTCATGGACTTATTGCTTCACGCCTATGGCTGCAAGTTCTTTTAGGAATGGTGCTCGGTATTGGAGCTGGTATATTGCTGGGTCCTTCAGCTGCACTAGTTGATCGGGATACGGCAAACACTATTAGCGCCTGGCTCATCTTGCCCGGAAACATTTTCCTGACCATTATTCAAATGATTGTCATACCGCTGGTGCTAGCGTCAGTTATCCGCGGGATTGCCGCCAGCGGCAGTACTGAACAACTCAAATCTACCGGTGTGCGATTAGTAGCGTACTTTTTATTTACCACCACCGTTGCTATTACTATCGGTATCGCTGCTTCTAGTCTGGTTCAGCCAGGAAAATATGTCGACAATACTCAGTTTGCTCCCGACACAGAAGAGCTCGCAGAGATTGAAAGTAATATCGCAGACCAACAGCTCGACATAGCCGAGTTACCAAATGCGTTTGTATCTATTTTGCCAGACAATCCCTTCTCTGCCGCGGTCGAGATGAACATGTTGCAGATCGTACTGTTCTCTATCATCCTCGGTCTCGCGCTCGTGAGCCTTCAACCAGAGAAGTCCAAACCGATTCTCGAACTCCTTGGTTCGTTACAGTCCGTGGTGATGCGAATAGTGAGCTGGGTGATGAGGCTCGCTCCTTATGCGGTGTTTGGGTTTATCGCCCAAGTGACTATGCAAACTGGGTTAGAAACCTTACTTGGTATTGGTGTCTATGTTCTCACAATTCTTGGTGGCCTGATGGCACTCATGGTGTTCTATCTCATTATTGTTGGAGTAGTCGGGAGAATCAGTCCGTGGCGCTTTTTGCGCGCAGTCCGTCCGGTACAACTGCTGGCTTTTTCCACCAACAGCTCCGTTGCAGTGATGCCCTTAACCATGAAGACGGCTGAAGAAAAGCTCAACGTACGTCCTTCAATCGCCCAGTTTATTATCCCCATTGGTGCCACAGTCAACATGGACGGGACCGCTCTGTTCCATGGTGCTGCGACTCTGTTCCTCACCCAGGTGTATGGGATCGAGGTCGGTGTAGGTATGCTTTTAGCCTTGGTTGCTACTGCTATCGGAGCGTCTATCGGTACCCCCGCCACACCTGGTGTCGGGATCATTATTTTGTCAGTCGTCCTAAGCAGTGTCGGCGTCCCACTTGAAGGTATCGCCCTTCTGGTTGGAGTAGACCGGGTACTGGAACTATTCCGTACCGCCACCAATGTTACTGGTGATTTAGTAGCTAGTGTGGTAATTGATCGATTTTCATCAAACCCCAAAACCTACGAAGAAGAAATGTCTATTCAACAACAAGTCGAAGACGAGCAAGAAAAAACCGGTGAGGATGTCGTCACCAAAAAAGTAACTCCGATTCAAATACCGTCCGAACCTTCTTTCTTTGGACGGGTATGGAATAAATTACTTAGGAAGTAATACATTCCACTTTTATTTGTATTGACAAGATGTCAAACTAGTAGTATTTTCTAAATAGGCAGTAAAGGAGAATAGAAGATGATGCCTTACAAAACTATCCTAGCGATGGCAGGCATCCTGTTGGTGTCAGCCTGTGTCGAGAATCCCGCTACCGTGGGATCGAGAGGTAAACCTTTTCAATTTCCGGCGACCGATGAGTCGATCATCGTCGAAACGGATCCAAGCAAAACGGGTGATCCAGATGATGGACTCGCGGCACGGTTGTTGGAAAAAAGTAACGTCGACGTGCTGCTCGTCTCAGCCACCGATGGTAATGTACCAATAGGGAGAGCGTTAGAAAACGCACGCGAACTCTGGCCAGACCATTTGGTGATACCCGCTGCTGACAATTGCAACAGCGAGCTAGTGCGCGCGTATCGGGAGCAGCTACGTCAACAAAAGTTGACCGTCCTAGCACTGGGGTCGCTGCGTAACATCGCTATGGTCTTAGAGTGCCATCCTGATCTAGCACCAAGGATCAACGAGCTGATTGTTGTTGCGGGACGTAAACCTGGCGAAGAGTTCTGGCTCAATCCAGAGCGCAAGGTTATGCGACCCATGCGTGACCTCAACTATGAAACAGACCGTGGAGCAATGGTAACGGTAATGCGCACACGAGTTCGCATAACCCTGATACCATTTGCGGCCGGTAACGCTGTCAGAATCTTGCCACACAATCTACGTGGTATTCCCGAAGATGAGCGCCAGCGCGTGGTAGATCACGCAGCAACGCTTTGGGTCGTAGGCGGTGGGTGGACTATTCCACCGTTTGACCTCGTAGCAGCTGCGTATCTGATCTCGCCAGAGGCCTTCTCTTGCGAGAACGTACGGATGGAAGCGGGTGATGAACTGGTGCTTGAGAAAGTAGATCAATCAAGGAACCAGCTGTGTTTGCCCAGCAATCCTGATCGGCTGCGATCAATAATGCTCTCGGTGCTAAACTCAGAGTAAAGTGTGATGGCACACCTCCTACGACAGGAGTTGTGCCATTTTTTTTATATCTTTTCACATCAAAATGTGACTCTTCCTTATTTTGATTTCCGCACGTTATTTGCACTAACGGCATTCCAGCAACTTGTGGCACCAATCTACCACTGCTTGGTCGGGTCGTACTCGTTTGAAGAATCTATGTTCGTAATACTCTCTGCATTCTTCAAAAGCTGCTGACAGTTTTTAGCAGCCCGCGTGACCAAAGCTCGCTTGCCGGCTCGTTCATACCGCTCAACTACTGAATTGATAGCTTCAATCGCCGACATGTCCATAATCTTTCCGTACTTGAGATCAATGATGACCACATCTGGGTCATGCTCTGGTTCGAAATAATCTTTAAAGTTTTGGGTCGAACCAAAAAACAACACTCCGTTTACTTTATATACTCGCTCACCTTCTGCGTTGGTACCCACGCGAAATTCCAGGTGCTTCCCTTTCTCCCACGCAAAGATGATGGTCGAAACAATCACCCCAATAATCACTGCTGTAGCAAGATCAGCAAATACCGTTACTATGGTCACCAACGCAATAACAAAGAAATCAGCCCGCGGAATTTTGCCCCGATACTTGAGACTCTCCCATTTGAAAGTTGAGATAACTACCATAAACATCAACCCAACCAACGAGGCTAACGCAATCGCGTTCACCAGCGGCGCAGCAAACAGAATGAATAGCAACAAACTAATTCCAGCCACCAATCCAGACAGTCGAGTCCGGCCACCAGACTTTGTATTGATGATAGATTGTCCCACCATCGCGTCACCACCCATACCGCCAAAGAACCCATTGATAAAGTTAGCAAACCCTTGCGCAAAGAACTCTTTGTTAATTCTGCCTCGAGTATTAGTCATCTCATCAAGTACTCGTAGTGTCAGCGAGGCTTCAGTCAGACCAACGAGCGACGCAATCACCGCATATGGCAAAATAATCCATAGTGTCTCAAGCGAAAGTTCTACCATCGGGATATGAAACAATGGCAACTCGCCAGTGATGTTCATCCCAGCAAAGTCTGCTACCGTAAGCAACTGATACACCCCAAATACGTCCAGTAAGTATCCCGTGAGGGTGACCACTCCAATTGCGACCAAGGCTGAAGGGATGGCTTTGGTGACACGTGGGAACCAGTGAATAATACCCATGGTAAGCAACACAAACCCGAGCATGATCGCAAAATCAAGCGGTGGCAGCCACGCTCCATCCACTCGAAACTGACTCCACTGTGACATGAAAATCACGATAGCTAAACCATTAAGGAATCCCAGTACCACCGAATACGGAATGATGCGCGTGTATTTCCCAACCCGAAACACAGCCAGTAAGATTTGAATCAATCCCATCAGTACAACAGTGGCGAACAAATATTCAAGACCATGGAGCGCAATCAACGGCGCCAAAACCACAGCGATCGCTGCTGTTGAGGAACTAATCATTCCTGGTCGACCACTAAAAATAGCCGCGATAATTGCAATCATCGCAGCCGTCTGCAAACTCAACAACGGAGTTACTCCAGCCACAAACGCAAACGCAATCGCTTCAGGAATCAAAGCGAGCGCCACAGTAACACCAGCCAACACAT
>Ga0307969_1000474_pt1 | contig 22824 bp, 14 predicted proteins | sample OrgLakmetagen710_FD_201841 | JGI IMG/M metagenome (GOLD analysis project Ga0307969, IMG submission 201841) | Saline water microbial communities from Organic Lake, Antarctica - #710 | ecosystem: Environmental > Aquatic > Non-marine Saline and Alkaline > Saline | place: Antarctica: Organic Lake... | reverse complement strand
GGAGCTATGGACTGGCACATTTTTCGACGAGCTCGACCAGCGCTTCGTCAAAAACCTCGACGCGGGTGAAGGCGACTTCCTTTCCAAGCTGAAGGTGCAGCTCTCCACCGGCTCGCCCGAGTGCAAGTCATTGATGGCCGAAAGCCTGTGGCTTCTACTTCTCTTTCCGTCGAATGTTGGCGCTGCGAAGAAGCGCGAGAACGTACGCACGATCTGGTCATGGTCCGACGACAGCCTCGACGAACACCATCCGCTGCTTGACGGCGAAGTCCTGCAGGGCATCGGCTCGGCCGGGACCGCCTTCAACACCCACCGGTGGCGCGAACTGGTATTTCTTATCAGCGCGATGCGCGACCTAAAGCGGAGAGACGCAAGCGATCGTGAGCAGATCGTATCCGATCCATGGGCGTTCTCCGGCTGGCTTAGCGGTCTTCCCGAAGCGCGCCACCGGCAACTGATCCACATCCTGACGCACTTACTTTTTCCCGACAGTTTCGAGCGGATCAGTTCCGAAGGCGACAAGCGGCGTATCCTTGTCGGGTTTGGCGACACGCCGGAAAACGAAATCAAGAAGTGGAGCAACATCGAGATCGATCGCGCGCTTCTCGACCTGCGGCGTCGGCTCGAACAGGAGCACGGTTCCGACATCGATTTCTACCAGGAGGAGTTTGAGACCCAGTGGAAAAGCCAGACAAAAAACTGGCTGCTCAGTTGGAACCCGTCCAAATGGACTTGGGAGACGCTTGCTGCGGATAGGGCCACGACCATGGCCGGCGAGAAGGCCGAAAACCGCTGGCGCTGCGGATCGACCAAGCCGCGGGAAGGTGACCGCGTTTTTCTCATACGGACCGGGACTCCTCCGAAGGGGGTCGTGGCCGTGGGTAAGGTCACGCGCGCGCCCTACCAAGCAGAGCACTGGGAACAGGCTCGCGCTGACGCCGGAGAGACGACGAGGTTCGTTGACGTGGCATTCGAATCCGTTCGCGATGCAACGACGGACGAGATCGTCCCTGTGGAAGACCTGCAGAGCCGCGAACCCGGCCAGGAATGGAACCCGCAGTCTTCCGGCATCGAAATCAAGAGCAAGGCTGCCCGGACCTTGGAACGCCTATGGAAGGCGCTACCACCGGCTGTAGCGGTCGCCAGCGCGACGGACGGCGGCACGGGTTCTGGAGAGGTGTCTCAGAAGAAAGTTGCGCCACCACTGAATCTTATTCTCTACGGCCCTCCGGGCACCGGGAAAACCTATCGTCTGAAGAGCGATTACTTGCCGCGCTATCAGGATGAGGCCGTAGATCGCTTCGAGTTCGTGACGTTTCATCAGAGCTACGCGTACGAAGACTTCGTCGAGGGGATTCGTCCTGTCACGGAGGGCGGCACCGTCATATACGAGGTTCGGTCGGGTGTGCTGAAGCGGCTCTGCGATCGGGCCCGGCGCGCGCCGGACAAGCGGTTCGCTCTCTTCATCGACGAGATCAATCGTGGCAATGTCGCCAAAATCTTCGGCGAGCTGATCACGCTGGTCGAGGTAGACAAGCGTATCCGCACTGACGCCTCGGGAAACCGATTGGCGATCTGTAAAGGCCTAGAAGTAACGCTCCCTTACTCCGGTGAGAGCTTTGGCGTGCCGGCGAATGTCGACGTGATCGGCACCATGAACACCGCGGACCGCTCAATCGCCCTGCTCGACAGCGCCTTACGGCGCCGGTTCCGGTTCGAAGAACTCACGCCGAAGCCAGAACTGCTGGAAACGATCGACGACGGCGATGGCAACGCGATCGACCTGCGGCAACTGTTGCACGCCATGAATGGGCGCCTGTCCCGCCTGCTGCATCGCGACCAGACCCTAGGGCACAGCTACTTCTACCACGTGACGTCGTTCGACGAGTTGCGTCGTGTCTTATCAAGGGAGATTCTGCCCTTCCTGCAAGAGGCGTTCTATGACGACTGGCGTCAGATCCGATACATTCTCGCCGACCAGGCCGTGGAGGAGGAGCTACAATTGGTTCGCGCGCGGACGCAGAGTGCCTCTGTGCTCTTTCCCAAGGTGGACCCGGCCGAAATCGGGGACGGTGAGGCGTTCGAGGTCATTCGGGAAGACGATATTACCCCCGACGCGATCCGCAAGATCTACGAGCCACCGGAATGAGGCGCCTAACCTTCCGAGAGCGGGAGGGCGTCAGTATTGGCCCGGCCGGCGAGATCAATGAGTTTGAGGCAGAAGGCATTGCGAAACTTGCCGGACGTCTGCCCGCGGGCACCCTCGCATGGGGCCACCGTGCAATGAAGTTTGGACCATTCTGTGGGGTCCTACAAACCGAGCAACTGGCAATCGAGATACTTCCCAAAATCGACACAAGCTATGATAGAAGTGCAGAAGCACGGGGCCTGCTGGTGGCCATGCTTGCGCGCTCAGGTGAGCTTAAATCAAAACGCATAGGCGGTGCCGGCCTCGGGCAACAGCACAGCCACCTCCTGGACATCTTCATTGAGGATTTCTGCGGCCAGGTGAAATCCGCGCTCCGAGGCGGGGCCATCGCCCGATACTCGGAGAGGATGGAGAACCTTAACGCCATCCGCGGACGGCTCGAGCTGACCGAGCACCTTCGCGCGAATGCGTTCGACCGTTCTCGTCTACTCTGTCGCTTCGACGAGCGCAGTATCGACAACCCATACAATCAAGCGCTGAAGGGCGTCCTTCGGATCCTTCTTGGGTTCGCTCTGAGCCCAAGGACCAGGGCGATGGTGGCGACGTTCCTCCATCGCTTCGACGAGGTGAGCGATCGCAGGGTCACGGCTCGCGACGTTGACGCGCTCCGCCTTGACCGCACGATCCGTCACTGGGAGCCAGTGTTTGCGCGGGCCCGCTGGCTGCTTTCGGGCCTTTATCCGGATGTTCGCACGGGCGACGCAGCTGGCTCGGCGCTGCTGTTCAACATGGAGAAGCTCTTCGAGAAGGTGCTTGGGCTACGCATTCGGCATGCCTGCCAGATTTACGCGGGTGGTCACGTCTCTGTCGGACTGCAGGGCCCGGTGAAGAACCTCGCCGCGCCGGGCTTCCAGCTGCGGCCTGACATCACCATTCAGGGGGATGGCGAGAGCATCGCCATCCTCGATGCAAAATGGAAGCGCCTCGATCGCGGCGAGCCGAATTCGGGCGTTTCGAGCGGCGACGCGTATCAGATGAATGCCTATGCCTGTCGCTACCGCTGCAGTCGCCTGGTGCTTGTCTACCCCGCCTCGGTGGATTGCCTACCAGGGAAGGTCACGGACTTCGTGCTCATGACGGAAGAGAGGCCGATGCTGGAGGTCATTGCAGTCGATGTTCGAGAGCTCGCCTTCGGCAACGGGGTTCCTACCGGTATGGATGGGATAATCCCGACCAACCGACACTGGGAGCAACGCTCATCGCAGGCACCGGTTTACGAAGCAAAATGAACGACTCCGCCCCCTCTTGCTTTCACAGTGCTTCCACGGCACCACGGTGGGCACAAACGCGGACACCGCCCCAGAGGGCATCGCTCAAGTGCTTGATAAAGATAAGGTTATTTGTTGTGGGGGTAGGATTTGAACCTGCCACCCTCAGGTTGCGAGGGTCACCCCTGCGTTCGGAATAACCACGTGGTTTCAGATTGTTAGCGAATCTTCAGGCTTGCAACTTCGGCGTCGTGTCGCACGGAACAGCCGCAAACCGCTGGGAGGATATCCCGCGCCGCTGCATGCGGCGTCGACGCGGCGGATTTGTCAGACTTTCATGGAAAGCCATGTCAACGCCTTGCAGCGGGCGTTAGATCAGCATCCCGTGACGCTCAATGAGCGTATCCGGGAGGCGGCGGCAAGGTATCGTTGGGCTTGAAGGGCGGGAAGCGGAAATTCGCTGCCTTTCTTCAAAAGAGGGAATTTGTACGCATTGGCAATCTCTAAGAGATTACCGCCTTGACGCAAAGAGCAGTGTTCGCTCCGCAAAATCGCTCAACTCGGCATCATTGATCGCAGTAGTCTGCCATGCAGGGTTGGTGTCATGGTGAAACTGGTTTGCGTACGCCAGCAAGGCTCGCAGTTCGGCAATATCGTTAGCGGAGAGAACCTGATTGTTGGTACCGAGGCGCTGCTCGCATTGCCTGATGAACGGGCCAAGAAGTGTTCCTGGCGGGAAATGCGCGGGGTATGCGACCCGCATGAAGGCTTCCAGAATAGAGCGTAGGGCCACTGCAACCTCACGTTCTTTTGCTGGGTCGGCAGCGGTCAGATAGCCCCTGACAAGTTCGTGTCGCTTGTCGTGCTCGGACACGCTGTCATTCCTTACGTCCCAAACGGCGACTTCGGAGCCAAGTGCCGCCCTGTTAATACGAAGAGCCGTCGAAACGTTCCTGTCGGCCTGCTCCCAAAGATGGCAAAGAAACGGCTTTGAATGCGAAAGCACGATCACCTGTTGAACCCGCCGAGACATGGCAAGAATTTCCGCACGGGTCCGAAGCGTACGATGCTCATCGAGGCTGGTCATCGGATCATCGATAACAACAACCTTGTTCGCTAGGTCAGGATCGTGCTCCAGCGAAGTAAAGAAAAATGCGAGGGCCAGCGTGTTTCGATCACCGGCGCTCAACGTGTTCTTGAAAGATGGCCCCTCATCAGCACTTAAGTTGACGTTCTGCTGATTTATCACAACGCAGTATGAGGCTGACGAGCCCGAACGGTTGTTGACAGATTGCACTTCGCCGAGACGGAACGAAGCCGCAAATCGTCGAAGATAGTCGTTGATTGTGCTTTCATAAGCGGGGAAAATTCGTTCCCGATACTGATCAAGGGCTTTGCGGGCTTGTGCGCGCGACGCTTCAGTGGCGGCTTTGGCACCTTTTTCCGCAAGGTAGGCATCACAGTGCGGCGCTACAGCGGGATCGAAGCGTGCCTTTTGCGCTTTGAGCTTTGCGAGATCGTCTGTCAGGGCGGCAAGATCATCCGCTTGCGCCTGCTCCTTTACAACATCGAGTTGCGAATTTGCCGCGATCAAGCTCTGTGACAGCGCCGCTACTTCCTCAATGTGCGCACGAAAATCGAGGATTGCCTGGCGCGACATGGGCGTAAGCGCCATAGGCTCCAGCGGTGCGGCGGCCTTCGCGCGCAACTGTTCGAGTACAGCTTCACGAGCGGAGTTCCATTGCCGCGCTATGGCTGCCGTATCGATATCGATCCGGGGGAGTTCGGCAAAGTCTTTCCAGAATTCATGTGCCTGAACCGCTGTGCGGATATCGCGCTCGAATGCGGAAGGAATATCCCCTCCATGGGTATCGCGCACAGATATTCCTGTTTGGCGGATCGCGGATTTCAGATCGTCGTAAGCTTGCGAGAAAAAAACGCGGTAATGCTCAATGAGTTGCGATCCCTCAAGGTCTTGCGCGCAGAAGGGACAAATTTCGGCTTCCGTATCAGTGGAAACGGGCTCGATGCGAGGCATGCCTTCGGATATCCATGTCTCACCCCCTCGACCGAGTTTGGTGAGGTGCGCCCGGACGCGCTGACCCGCTTCAGCTTCAAGGTCGGGCAAGCCACGACCAAGCACTGTATCAATGGCATCGATGTCAAAATCGGGAAGCGCAAAATCCTGAAATCCAGGTCTTTGACGGATTGCGCCGGCAGAACGTGCGGCCGCAAGGCGGCGCTCTGAATCTTGAATTTTGGTGTCAATATCTCCGTCCACTTCGAGGATACAGAACTTATCCACCTTGTAAGGACCGCGAGCATTAGCGGGGATCGCATCAGCAAGATCGCGCAGCGCTGCGTTGTGTTCTTCGATGCGGCGCACATGCTCTTGCAGGGAATTGTTAAGCGCAACGCCCTGTGCGCCGAGTATCAATTCATGTAGCCCTTGCCGATGTGCGGATTGGACTTCGATCCCCGAACAAACATTCGCAGAGACGAAGGTATCGTCAAAAATAGCGATATTTTGAAGGGCCTGCCTCCAATCGCCATTCTGAAATACCGTTTGACCATCGGTGTGATCTATAACGATATGTGGCGGATGCTGAGAGCCAAGCCGCTGGCGCTCCGTAACATAGACAGGATCATCGGTGGCAAGTGATCGTAGCACGGCAGCGATGGTGGTTTTCCCGCGCCCGTTTTCGCCATAGATCAACGAGAACGGCGTTAGAGAGGTTTGCTCGGATGGGCTAACATTTTCGAATTGCCCGATGTTCCTCAAAAGCCGAATGCGGCCAAGCATTTGAAACCCTTATCTGGCTGCTGCGGCAGCGATATGCCCTGCAAATTCCGTCACGAAAGTCTTGAGCGAGGTGAGCTCGCTTAAGTGGCGATACCGCCCGTCGCTGGACGCATCGCGCGGCGATGCCAAAAACGTGGCGCTGGAATAGAGCCCTTCCTGAACAAGGCGCTTGCAAAGAAGATCGTAGCGCTGCGCGTAGGATGCGCGCTTGAAGCCTGGATCGACGGGAAAATGCGGCTCCTTGTCGGCAACGGGTGCATTCGACTTGTCGCAGTCTTCCAAAAGCATGACCCAGCCGAGGAACGGGCGCGGCGCGTCTTCACCGAACGCGCCTTCGCGGTAGGCGGTCCATAGATCGTGTGCCGTGCCGATGGCTTCTTCGGATCGGTTGTTGAAGTTGTTGCCAAAGGACGGCCCGACTTGCGATTTGAATTCAAGGGCAGCAACGAGCTGCCCGCGATTTATCACAAGCATATCCCAGAGCTTTGTTGGCCGGAAAAATCCTGGCAAGGTCAGCACGCGCTGCTGCACACAGATGTCAGCCAGACCAAGCCCATTGGCCTCGATGAGGCCCTCGGCAATGGCTAGAAAGCCGTCCATGTTCTTGCCAGCCGTGACCGCGCCGCGCGATCCTGCATCCTGATTGCCCGCTTCGACCTGTCTGGCGAGCGCGGCTTCGCGGTTGCCCCAGAACAGTTTGACGGCTTCGCGCGCCCGGGCTTTGTAATCGGCAAGATCAAGGCTCATTCTGCAGTCTTTCCTTCAATCAATTTCAGCTCGTCAGGCGTCAGCCTGTAGAGCTCGGATACGATTTCGTTTAAGGCGTGACGGTCGTTGGTCTCAGCATAGTCTGCGAGCCGCTGCCGCAAATCGTCGGTTACGTCCTGCCACTTGGGAACCCTGATCTTCCGAAGATACTGCGCCTGAAATCGCAAATAGCCTCCGCGCATGCGGGTGCAGTAGAGCGAGACGAACAGGCGCGCGATGCCCGAGCGCATGACGGCCTGAAGCGCATGCACGTCCCACTCGTCAGAAGTGATAAAATACAGATTATGGTGCGGGTAAAGCTTGCCTTCCTCGTAAACGATGGAGGCATCCCCCTTGATGTCGGGGATCAGTAGCTTTTCGCGATCTGCCAGTTTGGGATAGATGCGGTCGATTGTGCGATACCAGCCGCGCGGGTTCTTCTCGGCCACGTGGCGGCCTGCGATCTGTTCCTTGCGCTCTTCGAGATAAGCGCGGAGTTTAGGGAAGTACTCGAGATCCACGAGTTTTCCGTCATCGCCGAACGGATTGACGATGCCCTTGCCGCGCCATGCGACATGGCCTTCGAGAATATCACGGGTCATCACAAGCGGCAGCTTTCGCGATGGCTCCACATCGAGACTTTCAAAGTCGCCGATGAAAGCCTTGTCCGCGCCAGTCGCCACACCGATCCCAACCTTGCAGCCCGCATTTTCGACTACGGGAAACTGCGCTTCCAAGCGCCTCACCAAAGCCAGTTCATCAAAGGAATCGAGAACCCAGGGCTCGCCGCTTGCCGTGACGTTCCGGATTTCACGCGCCTCGCTCTTCTTTGATAGCTTCGGGGCCGTAAGCTCGGCGGCTAAAGACTTGAGGAAGGCGGCATCAATGGCAGGACTGGCAAAAACTCGGGTTGTATCGCCCGCAGCCTTCTCAATGACGGTGATTGCGGGATAGGCACTCACTTCGGTATGGAAAGCATCGACGCCATACATATCGACGTATGTTTTCAGCGCGTAATGATTGCTGACAAGCTCGCGGAGCTTCTTGCCGTATTTGTTCTTCATCCAGCGGTCGGCACAAATGAAGCCGAGTTTGCCGCCCTGGAAGAGCAGCGAGAGCGAGCGCTCGATAAACGGGACATAGATATCGGCGCGATCATAGATGGTTTTGTACCGTATGCGGTACTCGGCCATCAGGACGTAGGGAATGGCTTCTTGTCGAACATAAGGCGGGTTGCCGACGACATGGGTAAAGGCGGGCTCGAAATCTGCCAGAAGGAAATCGCCCTGATAGAGCCACGCATTGCACAAGCGCGCGGCGTCTGCAGGGGACAGTCCGACTTCACGAAGGCGCGCCGCGACGAGCTTTCGCGTTCCTTCGTAGGTAGTGCGGTGGAGCTCGACCGCGCGGATTGCATGGGCAAGCGACTGATAGGTAAGCTTGCCTTCGCGCTTAGCGACGTCAAGAAGGCGGTCGATAGCGCAAAGAAGGAAGTCTCCATCGCCGAACGATGGCTCAAGAAGATGGTAGTCTGCGAGCGGTGCATCGACAGTGTAGCCTGTCAAATCGAGTATGAAATCGACAACTTCGCGCCGAGTGTTGATCGCACCGCGCTCTTCAATGCCGCCTTCGCTAGCAAGTCTCTCGACAGCTTCAGTCACCGGACAAATGCCAATGAAACTCGGCTGAAGGGTGAGCGGCGTAGTCATGAGTGATTCCTTGTCGAATATTCCACTACACCATGCGTTCGTTACGATAGCTGGTTCAAGCCTTGCTTGCGCACCCCCGATGTAGTCTCAACGATAGAACTCCGCGCTCTCGACCGGCATTGTTGCAGAACTCAGGCCTGAGGCATGACCTCCCCTTACCCCACTGAGGTCACGTCACGCGAGCGATCTTGGCGATGCCGAGGGCGTTGAAGCGGTTCATGAGGGCGATGCGGATGTGGATTTCGGTGGTCTGGCGGTCCGGGTCTCTGGCGGCGATGCGCTCGCCAAAGGCTTTGACGCAGCGCATCTTCGCCTCGATCCGGATGCGGGCGTAGTATCCTGTCCACCGCTTCCAAAAGGCTCTGCCATAGTACCGGGTCGCCCGCAGGGTTTCGTTTCGAACGCGTGCCGCCGGACAGTCTTCCTTCCACGCCCGCCCGTTCTTGCGGATCGGAATGATCGGGACGGCGTCGCACGCGATGATGGCGCTAAGGCAGCGGCGCGTGTCATAGGCCCCGTCAGCGGTCACGGTGGCTGCTTGGGGTGAACTCGACGGCACGAATGTCGGACGTCGCCGGGTCCATCACCAGATGCACCTTGCGCCACTGGCGTCGACCCTGTGGACCGTGCTTGCGGGCCTACCATTCGCCAACGCCGAGGAACTTGATCCCGGTGCTGTCCACCAGAGGATTGAGCGGACCGGCCACGCGGCGATACGGTATCTGCACCGCCAGGGTCTTCTGCCTGCGGCACAGGGTCGAAAAGTCAGGCACGGGCCAGTTCAATCCTGCAAGCCTAAGCAGGCTGGCCACCATCCCGGCGGTCTGTCGCAAGGGCAGCTTGAACAACACTTTGATCGATATCCAGAACTGGATGGCGGCGTTGGAGAAGACCGGCGGACGTCCCGGGCGCCCTTCATGCGGCGCGAGCCAGGCCATATCCTTGTCCAACCAGACCAGCAGCGAGCCGCGCTTGCCCAGTGCAGCGTTGTAGTCGGACCAGTTGGTCGTGCGGTAACGGGTGGGAGATGGCTTGCTCATGCAGCCCGTGTAACCGCATGGATACGCGATGTGAATCGTCAAAAGTCAGAGTTTTGCAACAACGCCCCAACCGATAGACACAGTTGCTAGTGCGGGAGTGATTCATCTATCTTTCGCAAGTATTCAAGCGTCGGAGATTTTGCGTTTAGCATCAGCTCCGCAGTAGTTCGAGCTTCCTTGGCCTTCCTAGTTTTCGTTTTCACAAGCCTCTTGAGATCCGTTTCGCGATTAGTCAGAACCGCCACTTCTGTTGTCGCTCCATAGATAGCATGCATGATTGATTGAACCATGCTGACTCCGCTGAAAAACGAAACAAACTGAACCGCACTATCTGCGAGAAATCGGCTGAGCCTGTGCACCTTATATGCGGCAATCTCGGACTGTATTCGTGACTTAATTCCAATTCCAATTTCTGATCTTAGCTCAAATGCCCTATCAATGTGTATAAATGCGGTATCTAGATCGCCTCTACTCTCTGCAGAAATTGCGATCACGCAATTTTGAACAACTTCTTCATATTTTTTTATCGTTGTGCCGTGCAGCCAAGATTCACGAATTTCCATTATAGATTCAAATGATAATTTTGATACGTAATCGTTGGACAAGTCATTCAGAAATGAAAAATCTTCTATTCCGTCGGTAACATCCAGAGCGGCTGAGATTAGAAGCGTCAAGCCGGAGTGGATTGTGTTTTCTTCATTTGCTCGCCTCGCTGAAATATAGTTAAAGGCATTCGAGTTTTCAAGAGAGAAAGTATTTCCTGAATTTGTAGAAAGGGCTCCGCACAAATTATATATGTATTTTAAGTACGAATTTAATATTGAAATATCAGATCCTCTACCTGAGCAAGCCTTTACAATATCAAAGTACTCAAATAGATTCTTGTTTTCTCCTGATAGGATTGCCTCGTTCATTTCAATATTTGTAAAAAGAGAGTTTGAAATTTCTGATTCACCACGCGCATTTCTTCGCATGATCGCATTAAATTTATCGAATGTATCCTTAATATTGTAGATTGCGACATTCGAGTTTGAGTTAAACTCTAGCATCGTATTTCTCGCGACATTACTCCAAGGGGTTTCCGGATACTTGGCCATGTAGCCTAGAAGGTCGTCGCAGTCAGTGCCGTGGGCGATCTTCACTACCCCATTCGACAATGAAGCAATATTTTCATGTATTAACTGAGATACAGCATCATGGCGCAATGCAGCTGCAGGAACCACAATCTCACCGTTCGACAGCAAGTGTGATTTCAAAATTGATGCTAGGTCGTCGTCGCTGCTCAGAGAGTATTCAGATAGAAACGCTGATTTGAACATATTTCCGTAACAATGCTTTGCATGGTGTTATGCCAAGCATGGACGCATTCGCATATATGTCAAGTCGAATGGTGACTGCCGAATAGTGCGTCCAATTCATTGGCAGGGCCATCGCAGTTGGCTCATACTTGAGGTAGCTTGTTGAGAATGCTGTAAAGAAAGGGGTCGTCCCAGCCTGTACGCTTGGAGCTTGATCGAGAGCGAGCCCTTGGACGTGTCCCTGCGAACGAGGTCGAGCGCGCGGCGGCGCAAGACGGCGATGTTGCGGCGTTATTATCCTTCCGGTTGCGCGCTGCGTCTTTGCGGAACGAGACGTCGAGCCGCCAGTGCAGGTTGTTTTCGACTGCTCAATGGCCGCGCGAGGTGGCCAGCAGCACATCCGGTGTTGGCGGCCAGGCGAGTGCGAAGAACCGGACCCGCGAGGTGATGACGCCGTCGACTTCGCGGGTGGATTCAATCCGACCGAAGCCTGTCAGACCTAGAAAATCAGGTCCCTTCTCGATCTGTGTGGGTTGCCGGCCTCACCGAGGCATGATTGGGTCCTACATTTTGTGCGTCCGTTAGGCGCGTAGACCTCAACCATCGCAGCTCCCAGAGGCGCGGCGCTGGACCCAAGGCCGATTGCTGCGCGCCGTGAAGGCCTATGTGCGCAACGACCACCTGCCCGAGGCGGCCCTGGGCCGCGCCCGTCGCCGTGACACCGACGACCGCCTGCCGGCCATTGTCGCTGCGATCAAGGGAGCAGACCAGCTCGGATGCAAGTGTTCGATGACCTCGAGGTTTGCACCCCAGCCTGAAAACGTCAGATCACCCGACCCAATCATGAGATGTGTGTCCACGTCATTCGACAGAACGCTGATTTTCGGGTGGAAGACACCTGGACGGTTGCAAACAACGGGCGAGATTTCGTAGTCCCGACCGACGCGGCGTGCGCCTTCTTCACTTAGCGCTGCCCGCACCCCTTCCAGGTCGGACAAGATAAGCGCGCCGCGCGCCCGCCCGCGAAGCAAAGCATCGAGGATAACTGCTTCGAAAAAGGACAGGCTGAGCGCGTAGGTTGTAAGAACAACCCTTGTCCATGGAGCCGATGAAACAAGATCAACCGGGTTCAAAGCAATCTATCCAATCGTAGCCATTTGACGCGCTTCTTCAAAGTATTGCATATCTATCGGCCTTCGACGTTCACCGCGTTTCGCTTTGATAGCCGATCAGGGTTGCAGTTGGCAAAGGTCGCAGCACAAGTTGGTTCCAGGAGACGTGAAGGCCCGGTTCATTGATTCGACTGCAACAACACCCATTGCTGAGGCTGCTGATCAACCCATTCGGCAAGACCGCCCGGGCCATGCAGCTTGATGGCGATAGCCTGCAGATTACCCGGCACGGCAAGAATGTATCACTGTCGCTGCAGGCGCTGACTGCCCCTCCGTCCCTTCGGAAGGGACTTTTTGGAACAACACTGAGCATTACATCGGGCACGGACGACACAATCATCCTTCGGGGCGCGGGCCATTTCGCTGCAAGGGAGTTCTCCAAGGGGCTGAAGAATGCATGGGTCAGGTTCAACCTCTCGGCGCTTGAAAAGGAAGCGGGGCGCTTGGATAGGATCCTTGCAGCAGTGAGGGGGCTGGCAGAGCCGACCAGCTATCCGGCTGCTTGCAAGGTTACACCGCTGCTGAATGACGCCCGTGCTCTTGACGCCTCGCTGCTGTCGAAGTTGCAGTCGGAGGCCATCGGTCCCGAGGCAACAGCGCGCATGGCGGTGGTCCGAAAGTTCGCAGGCGACCCGCGGACCGTGCGGGCAAATGGTATCGCCACCTTCGTGAGCGCCGAACTGGACCGCTGGAAGGACTTCTTCGACAGGATCGAAAGTAAGCCTCTGACGCCGGAACAGCGCCTTTCCGTCGTCATCGATGAGGATGCGACGCTGGTATTGGCCGGTGCGGGATCAGGAAAGACCAGCGTCATCACCGCAAAGGCCGCCTATCTGGTCAAGGCAGGCATCCGTCAGCCGGAAGAAATCCTGCTTCTCGCCTTCGCGAAGAATGCGGCGGAAGAGATGTCGGAACGGGTCGAGGCCCGATCCGGCGTGCCCATCGTCGCGCGGACCTTCCACGCGATTGCCTATGACATCATTGGGATCGTGGAAGGGTCCAAGCCAGCTCTGGCCGACCACGCCACCGACGACATGGCTTTCACCAACCTGATCAAGCAAATCCTGAAGGATCTAGTCCACCGGCTGTCGGACGTTTCGAAGGCGATCATCCAGTTTTTCGCGCATTTCCTTGTCGAGCCGAAGACCGAATGGGACTTCAAGACCAAGCATGACTTCTACACCCACATGGAATCACAGGACCTGCGGACGCTGCAGGGCGAGAAGGTCAAGAGCTACGAAGAGCTGCAGATTGCCAACTGGCTCTACGAGAACGGCGTGGAATACGAGTATGAGCCGGTTTACGAACACAAGATCCCGGAAATCGGCAGGCGCGATTACCAGCCGGATTTCCGCCTGACCGAAAGCGGCATCTACATCGAACACTTCGGTGTGCGGCGCCAAAAAATGGCCGACGGCAACGAGCGGCTGATCACGGCGCCCTTCGTTGACCGCGACGAGTATCTGGCTGGCATGGAATGGAAGCGGCAGGTCCACGCCGAACATGGAACCACCCTGATCGAGACCTACAGCTATGAGCGGCAGGAGGGGCGCCTACTGACCGGTCTTGCCGAAAAGCTGGTGCCGCATGTCACCCTGAAACCCCGCCCGGTCGACATGATCTATGACCGGATCGTCGAGCTGAAACAGGTCGACGACTTCTCGAAGTTGCTCGGAACCTTCCTGCGCAAGTTCAAGAGCGGCGGCTACAGCCTGCAGGATTGCGAGACCAAGTCCGACCGGATGAAGCTGGGCAAACGCGCACGAGCGTTTCTCGACGTTTTCGCACCTGTCTTCGAGGAATACCAGAAGCGCCTGGAGGACCGGATCGACTTCGAGGACATGATCCTGCGCGCCGCGCGCTATGCGGAGACCGGCCGCTATGTCAGCCCGTTCCGCCATATCCTGGTTGACGAGTTCCAAGACATCTCGCAAAGCCGGGCTCGACTGGTGAAGGCGCTGAAGGCACAGCATCCGGATGTGCGGGTCTTTGCCGTCGGAGATGACTGGCAATCGATCTTCCGCTTCGCCGGGTCCGACATCCATCTGATGCGCCATTTCGGGCGGGAGTTTGGCGGCTGCTTCGATGGCGAGGCTTGCGTGCACCGGTCTGTCGATCTCGGCCGCACGTTCCGTTCGGTGGACCAGATTGCCTTTGCTGCCCGCACCTTTGTCCTGCGGAACCCGGCCCAGATTCAGAAGCAGATCGTCCCGGCTGGGACCGCGACCGAACCCGCCATCAGGCTCATGACGGTGTCCAAGGGCGAGGATGAGGCGAAACTATCCGAGGTCCTTACCGCCATGTCGGCCGCTGCGTCACCGGAGGTTAAGCCTGCGACGGTGCTGCTTCTCGGCCGTTACCGCTTCGTCGAGCCAGACCTGCGGGATCTGAGGCGACGCTTCCCGCGGCTGAAGATCGCCTTCAAGACCATTCACGCCTCCAAGGGACTGGAAGCCGACCACGTCATCCTGCTGAACGCCGACAGCGGACGCACAGGATTCCCGTCAGAGATCGTCGACGATCCTCTGCTGTCTCTGGTGTCGCCGGAGGAGGAGGCGTTCCAGAATGCCGAGGAACGGCGCGTGATGTATGTCGCGATGACCCGGGCCCGACACACACTGACTATCCTCGCCTCGAACGCCCGGCCATCATCCTTTGTCACTGAGCTGAAGAAGGATCCCGCCTATGGCACCCTCGCTCCACCTGGCGTGGAGCTGAAGGAACATGGCTGCGGCGAATGCGGTGGGCGGTTGTTGGGCGTCACCGGGAAGGATGGCCGCATCTGGTATCGCTGCGAGCATGTCCAGCATTGCGGCAACCTGCTGCCCGCCTGCCAATCCTGCAGAACCGCTTTGCCCCGCGGCACGGATGGAACGGCCGAGGTTCGATGTTGCTGCTGTGCCACCTATCCCAGGTGCCCCGAATGCGAAGATGGCTGGCTGGTCGAACGCAGCGGCAGCTTTGGAAAGTTCCTTGGCTGCGTCCGTTATCCGACCTGCGTCGGGAAAGCGAAAATATCGAGCGGTGATCGGTCCGCAGTCGCGAAGCCGCGACGCCGAAACAGGGCCTGAAATGAGGTGCACATTTGTGCCCGTCGCCAGGCAGGGCAGGCCCAGGCGCGCCTGCCATCATCTACCGGCAGGTAGCCTTGGCGACCTCTGTCCCCAGAAGTCGTCCACCTCGCACGCGACCGAGTTTCCGAAGTGCACAATTGTGCCCTTTTACGGGTGAGACAGCTGGCAGTGATCTGTGGCAGGTTATGCGCCTGTCAGGTGCCGCATCGCTCCTGACGATTTGATATCGTGAATATCTGAAATGTGCCGGGCGGTTGCTGCGGTTGAGGCATCTCGTGATTCCTGTCGTGATCACCCGGCCCATTTTTCGGCGGATGGGAAAGGCTTGGTCAGCCTGCACAGGCCCGCGCCTGCTCCCGCAACACCGCATAATCCGCCAGCCAGTCCAAGATCACCGCGCCCTCCGACAGCGCTCCTACCTCCTCTGCCACGCGCGCTTGTTCCGCTTCGCTGTACGCCACCACCGGTGGACAGACATCGGGCGGGACGTCAGAACCCACCCCCGCGCAACCGCTCAAGAAGAGCGTCGCGATCGCGAGGGCGGTTTGCGGCCGCGTCCAGCATCTGGCGGTGAATGGCATTGTTACGCTCCAGATTGTCCAGCCGCTCGGCAGCGCGTCCCGCGCGCTCGCCGGACCGGCGGAGGTTGAGAAGAAAAAGGGCGATGGTGAGCGCGGCCAGGGCGACAGATGCCGCCCGCCGCGCCCATGGCCGGGCGAGGATCCCGGCCAGCAGTTTGCCCCACATCAGCGCCGCCCCTTGCGCCAGTCATCGACCCGCGCCCAGACGGCGACGGCGATCCCGCCGAGCGCCAGCGCGATGAACACCCAGCGAAGTGTATCGAGATACGACACCAGCGGCAGGACGGCGCCCTGCGCTTCCGCCATCACCTCCTGCGCGACCTCGACGCCGGCAGCCCCCACGGTGGCGGCACCCGCAGCACCCGTGCCCTTCAGCGTCCGGCTTTGCGCCAGCACCTCGCGGGCGGGCGGGGTTTCGGCCGCGAACGGCGTCGCGCGCTTCGGAAACGGATCACCCCAGGACCGCGCCGGCCCCAGATCGACATGCATGAAGTTGGAACGTGGGTAATACCCGAAACCGAGGAACCCGACCGCGCGGGCGGCTGCTTCGAAGGCCGTGGGGTCGTGGTTCGTCATGGCGATATCGAAGGCCGTGCCGTCCATGTGCTTCGACCGTTTCGTCCCGCCCACGGCGCGGTTGTGCTCGGGGCTGCGATAGGCGGAGCGCACGATCAGCGGCTTGCGCAGCCGGTCGCGCAGCGCCTGCAGGGTGTCGAGCGCTTCGGGATGCAGCTTGATCTGCCCGGTGCCACGGCAGGCGATCTCGGCGGGGCTGAAGTTGGGCCAACGCCATGCGCGCTCGGGCACCTCGCGGAAATGACGATAGGTCTGGACGGTATCGGACATGGTGGTCTCCTCTGGACAAGAAAAACCCGCAGCAACCGCTGCGGGCCGGATGGGGGTTGGGGGTCTCGGCGTGCGCGTGATCAGCCGGGCGGGCCGCGCTGGAAGGCCTCGAAGAGCAGGTTGCGCACGACGCGGATGTCGGTCTCGATGCGATCGAGACGATCGGCATCGACCTTGCGGTCCTCGGCGCGCTGGGCGTCGCGCCTCTGGCGCTCATGGCTGACTTCCCTGTCGAACCGTTGCAGGAGCGCTTCATTGGTGAAGGCGCGGCGGGCGATGGCGGCGAAGAGCGCCAGGAACCCGCCAATGAACGCTGTGATGGCGGCCGTGAGGCCATGGTCGCGGAAAGCCGTGCCAACCGCGCTGAACAGGCTCGAGAAAGACGTGTCGCTCATGTCGGCGCTCCCAATGTGAGGGTGTGGCAGGCGAGGTGCAGGGCACCGCCGGTGAAACTGCCGCCCTCGGCGGTGACGAGAACCGGCGTCGCCGTCGAGACCACCCTCGGGCCGATCACGCCGACGGCGTCGGTGCCAGCGTCAGCGCTGTGCCCGGCGCCGAACAGGGTCGGCTCCCCCGCGATGCCGAGCGCGAAGCCCGTGGCACCCGTCAGGGGCGTGGTCACCCGCGCGGTCACGCCGAGGATCAGCGCATTGGCGGGCAGAACAAGCGCGGTGGTTACCGTACCGCTCGCAAGCCCGGTCACGGTGGCCTCCTGAACCCCGAGGTTTGTGCTGCTGCCCATGGCCCCGGCCGCCAGCGCGACATTGGCTCCGCGGGTGACGAGCCCCATGGCCGCGTCGAGCGGGGTCCAGCCAGCACCGGCGCGTACCAGCAGCACGCCCTCGTCGATCACCCAGAGCCGCCAGCCCTGCTGGGCGGGCAGACGCAGCCAGGCCCCGTCCGCCCGGATCGCGATATCGCCCGCCCAACCGTCCCAGAGGCCGGAGGCGCCACCTGCCACGAGATGCGCCTGACCCTCTGCGGGGTTCGCGGGCGGTACGGTGCGCGTTCGGTCCCCGACGGTGAGGTTGATCAGCCCGTCGAGCCGGCGCAGCGCCTCGTTATGGGTGACATGCTTTTGCGCTTGTGCGGCCAGAATACAGGGCAACAACAGACGGGTGGTCGTGTCCGACATGGGAACATTCCTTCAGAACCGGAGGGTGACGGTGTGGGCAGCGCCCGGTCCGTAGAGCGCGGAGAGCTGGGCGATGCGGACGGTCAGCGTTTCACCGGGTCCCAACAGCCCGCCCCAATCCGCGATCTGATCGGCGGCGCTGTAGATGGCCCGCGGCGCGCTGACCTGAAGGCTGCGTCTGACGGCTGGGCCGTCCAGGATCTCCAGAAGATAAGCCTCGCTCTCTTCGCCAAGGGGCACTTCGGCCGTGGCCCAACTGTCGGCGGCCAGCGCGCGGGAGCGTCGCACCCAGCCGATCTCCAGATCGCCTGGCACGCGCCCGGTCAGCCAGGGCTGCGTGACGTGGCCAACCGCGAATGGCCTCAGCCCCGTTCCCTGCGGGGTGAAGCTTTGCGCGGTATAGGTCTCGTCGGTGACCGGCCGGCTGGCCGGGCCGATGCGCCAGTTCCACGGGATCCCGAGATCCGCCTCGGCGATGGGCAGCGGGGTCAGACTTTCATCCAGCACCACCACCCGCGCACCCGCTTGTGTCGGATTGCCCATGGCGGCTTCGGTGCCGCGCTGGCCACGCAGGAGGCGCGTCAGCCGATACCGACCCGGTGCGACCAGCTCGGCCGAGCCGGCCTGCAGCACTTCCCAGCTCCCCTGCGCGCTCTCGACAGCCAGCGCATTCGCACCGCCGAAAAGCGCCAGATCGGTCACGCTTTCCAGCGTACCGGCCCGCAGATCAACGGTGAGCGCGTTGCCCGGATCAAGGCGGGAGGTGGGGCCTGCGGGAAGGTCGTCGACAAGGGTTCCGATCCGGGCGCCCGCGTTGAGCGACGTGAGCAGCGTGAACCCATCCTCCGCGGGGCTGCGAAACACGGCCATCTCGCCGGGCCAGGGCGCGGCATGGGCCGCGGCCAGAGGCTGATGCGCACCGAGCTCCTCGCGCAGCTGCGGCAGATCGAGGATCAGGGCCACGGGGGCTCCGAAGACGACCGTGGTGGCCGGGGCGGCGCTGCGCGGCACGCCGGAGGGCAGATCATAGACGGTGCGGTCCTGGCGGACCGCCTCGATGGCGCGGGCCTCGGCATCGCCTATGGAGACCAGCCGCAGATCGGTCCGGCGGTCGTCCTCGACGAGGGTGACGACATCGGCCGGGTCGAGCGCCAGGCGCGACGGCGGTAGCCGGAACATGGCGCTTTCGCGGCCCGTCCAGGCTTCCATCAACGCGCGGCGACAGCGGCGCTCGGCTTCTTCGGGCGGTACGGCGACGGGGAAGCGTTCCGAGGCGATGCGGCTGGCCGACACGGTGATGCGGCGGGCTTCCACGAGGGCGGCCTCGTAATCCTCATCGGCGCGGGCCACCTGCCATTTGAGCGCCTGGGGCAGTTCGGTCTCCTGGCCGCGGGTCTTTTCCAGCGCTTCGGAAGCGGCGGAGGTCGGCACAAGCGCGTCGGGATCGAGGACGGCACCGGCACCCCGGCCACGCATGACAAACCGGATCAGGCCTTCGGTCTCGACGGCATCGACCCCGAAATGCCGCGCAAGGATACCGATGGAGGCGCGCGGGGCTTCCAGCGCGCTGATGACATAGCCTTCGACCGCGCCCCAGAGGTCCGAGACGTCGATGCGCTCTGCGGGCAGCCCGGCGCGCAGGCAGAGATGCCGCACGAGAGCCGCGATTGACACCGCCCCGAGACGGCCCGTCAGCCAGGGCCCGAGCCGCCATCTGTCGCTGTCGGGCCAGACCCCGGTGCGCTCGGGAAAGAACGGATAGGGCCGCGCATCCCAGCCCCAGGCGGCGCAGTTCGCCACGTCGACCATCGGGCCGCCATAGATCTCAGAGCTCAGGTTGTTCACGGCGTCTTCCCACCACAGGTACGTCGCCTCCAGATACGCGCGCTGGATCGCGTCGTCGCGCCAGCCGCGCGAGCCATGCGGTCGCATAATGCCAGACGGGCTCAAGTGACCGGCTACGCCGGGCTGATTGGTCCCGCGATCGATGGCGGGGCAGCCGAAGCTTGTGAAACGGATCGGCTTTGACCGGGGGGCCCATGCGGTCGGCGAGCCGCTTTCCACCCCGCCTGGTCGGTTATAGTGCGCATTCGACCACCAGCCGCGCAGGTCCTTGGGCCGGAAGACCCAGGGCTTGTCGTAAGCGCCATCAGTGATTGCGGTGCGGGCCTGCGCGCTTCGATCGGCGGCGCTGGCATAGATCCAGTCGAAACCCTCGCCGCCCGCGATGTTGGCCTGCAGATAGCTCCGGTCGTGGATCGCGGGCCAACCCTCGTTCGGGGGCTCGCTCGAACCGATGGCGCTCGCCCCCTCACCATCCGAATGCTCGAACCCGTCACGCCAGTCCGACAGCGGCATGAAGTTGTCGATGCCGACAAAATCGATCTCCGCGTCGGCCCAGAGCGGGTCAAGGTGGAAGACCACATCCCCGCTGCCATCGCCGGGCTGATGCCCGAAGTATTCCGACCAGTCTGCCGCATAGCTGATCTTTGTATCCGCGCCGAGAATTGCGCGCACGTCGGCGGCCAGATCGCGTAGTGCCTGGACGGCGGGATAGGTGCTGGCATCCGACCGGATCGCTGTCATCCCCGGCATTCCACTCCCGATCAGGAAGGTATCGACCCCGCCGGCGACCGCGCAGAGATGGGCGTAGTGCAGCACCATGCGGCGCAGGCCCCAATCGTCGGCCGCGCCGGTCCAGCTGACGGTGTCATCTGACACAGCGAAGTCGGACGGACCGGCCCCGGCAAAGAAGGCGGCGACCTGCGAGGCCGCGCCGTCGGTCTTGTCCGCGGTCCCGGCATAGCCCGCCGCCGGAGAACAGGTGATCTGCCCGCACCACGGATATACCGGCTGACCCGCGTTCCCCGCATTGTCGGAATACGGGTTCGGCAGGGTATTCCCGGGTGACACATCCATCAGCAGGACGGGTGAGAGCGTGACCCGCAGCCCGCGCGCCCTGGCCTCCCGGATTGCCTGCACCACCGCGAAATCCGCCGGCGTGCCGCCATAGACGGGCTGACCGTCCGCGTTCTGGCTCACGAGATTGGCGCTCGCGCGGCCGACGCCGTTGACTGACCACGTTTGCGGGCTGGTCACTTTGGCCGCCACCTCAACCCCCGGCTTGATCTGACACTCCCCGGCGCGCAGATCATCCCCTAACCAGGCCACGGGAAGGGTCACGCTTTCCAGGTTCGGCGCGCTGGCCTGAAGCTGATCGAGCGCCACCACCATGTCTGCGGTGTCTGTGAGCGTGGTCAGGTTCTCCGCCGTCTGCGCGCCACCGCTGCCCTTGCGGATGCCGGTCGTGGCATAGGCAAACTCGCCGGTGCCCGGCAGCATGGCGATGGCGCGGGTCAGCCCTTCGGCTGTGTCGGCATCGGCGAGTGGCCGGAAAACCTCGAAGCTGAGCTGAGGCAGACGATTGCCGTAATCGGCAAGAGCCAGCTCCTCGAAAATGACATAGGCGGTGCCGCGATAGGCGGGTGTGTGCGCCGCGCCCGTCTTCGCCGCGATGAAGGGATCGGCGGTCTGCGCCTCGTCACCCGGATACCAGCGCCAGGTGATGCCGGCGGTATCCAGCAGCTTGCCATCGGCCCAGATGCGCCCGATCCCCGTAATCGGCCCCTCGCACAACGCGACGGCAAAACTGGCGAAGTAGAGATACTCGGTCGTCTTGACCTTGCCGCCACCCCCGCCCTTGCCGCCGCCTTGCCTGGTGGTGCGGGTCTCCTCGCGGAAATCCGTCGCCCAGATCACGTTGCCACCCATCCGCATGCGGCCATGGACGCGCGGGATCACGGCCCCTTCGGTCGAGGATGTGATGCGCAGGGAATCGAGACGAGGGCCCTCGATGCGCTGGCTGGGGGCCAGCGAGGACACGATCCAGCTGTCGACGGCGGAGCCGATCGTGGAGCCGACAAAGCCGCCGATGGTGGCGGCACTGACGCCAAGGAGGGTGCCGCCGATCGAGCCGCCAATGGCGGTGCCGACGGCCCCGAGAACAAGCGTGGCCATGGTCAGGTCTCAGCGTTGCGGAAACAGGAAGGCGAAGGCGATGCGCCGCCGCCAGGACAGCGTGAGCGGTTCCTCGATCACGCCGAGCCGCTCATAGGCGTGCAGGAAGGTGCCGGGACCGGTGAGGATCCCGACATGTTTGGCGATGGCGCGGGGCCGCATGCGAAACAGCACCAGCGCGCCAGGCCCGGCTTTGACGACGTCCAGCTCGATCATCATGGCGCGCGCACCCTCGGCCAGCACTTCGCATGGCCCGGTCTCGCCCCAATCCCTGGAATAGGGCGGGATCGGGAACGGCTCAGGCCCCACCACCTCGCGCCAGACGCCGCGGGCAAGCCCGAGGCAATCGCAGCCGACGCCCCGGAGGCTGGCCTGGTCGTGATAGGGCGTGCCGAGCCAGGACCGCGCGACGGCGGTGACATGGTCGGGATCGGCAGGTTCGCGGTGATGGCCCGCACTCAAGCTGCTCACAGCACCCCTCCCTCATGCCCACCGTCGCGGGTCGCATAGCGCAGGATCGTGTCCTGGCCCGGGATATGCGGAAAGCCGCGGAAATTGACGCTGTTGGCGAACTTCGCCGCGCAGGTCTCGATCCGCTTGTCGCAGCCTGCGCTGGCGCTGAAGGTATCACCCGTCCCGATCGGCCAGACGGGCGCCTCGAGCAGGGTCAGGACGGCAATGCCGTCCTCCGTTTCATGCGAAAGAACTTCCGTGCGACGTCCCGCATTCGCACCGCCGGTCCAGTCCAGTGTGCCGAAGGCGAACCAGCCGGGATCGAACCCGCCAAGCGCCGTCGCCCGGAACACCCTGTCGCGCAGGGGCTCCAGAACCGCACCGCTGCCCGTGAAGGCCGGGTCCTCGAGATCGACCCGGCAACGCGCATCACCGAGATCGGCATCGCAGCTGCCCTGGAACATCCGCCCGACAGTCTGACCGAGGATGTGGGCGAGCGACCGGACCTCCGCCACGAACGCCGTGCGCCCGC
>Ga0307969_1000455_pt1 | contig 23165 bp, 9 predicted proteins | sample OrgLakmetagen710_FD_201841 | JGI IMG/M metagenome (GOLD analysis project Ga0307969, IMG submission 201841) | Saline water microbial communities from Organic Lake, Antarctica - #710 | ecosystem: Environmental > Aquatic > Non-marine Saline and Alkaline > Saline | place: Antarctica: Organic Lake... | reverse complement strand
CAGCCAACGGTAGAGATGGCAAAGCGGACATCTCGCGGGCGGATCGATCCGCTGATTGAAGAATCAGCCCGGCGCTAAACGAGCGCGTCAGTCCAGCCCGATCACGCGATGCCGGCAATTCGTTGCTGTCCAAGGAATTCCCGGGCGGCATTCTGGTGCTGACCGGTGCAAACTCAGCGACGGGCCTGCGCTCGATGCCCGCACGCTATGTGTTCCTCGACGAGGTCGACGCCTATCCAGCCTCGGCCGACGAGGAAGGCGATCCTGTCAGCCTGGCGGAAGCGCGCACCACGACGTTCGCGCACAGGCGCAAGGTGTTCATGGTCTCGACGCCCACGATCCGGGGGCCGAGCCGGATCGAGCGTGAGTTCGAGGCATCGGACCAGCGGCGGTATTTTGTCCCGTGCCCGCATTGCGGCCACATGCAATGGCTGCAGTTTGAACGGCTGCGCTGGGACAAGGGGCAGCCTGACACCGCAGCCTACCACTGCGCAGGGTGTGAGAAACCTATCGCGGAGCACCACAAAACAGACATGCTGGCACAGGGCGAATGGCGCGCAACCGCTGTCAGCACCGACCCGAAAGCGATCGGCTTCCACATCTCAGCGCTCTATTCGCCAATTGGCTGGAAAAGCTGGGAACAGGTCGCACGGGAATGGTTGGCAGCGCAGGGCTCCGACGAGATGCTGCGCGCCGCGCGCAACACGCTGTTAGGCGAAACTTGGGTCGAGGGTGGCGATGCACCAGAGTGGCAGCGCCTCGCGGATCGGCGTGAGATCTTTGCAGCGCAGATCCCCGCAGGTGGGCTGTTCCTGACCGCTGGGGCGGACGTGCAGAAGGATCGGATCGAAGTCGATGTCTGGGCCTGGGGGCGCGGGCTCGAAAGCTGGCTGGTGGATCACATTGTGATCCCGGGCGGGCCGGATGATCCGGCCTGCTGGGATCAGCTGACGGCGCTCCTTGGCCAGACATGGGTGCATAAGCATGGCGCGGTCATGCCCCTGGCGAAGTTGGCCATCGACACAGGGTATGAGACGGCAGCCGTTTACGCTTGGTCGCGCAAGCAGGGGATCGCGCAGGTCGCACCCGTGAAGGGGCTTGAGGGGTTCAATCGGGCTACGCCGGTGTCAGGCCCGACCTTCGTTGATGCCTCTGTTAATGGCCGCAAGCTCAAGCGTGGCGCGCGGCTTTGGACAGTGGCCACCGCCACTTTCAAGGCGGAGACCTATCGATATCTGCGTCTGGAGCGGCCCAATGATGAAGAACGCGCCAGTGGCGTCTCAAATCAAGCGGGAACGATCCACCTGCCAGACTGGGCAGACAGCGAATGGCTGAAGCAGCTTGTGGCCGAGTAACTGGTGACGATCCGCAACAAGCGGGGCTACGCGCGTCAGGAATGGCCAAAGATGCGCGAACGCAACGAGGCGCTGGATACCCGTGTCTATGCACGCGCCGCCGTCTGGATCCTTGGCGCCGACCGCTTCGATGAGCGGATGTGGCGGCAGTTCGAGAAGCAGGCCGGGGACGAGACCGTGGTGGTCGCACCGAATAGCGAACCCGAGAAACAAAACAGCCCGCAAGCCGGGCAAGTGACAGCACCAAGGCGGCGCGGCTGGAAGATCAGCACGCCTCGATACATGGAGTGATCAGAACCACGATGACCCTCGACGAGTTGAAATCCCGCCACAGCGCGTTGCTGGCCGCACGCTACAGCGGCACGCGCTCGGTCAGCTTTGATGGCAAGACCGTGAATTACGGCACGGATGCTGAATTGGCGGCCGCCGAGCACATCGCCATACAGCACCCGCGCGATCTGGTGACCATAAAGCTGGCGCAGTACCATCACTTCAATCTGGGCGATGCGACGGCGATGCTCCGCCTTGGGCTGCGCGCCCTGCCCGCGTGCGACGACCAACCCTACGTCCACGGCATGATCGCCTTTGGCTATGAGCAGTGCCACCTGATGGATGCCGCCGAAACCTCGGCCCGGCGCGCGCTGGACATCGAACCCAGTGACCCTTGGGCGCATCATGCCCTTGCGCATGTGATGCTGACGCAAAACCGGGTGGATGAGGGGATCACGTTTCTGGAAAGCGTGGCGCCGATGTGGGCGGGGCTGAACTCGTTCATGCGCTCGCACAACTGGTGGCATATGGCGCTGTTCTACAGTAAACCTCCGCCGAGAGCCGCGGTCAGGCGGCCTTGACTTGTGGCGCGGCTGGTTTCCAGTTCCACGGCAGCAACTCGGGCAAGCGCGAGACCGGCAGGTCGGATATCCGTGCGATGACGTCAGCAAGGCAAGCCTGCGGATCGGTGCCGTTTAGTTTCGCCGTGCCGATCAGGGAATACATGAAGGCAGCGCGCTGTCCGCCACGCTCGGAACCCGCGAAGAGCCACGATTTTCTGCCGAGGGCCACCCCTCTCAGCGACCGTTCGGCGCTATTGTTGCTGAGGCAGACCCGGCCATCTGTCAGGAAGCGGGTGAAGCTCGACCAGTGACCGGGCGACAGCAGGTAGTTGATCGCTTTCGCAACCTTGGCGTGCTTCGAGAGCAGGGTCCGCTCGGTCCGGAGCCATCGCTCCAGATCCTCGATCAGCGGGGCTGAGCGCACCTTGCGCGCCTCGAGGCGCGCGGCGGGGTCCTGGCCGTTCAGGTCGCGCTCGATCTCGAACAGGGCGTCGATCCGCTTCACCGCCTCGAAGGCGATGGGCGAGATCTCGTTCGCCTCCTTGCCCTTGCGGATATTGCCCGCGATATCGGCCAGTTCAAAGAACTTGCGCCGGGCATGTGACCAACACAGCGCGGGCAGGACCGGGCCCGGCTTGCGTTCGCCCCGGTAGAGCTGGTTGTAGCCGGCGTAAGCGTCGGCCTGCAGGATGCCCTGCCAGCCTCTGAGGTGTTCTGCCGGGTGTTCGCCGGCCCGGTCGCGGGAGAAGCGGAAGACCACTGCCGGCGGGGCGATACCCGCGAAGGGGCGGTCGTCGCGGACATAAGTCCAAAGTCGCGCGGTTTTCGTGCCGCCGCGGGCGAGCAGCGGCACGGTGGTGTCGTCGCCATGCAGCCCCGCTGCCGCCCGAACGTGCGCCTCGATAAGATCATGGAGCGGCTTCAGCAGTTGTGCCACCGCGCCAACCTGGTCAGCCAGCGTCGAAAGGCTCAACTCCACGCCTTCCCGTGCATAGCGCTCCGCCTGGCGGTTCAGGGGCTGATGCTGGCCGTATTTCTCGTAGATAATCATCGCGAGCAGGCTGGGTCCGGCCCAGCCGCGCGGGATCGGATGGAACGGGGCTGGTGGCTGGCTGATCTTTTCACACGCGCGGCAGGTGAACTTCTCGCGGACGGTCTGGATCACCTTCCACTGCCGTGGCACCACTTCCAAGGTCTCGGTAACATCCTCGCCCATCTTCACAATGCGGTCCGAACCGCAACAGGTGCAGCTCGTCGGGGCTTCCACCACCACCCGCTCGCGCGGGAGATGCTCGGGGAAGGGTTTCCTAACTGGCTTCTTGCGCTCGAAGGCCGCAACCTTCGTCGTCTTCTCCACCCGGATCGCATCCTCGGCGGCGTCAGTCACCAGTTCCTCAAGCTGCAGCTCCAGTTGGTCGATAAGCCGCGCCGTCCGTTCGGAGCTGTGGCCGTAAATCTCGCGCCGCAGCAGCGCAATCTCAAGCTTGAGGCCGGAGATCATCGCCTCGGAGGTCGAGACCACCGCGCGGGCCTGCGCCAGTTCGGCCTTCGTGGCTGCCAGTTCAGCGCGCAGTTTATCGAGTTCTGAGGTGGGATCGGACATAGGCTGTTTCTACAATGTCGGCCCACAGAGTTCAACAAATACAGCAACTTCAGACCCAATCAGCTCATCTTTTTCGGCCTCTGGGTCCAGCGCGGATTGCGCCAGTCAATTCCGTCAAGAAGATAGGCCAGCTGAGCGGCAGAGACTGCAACCGCCTCGCCCGCGGCACTCGACGGCCAGACAAACGTCCCGGCCTCGAGGCGTTTTGCATAGAGCGACATGCCCACCCCATCGAACCAGATCAGTTTCACCATGTCCGCCTTACGCCCGCGAAAGCAGAAGATTTCGCCACCCTGCGGATCGCGACCAAGCCCCGCCTGCACCTTCAGGGCCAAGCCGTTCATCCCGCAGCGCATGTCCGTCACGCCACCAGCAATCCACACCTTCGTCCCCGCTGGAAACGCGATCATCGCGCCACCGCCAAGCCGTTGAGCAAACGCGCCGCGGCATCCATGTCAAAATCTGCAGGGATCGTGACACGACACCGATCGCCAAGATCGACAATCATCACAAGTGGCTGCGATGGCGGTCCCGGTTGCAAGACTTCAGCAGAAGCGCTGCCCTCCAGCGGAACAAGCCGCAAAAACTGTGCAGGACACCCCAGAATGCCTATCCTATGGCGATAGCGCCAATCATAAAGCATCGATCGCGAAATCTCATGCCGACGCGCAACATCTGCGACCGTCACGCCGTCGCGATGGCTTTCTTCGACGATCCGAACTTTCTCGTCATCCATCCAGCGACGACGGCGACCAGTGTCTGAAACCAACAGAATTTGAATGCGGGGGGTGTTCTCGTGTGCGTCCATAAGGACACTCGATAGCCGCACCCGAACAAACCACTCAAGACGGCCCTCGGCGAAAGCTTATGTTCTACATCAGCCGGGGACGGGTCGCGGATGTGCTTTCCAGCTATGACACCCACGTCTGGGGGCTGGAAAAGACCTACAGTCAGGATCAGGTCGGCGCGGTGTCTTTGCTGGCACGGATGGAGTTTGCGGGCATCGACGTCGGGAATCGCTGGGCTGACGTGGCCGAGCATATCGCGGCGCGCGGCGCAGATACGGTGTCACCGTTCCTGACGCTGCAATACCTTTACGCGCTGGCCCGCACCGCGCGGCCCGAGGCGGCGGCGTTGATGCAGGCCATAGAGACCCGCGCGCAGACCCCGGCGCATGACCGGGCGGCATGGGCGGATGTGGCGTTTTCGACGGCGCGGGCCATTGTGGCCCATGCGGCGGGGGCGTTCGATCTGGCGCTGCGCGAGATGGACCAGTCCTTGCCGCGCATGACCGAGATCGGCGACAGCCACGCGCAGCGCGACCTGTTCGAGCAGATCAAGCTGGACGCGCTGATCCGCGCAGGGCGCGCCAGTGCCGCCCAACAGGTGCTGGAGATGCGCCGCACCTATGACAGCGACGGCGTGCCCCTGAACCGCGCCTTGGCACGGGTTTACACCGCCGTCGGCCTGCCCGAACAGGCCCGCGCCGCCGAAAACCGGGCCAGCGCAAGCGAAGCCTTGGCACACAGGGCCTGATACATGCCCCGATACGGCGGTCTTAGGCCGCGTTGCCGCCTTCCGCGCGCCGCTCTGCCCGTGCCAACAGCCCCGACAGGCGCGACATCGACGAAAGATGCGCCTGAATGACGCCCAGCATTCCGGTGCGGAACAGGTCCAGCACATCCGCATCCCCCAGCGCGGCCAACCGCTCGGCACTCACGCGTTGAAAGCCGCCAAGCGACAGGCGCGCGCCATCCTGAAGCGAGGCGGTTGCGGTCGCCTGCTCCAGCAGATCAAGCGCGCGCAGACGGTCGGTAAAGCGCCGGGTCACCGCATGCTGGGTCTGATAGTCCGAGGCGAATTGCAGCATCGTGTTCAGATACTGGGTGCGGTTGCCCTCGCTGTCGAACAGCCGCTCGCCCTTGCCATCCTCATTCACGCCGTCAAAGGCGGTGTCGATGCACAGGGTGAACGGCTCATCCTCGGCGCCGCCGGAAAACACAAACGGATAGCGGCGCAAGAACGCGGGCACATAGTCGCCGTCCCATGTTCCATCGGCGTTGACGCACAGGTTTTCGTCGGTCCGCAGGCCAACCACCAGTGCCGGGGTCATCGCCTCACCCTCGCCTGCGAAGATGATCGGATATTCGGCGGACGCCTTTTCAAATTCGGCAACGACCAGAGGCACCGAATTCAGGGCCGCGGCAAAGCCAAAGCTGGTGCCTTGGCGGACCGAGATGTTGCGATGCTCTTCCGGTGAAATCGGCACCGCATTTTCGTATATCATCAATTGCTTGGTCATGGAATTGGCCCTTCACTTCAGTCAATGGTCTGGCAATTGTGCAAACTCTGGCCCCGCGCCACAACCCCTATCTGATGCCACAGATGCCACGGCAGCGCCCGTGTCAGGCGCCGCCGCAAGGAAGACCGAAAGCGCGCGTATCAGAACCGCGACAGCGTCAGCGTGGCCGACAGCGTCGCCTTGGATTGATTTGCCAACGTCTTTTTCAGCGGCACGCCAACGACCAGATCAAAGCGACCATACTTGTTGAACGCATAGGACGCGCCCACGCCCGTGGACATCAAGGTGGTCACCTTGGGGAAGGTGGAATACACTTCGCCCATATCGAGGAAAACAAAACCATTGATGGTTTTATCTTTCGCTTTGAACGGCTTGTGCAGCTCAAGGTTGACGTAAAAGCCGTCGTCTCCGGCTACACCATCCGACGGATAGCCTCGCACGGTGGTCGGCCCGCCGATCTGGAACAACAACTCACCGGGCATCAGGACTTCTTTGGTAGACTGCCATGCGCCGCGCCCGATAAGGGTCAGATCAGTGCCAAAGCGGTAGCTGCCGTCGAACGATCCCGTAAGAACGGAATACTTGTTGGAGGATGGCGCGATGACATCATCAACCTTGGCAGAAACATTCTGGATCTGGGTGTCAAAAGACCAGGTATCGCCATAGGCGCCCAGCGAAAAGCCTGCGGACAGTTTCGTCGTGCCCGCTTCAACCAGCGGAACGCCCGCCGAATAGGACCACGACTTGCCTTTGAACGCCGAACCAATGGCCTGCAAGACGAACTTGTCAGTGGCAATGATCGGCTGGGTCAGGGTTACAGACGCCGAACGCGCTTTTCCCTTAAGGTCAAGCGCCACGGTCGGACCGGCCACGACATTATAGCGCGACACGGTGCCGCTGAACGCCAGACGCGTACCAAACGGCGTGATCGGCGCATCGGCGCGCACGGTGGCCGAACGACTGCCCTGAGAATTCTCAAGGTACAGAAGAAACGTGTCATCGGCGCCGAGAAGTCCGTAAGTGCGAAAGATCATCGAGCCACGGATCCTGCCGGTCGAGGCCACACCATTGTTGTCGAGGAAGAACTGCAACTGCTGCGGCGCAGGCTCGGTTACGCCGAACACCAGATCCGTCATTCCAAAGGCAGCACCCGGTTGCAGCAAAAGCCGCAGTTGAGCGCGGTTGGTCTGGTTGAAAAAGCTAATGTCCTTTGCGGCCGTCGGCACATCCACCGTGGTGCCACGGGCAAGGCGCACGCGGTCGGTGATGAACTTGGTCGAGGTTTTGCGCTCGCCCGCAAAGGCCACAAGGCCCAACTGCCCCTCAACAAGGCTGATCACGAGGTTCCCCCCGGCAATATCTTGCGGGCCAAGGATCGCGGCGGCGGTCACCACACCTTTGGCGGCGTAGAGATCGTTCACGTCGCGCACCAGTTCGGACAGGCCGGCAAAGTCAACCTTCCGCCCGACATAGCGCGCCTTGATCGCAGCCAGCTCTGCGTCCGACAGGAACGCCGAAGCTGGGCTGAACGAGACCGACGACAGCAGAACGGTTGGCCCACCAGCCGGAGGCAGATCGCGCCGATTCAGGGGTTCGGTTACAATGCCCGGACCGCTTTGGCGAACGGCCGCGTTGTCATCCTCGGCCTTTAGGCGGCGCGCACTTTCGGCAGCGATGCGAGCCGAGATGCTGTCTTGTGCAAAGACCGGCGCGCTAAAGGGGCTCATCATGGCAAAGGCCAATATCGCCGCCGACGTCACTTGCCACAGGCTCAATTTTGCCATTCTGTCCGTCCTCATCACTGCCACCTCATTTTGTCGCTCCTGCGGTATGCCGCAGGTCTTGTTATTGTCGTAAAAGAACCGCAGGGCCGTTCCCGCGCACGAATACGCTATAAAGCACCCCGTCAATCTCGACCAGTGTGTCGTCGAGCGCGGTAAGATCAAGTTCTTCTTCATCGATCAGATCAGATGGATCTGTCGCACTTGGCAACGAAATCGGGTCACCTGCGTTGCGCAGATTGCGCACCGTGTCGCGTACAAGGCTGATGCCCGCAAAGGGCACCCCCAGCACATCGGTGATCTGAACCGTGTGGTCATAAACAACGACAAAGGAATTCGTCGCTGTTGCGGTGCCATCCAGCGTCATGGCAAACGGATTGCCATTCAGGAAGTATTGCGAATTGCTGGCAGGCACGCTCTTTGGCGTTTGCGAGCGGTCGTCGATAAAGACGGTCTGCGACGGCGTGGCCAACAAGAACGTCCCGGCCATTGGCGAAGCACCTTGGATCGGCGCCACAGCGTTGAGAATATTGACCAATTGCGCCGACGTTGTCATCCGCGTCTCTGATACTGATACCTGCGGCATCACCACACCGGCAGGCGCATCAACATTTACGTGCGCATAAGTCGCGACCGTTGCGTTGGCCCCCGTCAGCGTGACGTTCAGCGGAAGCGGCCCGCTTGGCACCTGTGTGATATCCAAAGCACTGATAATATCGGCGCGCAGGGTCAGGTTTTCACCCACCTCAAGCCTGCCCATATCCAAAGTGGTGGTGGCATGAAGGTCGATATTCTTCGCACGCATAAGTTCGACGTCAAGGAGGCCTGTGTTCCCCGGCCCGAACCCAGCGACGTTTCTGATCGTGTCACCCGCCTGTTCCAGCTTTCCTTTGATATCACTTGTCGAGATGATCTCGCTGTTCACTCCGGCGATGATCGTGTCAAAAAAGACACCACGTCCGGTGATGAACGAACTGCCGCCTGCGTTCACACTGGCGATGATCCGCACCGGACCGGTGCGTCCGGTCAGCGTCGAATCAGTTCCAGTCTTGACGGTATCAACCGTAATCCCGGTTCCGGTGATCTCTGACGATGTGCCCCCATCGACCGCGCCCCCAGTCACAGCCCCGGTTCTTGCCAGAACCGTGCTGCTTGCGCCTGTGGTGATCGCGGTGAAGGTCGCCGCGTTTCCGGTCAGCCGCGCGGATCCTGCGGCGTTCAGCGTGCCACCGGTAACGTTGCCCAGAACGGACGTAAGGGTGATGTCACCCGCATCTACCGGCCCCGGCACCGCCGGAAGGCCTGTGGCGGTAAGGCTGGTAAAGCTCAGGTTGCCCTGCGCCTCGAAGGTCTGGCTGCCACCGCTGTTGGCCAGCGTGATCCCCAGCGTCCCAAGACCCTTTACTGCAATCGGGCCTTTTGGCGCCGACAGGTTGGACAGGATCATGTCGGTCTCGGCCAGAAGGCCGATGCCGCCATCGGTGGCAGTCGCCGCAAGCGCGTTCGTGCGGATACGCAGCGGATTGGCCACATCTGTCACCGCATTATCCAGCGCAGTCGCATTCGCCTGTGTCTTGTCGCCAATGCCAAGGCCCGCCTGCAAGACAACCCCTGCCCCGGCGGTCATTGCCGTGATGTCGGTGCGCGGATCGCTGGTTCCGCCGTAGATCCGGCCCCCTGCCATCACCTTGACCGCATCGGCAGACCCGTCACCCGAGGTGATGCCCGTCACCAAAGTGTCCCCAGTGGTCGCCACGATCACCTTGCCCGCATCGGCGCGGATCACGGCTCTGTTCAGCATCTTCAGCGAGGCCGAGTTGATATCGACTAACCCTGCGACCGAATGCACATCGCCAAGGGCGGTGAACAAGGTGCGCCCCCCGGTGGCGATGTTGATCGTGCCTGCGGTTTCAACCAGACCGTCGATCACGCCCTGCCCTGCCGCTGCAAGGCGGATCGTGCCGCCCGCCTTGGCCTCGCCGATGATGAACAGCGTGTTGGCCGAACCGAACAGGTTGATCTCCTGAGCCGCATTCGCGGTGATCTGCCCACCAAGGCCGACGCCCATATTCAGGCTGCGCGTCCCGGTTCCGATTGACCCGGTTACAGCGCGCAAATCGACCTGCCCACCAAGCACGTTGATCAACTCGTCATTCTGCGCATTCAACAGCGAAGTCTGCGCCACCAGTTTCACGTTCTGCGGGGAATAGACGGTGTCGATCAGGCCGGTGCCGGTAAAGGCGATGTTGACGCCATTTTGCGCACGCGCCGTTGTGGTGCCACCCGCGCGTGGCGACAGTGTCAGCGCGACCGCAGGGCTGCCGATGCTGCCCTGCGCCGCCTCAAGGATCAGATTACCTGTCTGCACAAGGCTGGCGGGCGCGTTGGTGATGTTGCCATACACCTTGATCCGCGTATCGCCGAATGTGCTGATCGTGCCCAGCGTCGCCGTTCCGCGCGAGGCGACAAAAGCGCCGCCAATATCTGCGTTCGATCCGCTGGATACATTCGGCACCGTGATGTTCAGCCCGGTGACGGCGCTGAAATTCACTGGCCGCTTGCTCAGAACTGTGAGCAGCGTGTTGGATGGAGATACCAGACCCAAAGCCGCCGCATTCAGCGCCGCTTGATGAACCGGGTTCAGGTTTGCGAACTCTGTCCCAAGGTTCAGCACCGTCAAAGACCCAGGCGCCCCCAGACCAAGCGCCACCGCCGCGTTAAAGGCCGCAGTTTGCTCAGCCGTTGCCCCGACCGGCAAAGCGACCGGGCCAAGCGTCAGTTGCAGGTCATTCCGCTCGGCAGCGGCAAGCGCAACTTTTTGATCCAGCGTCAGATTGCGCGGATCAAGGTCAGAGCGGATCGACACGCCAAGCGCGCCTGCACCGTCGCGAACCGTCTCACCGATCCCGCGATTGGCCTCGATCGTAACGGTACGGCCCGAGATGTTCGGGTCTTTCAGCACCGGATTGGTGCCCGTCACGGTCTTCAGCGCACCCGGCGCCAATGAGAACGCCAACTCACGCTCGGTCCAGACAGATCCACGGGTCAGTTCGGCCTTTTGCGCAGCAGAGGCCACATATTTATAGGTGCTGTCATAGCTAACCGTCAGGCCACCGACCACGCCGTTCAGGCGGTGATACTCGGCGGTCTGTTGGGTTTGCACATCAAGGATGGCCGCCGCAACATGGGCGTTCACATCGGCCGCCCCTGCCGCAATTGCATCGGTGCGAAACTGGGCGTCAAGCGCGCGGCCCTGTGCCGAGGCCGGGTCGATGGTGACCGTGGCCGCCGGATCATAGGCCGCTGTGCCGCGAATGCGCCAGTATTGGTTGTAGGTCTGGGTCGTCGATGCCTCAAAGGCTGCGACGGCATTGGTCTGCTTGTCGGCATTGACAGAGCCGTCAACACCGCGCGCCTCATCATCCGCCAGCAAGCCAAGGCTTTCCCAGAAGCCCAGCAACTCGTCATAGGTGCGCTGATCGATGGATTCGACCGGGTTGTTGTCCAGGATCTGACCAGTCGCGGCAAGGCGCACATTGCCCCCTGTGCTCAGCGCTTTGACCACCAGCATGTTGCCGTCGGTGTTGGTGCCCCACGCAGCCGAACGCACCCCGATATCCCCCGCAGACGTGATCGTCAGGCCAAGGCGCGCGTTGCCATCAATCGTCGGATCAAGCGCCGGGTCACCAAACTTGCGGTCCGCCGGATCGGTGCTGAAGCCCGAATTAACCATTAGCATCTGGCCGTTACCCGTATTGCCGACAGCGCCACCAAGCGATGTCAGGATCACCCGTGGCGCCTGAATGCGCGCGCTTTGGTTGATCCCGTCGATGCCGCCGAACGAGAAGATGTCGACCTTGCCGCGACCCGCAGCCACGCTGCCGCCCGCCGTCACCTGATCCACAACCAGATTGCCGCGCGAAATGAGCGATATTACCCCGTTCGCCGCCGCTGCCGACACGGCGCCAAAGCCCGCCGCAGTGGTCCCGGTCAGATTGACCGTGATCGCAGGCTTGATCGGTGCGCCAAGGCTGTGCGGGTTGGTGATGCCTCCGACCGATCCTGTTGCCGCAAGGGCAATCGACTTGGCCTTGATACCCGCCGCCAGATCGCCCTGAATGATCGACCGCTCCGTGCCATTGGCGTTGATCCGCACCGTTCCGGCCACCGCATCCAAAGTACCCGTCAGGATCACATCGGCGTTGTTCGACGTGACGTTGATCGCGGTTTTGGTTGCGTTGATGTCGCCGGTGTTGGTGCCGATGAAATTAACTCCAATCGGGTAGTCGGCCTTGAGCGATTTGGTGATGATGCTCGTATATTCCTGCCGAAGCTCGGCGTAATAGGTTTTCTCTGACGCGATACACAAGGTCCACCAGTTACACCGCCGCGGGCTCTCCCTGGTGTTGACGAATTCGTTCTTGGTAAAAGTCGTGTCGTTGGCGGCCGAAAGCTGGGTGCCCGCGCGGCTGGCATTGGTGGATGTCGACGCTGCCGGGTCCTGGAACGCGGCCCCGTTGATGACCCTGAGGCCCCCACCGGTGATCGTGCTTGCCGTCGTCACATATTTGCCGTCCGCAAGCAGATAGGTATTCAGAAGCTTCGGTGTACCGTTGAGGGTGAGGCTGTTTATCGAGGCTACAGTCAGACTGGACGAGCCGAAAAGCTCGGTGGATATCTTGGAGTACTTCGAGGTACGCTTGAATTCCTCGCCCGTGGTCCAGACATAGCGCTGGTTCGCATTCGGCGCATAAACTGCACCCCGGTCCGTGCCATTGGTCGCCACAATCGCGCCAAGGTTCAACAAGCCCGTGTCGTTGATGATGGTGCCGGTCTGGGTTGCGATATTGACCACGCCATTAGCGTCGCCCGGCACATAGTCGCGTGTGAACACGGTCTTGCGCACCGAAATCACCGGATTGTTGGCCACCGCCATGTTTACACCGATTACGTCCGTGATCTCGATCCTGCCCTCGACCCCGCGCAGCGTGCCCTTGGTATCGGCCCCCGCGCTCAGGTTGCGCAGAACCACCGGAATGTTGGACGCGTTGTTGATGTTGATCGTGCCAAAGCCGTCCAGCACGTTCAACCGCCCCACCGCTGTAGAGCTGGAGGTGTTCATGATCTGGCCAAAAAGCTGGATATACCCGCCTTTGACCGAGGCCCCGTTGACCAGATACTGCCCATTCTTGGCGTCATAAGACGCGCCGATATTGTCGATGGCCGAGGCGCGCACCACCGAGAAGATGCTTTCATTCGCCGCATTGTCCGCCGAGAACGCATCCGCCTGCGCCTTGGTGAACTGAAGGCTGAATTTCGCCGTGCCCGACAGATAGTCCTTGATATTGACCTGGGTCGCCGTGCCGAACACCGCGATGGTGCGCACCGGGTTGGCATCCGGGTTGATGATCACCTCGGCCTTGTATTGGTTCACCACGGATTCCAGCTCTGCCGGATCAATGCCAGTGGCGGCACGGTTGATGGTGATCGCCTGCTCCGCGCTGTTCAGCACCGTGCCTGCGTTGGCCCGGTTGGCCACACCCAGCGCCACTTGCGACACGCCGATGGCCGATGCGCTTGCGGTCAGCGTCGGGGTGTTGCCCAGCGTCAGGTTCCATTCGGCAATCCCCGACTGGATCGTGGAGTTGATGTTAAGATAGCGCGCCGAAATCGAGATCGACCCGTTCGCGGTAATGCCCGGCCCTACCTCGTCCGTAGACGTGTGGGTGCTAAAGCTGGCCGGATCGCCACCCACATGGTTGAAACCGTTGACGTAGCTCGCAACGAAATCGCCGTCCTTGGCCAGAATTTCGACCGATCCGGCGTTGATCGTGCCTTGGATATAGATGTTGCCCGCCTCGGATATGATCCGCACGGCCCCGGTGGTGTTCTCGATCACCGAGCCGCGCTTGAGGATGATATCGGGCGCGATCTCGCGCTGCGCCGCCGGTGGCAACCGCTCGGGGGTGTACGTCGAAATGATCTCGATCAGACCACGGCTCGAGGTACGCGAGGTCACAACATTTTCGTTGATAAAGCCCGAGTTGAGATCAGAGGCATTCAGCGAGGTGATGTTTGCCGGGCTGTAAACCAGCACCCCGTTGAAGCGCAGGTTGCCAGCGTCATATTCGGGAACGATCAGATTGCCCAGACGCAACGTGTGATGCGTGTTGTTGGTGATCAGGATCTTGGCATCACCCGGCGCCAGCAGCTTGCCGCCGCCCGTGGTGCGCAACTGATCGCCCGAGATAAAGATATTGCCCAGGCGCGCCGCAGTATCGGCCACGTCGATGGTATAGGCCTGCGGCACGCCGGACGAACTGGACGCCGCAGCCGCGGCTTGGGTCGTGGTGGTAAAGCTGGTCGTAAGCGTGCCAAGGATGCCGACAAACTGGGTCAGCGACTTGGTGCCCAACACGGTCCCCGGCGTCGCACCGGTATTGGCGTTCAGCGCCGTAACCGACGTGTTGATCGACGACAGCACGCCCGCCAGATCCGTGACAGTTGTGCTGAGAGACGAGGCCGAAAGCCCCACCCGCGTCAGCGCCCCTGCCGAGACAAAGAAGTCGCTCGCAATACCGGCCGTGTTCAGACGGTTGCGGATCACTGCATCTGCAGCGTTCCGCGATGTCGCTGTCGCTTTCTCCTCGGCTGTACCCGTCACTGTATTGGCAGGCAGGCTGTTGAGAAGGGTCGTCAGCTCCGTTTCCAGACTGTTGGCTCTGTCCAATGCCGTCTGCGTCTGCGTGGCAATCGTCGCCGTGTTGGTCGCGATGATGCCAAGGTTGGTTGCGATCACCGTCTGCGCGGCGGCAATGATTCCCAGCTGTGTTGATGCATTGCCTGCATTGCTGACAAGAAGTGCTGCCTCAAGCGCTGACTGCGCCGTTGCGATTTCAGTGGCCTTGGCAATATTGGTGTCGCGCCGCGCGATTGTGTCTGTTTCGGCAGACTTGGCCGCATTTGCGGCATTCAGGCCCTGGCTGCGCAGCGTTTGCAAGCCTGCCACTGTCCCGCCGTGAGTTCCGTCGCTGTAGGTACTGATCAACTGGATATCGTCGATCGTGGCATTTACTGTCGTCGTCAAACCAAAGGTCGCATCGGTGTAGAATTCCTGCACCCCCCCGACCAGTTCCGTCAGGCTTTCCACGATATTGGTGGATGCAGCGGAACTCAGCTGTACCTTGACCGCAGCGATTTCGATGGCAGTGGACGCCGCTGCCGCCAACAGGGCCACCTTTGGTGAAGGCCCGGCGAATGTCCCCGCGACAAAATTGCCACCCCCATCAAACGATCCAAGCCCAAGGCCCACAAGTTTGTTTTGCAGGAACCGGATCTCGTTTTGATAGGCCGCCTTGGCGATCACGTCGGTGTCGTAATCGGAAATCAATTGCTTGAGTTCTGCCACGCGTGCAAGGACTTCGGTCCCGACAGGGTTCGGCCCCGAGATTGAGAACACGATGTTCCCGGTCGCCAGATTGGCGATGCAGGAAAGCAATGTAGGCGAGCAGGTCTCGTCGATGGTCAGTGTCTTAAGGCTTTGGATACTGGTCTCGACCCGCCCGTTGATATCAACGCGCGATTGCCCACCGTCGATGTTGGTAGAGCCGCCCTTGTAGTCAAACGTCACATCGCCGCCACCAAAGGCGTTCGAGACGGCCGAGGCCACCTTGGCCAGCGCCTCGCGGTAGATGTCCTTGCCAGTGCCGACGGCTTTGGCATTGATGTTGCCTTTGGATGTCTCGATCCGGATATCGCCCGCAGCGCGCACGCCCTGCGGAAGAAGTTGCATATTGAGGGACGACGTGGAGCCAACCGTCACCAAACCCGAGTTTGCCACGATCACGGTCGGGTTTGGCCCGGTCGGGATCGGAATCGCCGTCTTGTTGAAGATATCAACCGTGGCGTTGAAGGTCAGGTTCGCGGTCTCGCCGTTCGGACCCTTGCCCGCACCGATGTGAACGGTGGCAAAGCGCGGCATGTCGCCATTGGTCGGGTTGTCGCCATCGGTCGCCTGCACCAGCGCGTTGTCGCCAACGGTGACCGTGTTCGCGCCGGTATAGGTGATGTTGGCATCGCCCGACGGGGCACCGGCCAGACCATAGGTGGTGGCCGTAGAGCGCATGTCAAAGTCGCCCTGCCCCCAGGCTGCGATTTTGATATCGCCGTAATCCACCTGAACATTGCCCGCAGCACCAACCGAAGCGGTCGCATTGGCGGTGACAAAGGCGTCAATCTCGGCATTGGCCAGCGCGATGGCACCGCCACTGTCAAGGTTCACCTTTTGCTTGGAGGTGATGTCGTTATACGCCTCCTGGCGCAACAGCGACGGGCCGCTGGTGGGCTTGGTCAACCGCACCACAGCCTCCGCGCCGATGGTGGCGGTGGTGTTGTGAATGATATCCACCCGCGCGCCGCCCGCAGGCACATTGGCCAGACCGCCCGAGACCGACTTGACGTTCTGCGCGCCACCCGCAAGGAACGGGTTGGCGGTGATGTTGCGCGCCAGCAAGGACAGATTCCGGGCGGTAAACTGCACCTGATCACCGATTTTCGCATCAACCGTGCTTTCGACACGGTTGGTCAGGGTCGCGCCGCTGGCCCCCACAAGCGATGCCTGCGTGCTGTCGACCGAGCTTTGGAAATTGGCAGTGTGCTGCGCGCTGATCACCGCGTCGCCCGCCACATTCACCCCGTACGAGGCCGCCCCGGTGGTATCCATCGCTGCACGCGTGGTGCTGATGGTCGAGGTTTTCGACGTCGCCGCAGACCCCGCCACAAGACCGCCGCTGCCCGCCTCGGTCACGGCTTTGTTGGTGTCATTGCCGGTTGCCGTCACGTTCAGAGACCCGGCCGAAAGCGAGGTCAGGTTGGTCAGAACCGCCGTTGTCGTGGTTGCCGACTTCGCCTCCGAGAAATTGAAGCCCGCCGCGACAAAGCCGACCGCAATGCCCGTTCCATCCGCAAGCTGGTTGCTGGTGGTGGTGCCCGACACGGTGGTATTGCCCGCAGAGGTCAGGGACGCGCCGCTGACAAGCGTGTTGGCGTTGGTAAAGTTCGACGATTTGGTGACGGTCGCGTTCAGACCGACAAGCGCGCCTGCTGCACCGATGGCCTTGGAGGTCACCGTACCGCTCGCGCCGGTGGCGCCGATGTTGATCGCGCCTGCGTTGATCACGGCGCCGCCTGCAACCGATGTATTGACCTCGGACGCGACTTCGGATTGTGCCAGCGATGCGCCAGCCGCAAAGCCGCCCGCCACCGCAATGCCCGTCGCAAGTGTCTCGGTGGACCCTGTCGCGGTCGCGCCCACGGCTGTCAGACCGCTGGTGAAGATCTGCGCCGAATTGACCGAAGCGGTCACCGATGGCTTCACGGTCGCGAATGATCCGGCCCCCTGAAGCGCCGCCCCGATACCGCCGCCGACCGCATAAGCCTCGGTTTCAGCGACAGAATTCGCCGTGGCCGTGACCGCGACGGATGCCGCACGTGCGCCTGCGCTGCCGATGGTCGCGCCGTTTTTCACCTCGGCTGTCACCGTGCCGCCAACCGTGGCCGTGCCGACCGACGCGCCGACCGCCAGGGTGCCTGCAACCGACACACCGATGGCCTGAACCGTCACGTTCCGGGTCGAGTTTGCGTAGACCGCAACTGCACCGCCCGCCGTGACCGCCTTGCGACGGATCACCGCCGTGGTGCGGGAGTTGTCGGTGTGAACGCCCACGTCGGCGCTGATCGCAGCCAACAGCCCGCCCGAGCCTGCAAAGTGCAGCCCGGCCAGCGTGTGGTTGGTCAGCGCGCGCACCGTGACCGCCGCCCCCGCCTGCAAGCTTCCGGTGCCGTCGATCTGGGCCGTGCTGCCGGTATCCACCGTCAGAACGCCAATGCCCGCGCCGCCGCCAAGGGCGCCAACCGCAACCGCTCCCGTCGTCAGCTTGACGTTGAGCGTGTCAGAGCTGTTCACCCCGACCGAGCCGCCCGCGACAATCGTGCCGCTGCCGGTGCTGGCCGACGTGCCCGCCGGAATCCCAAGGTTCGACGCCGCCGAGGCCACGTCGATCAGCGCGCGGCGGTCCTGTGCCGTCTGGCTGACAGACCGCACCCGCGCATCGTCCGACGCCGCAAGCTGGCTGTTGGCCGTGTTCGAGCGGGCGCTGGTCTGCGCCTCATTGGTGACGCTGGCAAAGTTCAGAGACCCGCCGTCGCTTGCCTTGCTGAGGTTCTGATCGGCCTCACCGCCCAGAGTGACCCCGTCGCCATAGCTGTAGATCGCGATGCCTGCCGCCAGACCGACGATCCCGCCACCGGCGCCGATGACATAGGCCTCACCCGCCTTGTTCGACAGGCCCGACACCATCACATCGCGGCGCGCATTCAGCGTCACGTTGTCACCGATCGACGCCGCAGCCGTGTTCTTGAACACGCCCACATCCACCACGCCCGCCACACCGGCAAACAGGCCCACCGCAATGCCGCCCGCCGCCACCGAAGTGACCGTTTCATCGCGCGCGGTGACCGACACATCCTGCGCCGCATCCGCGCCCGCATTGGCGCCCGCCGTGTTGATCGACACGTTGTTGCCAATCGAGGCGGTGTTCTTCACGTCCATCAGATACAGCGTCAGCACACCCGACACACCCACCGCGCCGCCGGTTCCCGCCACCCCAAGCGTAAAGCCCGACTGCAGCGAATTCGATTGCACGTTGACGCCGCGCGACGCGGCACGGGTTGCGCCAAAGCTGTCGCCGGTAAAGATCGCACGGTTCCCGCGCAGCCCCAGACCCGACACGCTTGCGCCCGACAGGATCGACGCGTTGATCTCCTTGTCGAGGTTGACGACACTGATCGCGCCACCCACGCCCACATAACCAACCGCCAGCGCTCCCGCCAGAACGCTGGTGCGGGTCTTATCGTCTGCGGTGACATCCACGTTGCCTTGCGCAACAACTGTGCCCGCAAGCGTGGCCTTGGTCTTGGTCGTCACGTCCATCACGGCAATACCGCCCGACACGCCAACCGTCCCCGCCGAACCGGCAACGCCGATCCCGACAATGTCCTGCGCCGCCCGCGCCGAGACGACAACATCGCCATTGGCGGTCATATCTCCGGCAGCAACCACCGCTTCGGTCGTGGCATCAATCACCAGAACGCTGACGCCAGCGCCAACGCCCACGGCACCACCCGCCACAGCGCCCGAGAAGCCAAGCGTGTAGAGATCACTCGCCGCACCGACGTTGACGTTCTGCGCCGTGCCCGCAGCCCCCGCAATGCGGTTGATCTGCGCGCCCGCATCGATCTGTGCACGCGTGTTGGTCGTGATCACCGGCACCCCGGCCGAGATTGCCACACCGACGGTGCCAACAGCGCCTGCAACCGCCAAAGACCGCACCGAGGTCTTGTCGGATGCGTTCACGATCACGCCGCGCGCTGACCCCATCACCGGGACCGATGCCCGGTTTTTGGTCAACATATCAAGCCCAACCGCACGCGCCGAAGCCGCATTGGCATCGGTCAGCTCAGAGGTCGAATCCGCCTTGAAATCTGCCGCCGCAAAGCCGTCACCCGCGCCATAGGCCGCAAAGGTGCTGGCATAGCTCTGGATGAACGCCTGCGCTGCACGGTTGCCAAGGGCGGTGACCTGCGCATTCGCATCCACCGTGGCAAGCATCGTGGCATTGATCACCGTCACGCCAATCGACGCGCCGACACCTGCCGTACCTGCTGCAAAGGCGCCGTCAAGCATGTCGATCTCGGTCTTGCTATCGGCTGTGACCGCGACGTTCCCGTCCGCAAACACCCGCGATCCGGCGCCGATACGGGCCGTGGTCGTCGGATTGACCGCAAGCACCGTCACGGCACCCGCCAGACCAGCCGTGCCACCCACGCCGACGCCGGCGGTGATGTTGAAAAGGTCTTCGGCGCTTTGTGCCTCGACTGTCACGTTGCCGCTCTCGACCACAGCCGAGGTGCCGATGGCCGCCGTAATCGTCTTGTTGATCACACCGACCGCCACGCCTGCGCCCGCACCCGCAGTGCCGCCGGCACCCGCCGCACCCGCAACCGCAAACAGCCGCGACATATCCGACGCCGCAATCCGCAGCGAGCCCGCGTTGAACGCAATGCCCACCTTGGCGAAATTGCCAACCGTCGCCTCGGTGGTGGTGCCAAGAACGTAAATCCCGGCCCCTGCCCCGACGCCCGCCGTACCGCCCGCAGCGCCCGCGACGCTGAACAGATCGCCGTCCTCGGTCGCCGTTGCCGTGATCGAGATGGCGCCCGTCGCGTTGATTTCAGCCCGGTCCGCCGCGGATGTGCCATTCCCAAGCGCCGCACGCGTGGTGTTGTTGACCACCACCACCGTCGCCGCCGCACCGACACCCGCCGTGCTGCCCGCACCCACGCCCGCCGCCAGACCAAAGATCTTGAACGTGTTGGAGGCACCCAGTGACACCGCCCCTGCGCCCGAGATCGTGACGCGCGCGCCACGGCCCATCAGCGCCTCAACCCGGTTCTCGGATGTCACCACACCCGCCACGCCCGACACGCCCGCCGACGACGCCGCTGATGCGGACGCCGCATAACTGCGGATGTCCTGCGCCGCAGATGCCGTGTTCGAGAATGACCCAGCCGAGGTCACGCGCGCATTGTCCGACAGACGCGACACCGTTGTGCCCGAACTGACCACGACCGTCGAAGACACGCCCACCGCCGCACTCGACGCGCTGGCCGACAGCGCACCCGACAGCGATTTCGCCACGAAATCCCCAGCGGCAGACAGCACGACCGCCCCCGCACCCGCATTCACCGTGCTGTTGGCACCCACATTGGCCAACAGATTGTCCGAGAACACCATCACCCCGAACGAGCCCTGAACCGCCACGCCAGACCCACCGGCGCCGCCGATCGCCTCGACGTAATAGTTGGAGTCGCCCAGCAATTTGCTGGTCGCCAATCCCGACAGGCTTCTTGCAAAAGCCCCCAGATCATCAAGGCTGAAAAAGCTGAAATCAGGCGCAGAATCGATCTTGCGGTTGATGGCCGTCACCGACAACGCACTGCCCGTCAGGCTGGAATTGTCGCCAACGCTGGCCTCATAATCCTTTTGCGACACCACAACCGCAATAGACCCGCCAACCGCCACGCCGCTGGTTGACAGCGCCCCGGCAAGCGCCTTGGCCGACAGGTGGCTCTCGTTGTCCACCCCGACCGACATCGCGCCACCATTGGTGACGGTCACGTTGTTGCCAATGCTCGCCTCGGTCCGCCCGGTCGAGATCGCCACGGCCAGCGCACCCGCCACCGCAACATTCTTGCCGGACGCACCCGCGATCCCCAGCGCACTCAGCTTGGAGCGGTACGGCCCGGCGGCATTCTCACGCGACACGGCCTGCACGCTCAGGCCCGCTGCATTGGTGATGGTCGCGCTGTTGGCGATGGTCGCCGTGGTGGTGTTGTTCAAAATGGCCAGACCGACGCCAACGCCAATGCCGACCTTGCTGCCCGGATCTTTGGCGACGCCGCTGCCCGACGCGGTCATGCCGACGGTGTTGGTGGCCGAAATCGTGACCGCCCCCGACGCGGTGACCGTAACGCCCTCCAGCCGGGCCGTGACCACATCCTGCGCCGCCGCAATGCCTGCCGCCGCTGCAATCGTCACCTTTGATCCGCCGGAATTGCCGTTCTGATCGCGCTGACTGTCCTTGGTCTTGTCCAGCGAGTCCGCCGTTGTCGAGGTGCCGCCGGTCTTATCGTTCTTCTTCTCGTCGGTCGATGAGAAGTCGCCGCCGCCCGCCGTCGCCGACGCGTTCGCATCATAGGTACGCGCCGCCGAAGCCGTGATCGTCACCGCCCCCGCCGTCACCGACCGCGCCAGCACGGCCGTCGTCAGCGAGGTGTTGTTCAGCGCCCCGCCCGACACCCCGTTGCCCAAAATGACCGAGGCCGACGCGCCAACGCCGACCTTGTCGGATTTGTTCTCGCCCGTCGATTTCGCAATGTTCGCGCCCGTATTGGTCGCAAGAACCTGCACCGCACCTGCGCCCATGCTCAAGCCAGCGCCGGTGCCAATGCGCGCCACCGTGGTCTGGTTCAACAGCGCCAGCGCCACCGACGCATCCACCGCAATGCCGCCCGCAGCCCCCGCCGACGCCTCGGTCGTGGTGTCCAGCCCGGACGTCGCCTCAACCGTCAACCCGGTGCCGCCGGTCAGCGTCGCCCCGTTTTGCAGTTCCGCCGTGGTGGTCGTGGTCAATAGGTTCATCGCAAAGGACGCGCCAACGCCAACCTTGCCGCCCGTCACACCCTCATCCGAAGGCGCTGATGTCGCCGTCGCGGCCACCATGTTCACCGCCCGGATATTCGATGCGCCCGCACCCGCCGCGATCACCGCGCCGCCCGCGATCCGCGCGGTGGTGTCCAGCGTCACGATGTTCAGCGCAACCGATCCAGCGATGCCCACCTTGGAGCCACCGGCGCCCGACGTGGCCGACGCAAGGAACGTATCCGTCGCAGCGCCAGATGCCTGAAGCGCGCGCACTTTGACCCCAGCCCCGGCATGAACCGCCGACCCCAGATAGGCCGTGTTGATTTCCTTGACCACGTTGACCGAAACCGCAACGCCGATACCGACCTGCGACGTGCCACCATCTTCGCCCTTGACCGCCTGCCCGTCCGACGTGGCGGCGCCACTGGTCGTCGCACCCGAGACCAGCGTGATCGACCCGCCTGCCGAAATGCGCACGCTATCTGGCACAACCGCCGACACGGTCGATGTCTGAACGTTGATCGCCACGGCGGCAGCCACCGCCACCTTGCCCTCCGACGTCTTTGCCGAGCGGCCGCTTTCGTCATTGGCGCTGGTCGAGGTCGAGGCGCGCTGCTGCGTATCGCCCACGCCAGACGCGGTTTGCTTGCCCGAACCGGCCCTGAACTCTTTGGTCGCCGACTCATCGACGCTGTCGCCCGTGCTGGTCGGCGCTGCATCCGCGTCTTCGGCGTCCTTGGCCCCCGAGGCACTCGCCACCGACTGCAGCGTGGATGCCGAGATCCCGCTTGCCGAGAAGGAGACTGCCCCCGTGGCGGTGATGTTGCGGGCGGTGGTGGCCAGTGCGCGGTCGTCGATCAGCGCAAGTGCCAGCGCCGCACCGATGGCCGCCTTGGAGCCTGCCGCCTTGCCCGAGGCTTCCGTCGTCACCGTCGAGGATTGTGCCGCAGAAACAGACACATCGCCGCTGGACGTCTGCACGCCGCCACTGCCCAGACGCGCCGTCGTCGTGTTGTTGATCATCGACA
>Ga0307969_1000410_pt1 | contig 24534 bp, 29 predicted proteins | sample OrgLakmetagen710_FD_201841 | JGI IMG/M metagenome (GOLD analysis project Ga0307969, IMG submission 201841) | Saline water microbial communities from Organic Lake, Antarctica - #710 | ecosystem: Environmental > Aquatic > Non-marine Saline and Alkaline > Saline | place: Antarctica: Organic Lake... | reverse complement strand
GCCAGATGTAAAGGTGGCAGAACTGACAGGTCGGGCATGGCAGCATCTGCGGCGCGCGTGGCGGCACGAAGCCGTCCAGTTCATCGGCACGCACCTGCCTGATCTCACTGGCTGCGAGAATGTCCTCGGGCGTCCAGCGCGCGAGCGCGGGCAGCATGTGTGTGGGATATCCATCATAATGGACATAGACATGCGCCCATTCCTCGGGCCCAGTTTGAATGGCGATCTGCGCGCGTGTGCTCATGGTTCTGCTCTCCCTCAGATCAGGTGCAAGCTGGCCAGCACAGCGCTGGCGGCGGCAAGCTGGGTGGTCGGCAGCTCAATCTTGAGATGCGAGATCACGTCCGAGGCTTCGGCGGTGATCCCGTCTTCGCGCAGCGCGGCCTCGATGGCCTCGGCGACGGCGTTCGGGCGCGAGCGGTCGAATTGTGCGGGAAGCGCTGCGTGGTCTATGCGGATGGTTGTAATTGCGGTCATGATTTGGTCTCCGATCCGGGGTGATTTCCTGATCCCAGAATCGCTCCTTCGCAGAGTGTAATCAACTCATTTCCAAGCAATATCATTGCTTTATGAAGGATACGGGGTGCGAGATGCAGGGGATGAGCGAGCGTCAGTATGCCGCCCATGTCGGCCTGTCGCGCGGTGCGATCCAGAAAGCCAAGGATACCGGGCGGCTGGTTCAGCACGCCGATGGATCGATTGACGCGGCTGCTTCCGATGCGCGGCGGGCTGCGATGACAGACCCCGCCAAGCAACGGGGCGAGGCAAAGAAAGCGCCACCACCCGCACCCAAGCTGAAGCCGGTGCCGGACGCAGCGCTTTCAACCGTCGGTGACACACTGCGCGAGGAAGGGTTGCCCGCCCCAGTCACTGGCGGCGGCACGACCTTTCTGCAGGCCAAGACTGCCAACGAGGTGCTGAAGGCGCAGGAGCGCAAGCTGAAGCTCGCGAAGCTGAAGGGCGAGCTGATCGACCGGGATCGCGCGGTGGGCCTGGTGTTCCGGCTGGCGCGGGAGGAACGCGACGCCTGGGTGACGTGGCCTGCGCGGGCGGCGGCACTTATGGCGTCAGAACTGGGGGTGATGATCGCGGATCATGGAAGTCTGGAGCCCGTCATGATGCAGAAGGTGCTGGAAGCCCATGTCCGTGCCCAACTCGACAGCCTCGCCGAGGTCCGCATCGACCTTCGCTGAGAACGATGGATTTGACGGTGCCGACCAACTGCTGCGGGCTTGGGGTCAGGGGATGCGGCCGGACGCCGATCTGACGGTGTCGGAATGGGCCGATACACACCGGATGCTGGGATCGCGGGCCAGCGCAGAGCCGGGGCGCTATCGCACAGCGCGCACGCCCTACATGCGCGAAATCATGGATGCGCTGTCACCCAGTTCGGCGGTCCAGCGCATCGTATTCATGAAGGCAGCACAGGTCGGCGCGACCGAGGCCGGGAACAACTGGATTGGCTTTGCGATCCACCAGGCACCGGGCCCGATGCTCGCGGTGCAGCCGACCGTGGAACTGGCCAAGCGCAATTCGCGCCAGCGAATTGATCCGCTGATCGAGGAAAGTCCGGAGTTGCGCGAACGGGTGAAACCGGCGCGCTCGCGCGATGCGGGCAACACGATGCTGTCGAAGGAATTCGCGGGCGGCATCCTGATCATGACCGGGGCGAACTCGGCGGTCGGGCTGCGCTCTACCCCGGCGCGCTACATCTTTCTGGACGAGGTCGATGCCTATCCGGCCTCGGCCGATGATGAGGGGGATCCAGTCAGCCTTGCTGAGGCGCGGTCCCTGACCTTCGCGCACCGGCGCAAGGTGTTTCTGGTCTCCACCCCGACGATCCGGGGGCTGAGCCGGATCGAGCGGGAATACGAGGCCAGCGATCAGCGCCGGTTCTTCGTGCCATGCCCGCATTGCAGCCAGTTCCAGTGGCTGAAGTTCGAGCGGCTGCGCTGGGAAAAAGGCCTGCCTGAGGCGGCAGCATACCATTGCGAGGGCTGCGAGCGGCCCATCGCAGAACATCACAAGACGGCGCTGCTGGAGGCGGGCGAGTGGCGGGCAACCGCTGTCGCCGCCGATCCCGGCACCGTCGGCTATCACCTTTCGGCGCTTTATTCGCCGATCGGCTGGCTCAGCTGGGAGCGGATCGTGCTGGCATGGGAGGCAGCACAAGGTTCGGATGAGGCAATCCGGGCCTTCAAGAACACCATCCTTGGCGAAACATGGGTGGAGACCGGCGAAGCGCCGGATTGGTCGCGGCTCTATGATCGCCGCGAAACATGGAAGCCGGGCATCGTGCCTGCGGGCGGGCTGTTCCTGACCGCGGGAGCCGACGTGCAGAAGGACCGGATCGAGGTTGACGTCTGGGCTTGGGGCCGCGGCGGAACAAGCTGGCTGGTCGATCACATCGTGATTGCGGGTGGCCCGGATCATCAGGGTGCGTGGGCAGAGCTGACAAAGCTTCTGGACCGAACGTGGGCCCATGAAAACGGGGCACAGTTGCGGCTGGCCAAGCTCGCCATCGACACCGGCTACGAGGCTCCGGCCGTCTATGGCTGGTCGCGGCGGCAGGGCGTGGCGCAGGTCGCACCGGTGAAAGGTGTCGAAGGGTTCAACCGGTCAAGCCCTGTGTCGGGGCCGACCTATGTCGATGTGACTGACGCGGGCAAACGCCTGCGCCGGGGCGCCCGGCTTTGGACGGTGGCGGTCTCCACCTTCAAGGCGGAGACCTATCGCCATCTCGGTCTGCCGCGCCCGACGAAGGAAGAACTGGCCGAGGGGGCAACGCATCCGCCCGGCACCGTGCATCTCCCCGACTGGGTAGAAAGCGAATGGCTGAAGCAGCTGGTGGCCGAGGAACTGGTGACCGTGCGCACCAAACGTGGCTTTGCTCGGCTGGAATGGCAAAAGCTGCGCGAACGCAACGAGGCGCTGGACTGCCGGGTCTATGCCCGCGCTGCTGCCTGGATCGTCGGGGCTGACCGCTGGTCCGAGGCGCGTTGGGTCGATCTCGAGGCGCAAGTGGGAGGGGATGGCAAGATCGAAGGGGGAGGTGAAATAGCCGCAGCCGGATCCATTCGTGCGGTGCGAAGTCCCGCACGGCGCAGGTCCGTGGCGTCGAATTACATGCGGTGATCAGCCTGGGTCTGATGCTGCTTCATTGCAGGCAGCATTTCTTGAACTTCTTGCCGCTGCCGCACAGACAGGGGTCGTTGCGCCCGACCTTTGGCGCCGCGTGTTCGAAGGTGTCGCTGAAGAGGTGTGACAGCGAGCTTTCCGAAGCCTGCGTCGTTGCCTTGTTCTCCAGTAACTTGTCGGAGAAGCAGTGCCAGCGCGACAGTTCTTCGATGGCGCTTTCGATCATGCGGGTGTTTCGGCTGATGTGGAACCAGGGCGACTCGCCTGCCTCCACCGCTTTGCGCAACTGCGCCTGAAAAAACGAGAAATCTGCCTCGTCGGGTGATATCCACTCCCGTTCAAATGCCTCCTGGACCTGTGGCTCCAGGTGCACGAGCCCCAAGTCGGCGACGGCAAAGGCCCACGAGCCACAGAGGGTTTGCGGCTTGTCGAAATCGGCCGATGGAAAGCGCTCAAGGTAATCGACGACATCTGGGCGGCTCTCGGGCCGGTCACGGGCGATGATGACGAGCGCGTCGATCATCTGGCCGCGGGCAAACTCGTCAGCGGCTGGATCCTCGAGCACCAAGAAGATCGGCTTGAGATCACCGTCGCAGACCCCGGCTATCACGCGCGCGGTGCCTTCCGTCACCGCGTCGCCAATCAGAAAGTCGAGGAAGTCGGGATCTTTGCGCAACATAGCCGTGAGCGGTCGGTAGGCGCGGGCGTCGCGCCATTCGCCGAGCAGAAAGTAGACAAAGAGGAATGCCGAAACATCCGCGTCATTGAACGCTTCGGTTTCGTCCGATTGTAGACGATCAATCTGTTCGAGGAAGAGCGGGATCATATCCTCGCGGATTGCTCCGGCAGCAGCCATGGCTTCACGCGGGAAACCTTCCCGTCCAGAGAAAGCGGTAAGGATCTGGTCGGGCGTCATGGTCGTGTCTCCGGTGAATTGGTCTTCGTCTGCTCATAACGCAGTTGCCAATGGTCTGCCACCGGCACAACAACCGTCAGGATCTTTCAATGCCCACGCCCGCAGACCTCCGCTCCCGCCGCGAAACTCTCGCGACGCAACGTTCCTCTGGCGTGGCCCGCGTGAGCTATGACGGCAAGACCGTGGATTACCGCAGCATCGCCGAGATCGACCGGGCCATCGAAGTGCTGGACCGCGAGATCGCGACGGCCGAAGGGCGCAAGATCATCCGACAGGTGCGCGTGATCACCACCAAAGGACTGTGACGCATGGGCTGGCTCAATGCCTTTCGCCGCCGAGGCACCGGCGGTTCTGTAGTTGTGCGTGCCAGGTTGGAAGGAGCGATGTCGCAGCGACGGCTGCGCGGCTGGCAACCGCCCCTGGAGAATATCAACTCGCTGGTCGCTTCGGGCGGTCCGCGTCTGCTGGCGCGTTCGCGCGAGCTGGTGGTGACCAATGGCTACGCGGCAAATGCCTGTGAGGCTTTTGCGTCGAACCTGGTGGGCGACGGGATCAAGCCGTCATCACTGATCGAGGATCCGGCTCTGCGCGATCAGGTGCAGCGGCTCTGGCTTGCCTGGACCGATGAGGCGGATGCTGACGGTCTGACCGACTTCTACGGGTTGCAAGCGATGGTGGCGCGCGAGATGTTCGTTGCTGGCGAATGCTTTGTGCGGATGCGCCCGCGCCGGTCCGAGGATGGCCTGCTGGTGCCGATCCAGCTGCAGCTATTGCAGTCTGAGATGCTTCCCTTCGAGAAGACAGAGACCGCCGCCAACGGCAACCCAATCCGTTGCGGGATTGAGTTTGACCTGATCGGACGGCGTGTGGCTTATCACTTCCGGCGCCGTCACCCCGGCGACAGCACAGACCAGACCATGCCAGTGCCGCTGACGACCCGGGTGCCAGCCGAGGATGTTCTGCACATCTACCGCCCCATTGACGCGGGGCAAATCCGGGGGTTGCCCCACATGGCACCTGCCATGGTGCGGTTGTTTCTGCTCGACCAATATGATGACGCCGAACTGGACCGCAAGAAAACGGCTGCGATGTTCGCAGGCTTCATCACCAAAACAGCACCCGAAGAGCAGCTGATGGGCGAAATCGAGGCGACCGACGATAGTGGGGCCACCGTCAGTCTGGAACCCGGCACTCTGCAGGTGTTGTTGCCCGGCGAAGACGTCAAGTTCTCCAGCCCTGCCGATGTTGGCGGCGGCTATGAGGCGTTTCAATACCGGACACTGCTGTCGGTCTCAGCCTCGCTCGGTCTGCCCTACCATCTGGTCACGGGCGACGTGCGCCAAGCGAACTATTCCAGCCTGCGCGCTGAATTGGTCGAGTTCCGCCGAAGGGTTGAACAGCTGCAGCACGGTGTTGTTGCGCATCAGCTTTGTCGCAGGGTTTGGGCCCGCTGGTTGGAAACGGCGGTGCTGTCGGGCGCCTTGGACTTGCCAGACTTTGCGGGCGCGCCTGCGCGGTACCGTGCGGTGAATTGGATCCCACCACGCTGGGATTGGGTCGATCCGCTGAAGGACATCCAGGCGCAGGTTCTGGCGATGGAGGCCGGGATCGTCTCGCGCCGCAAGGTTGTTGAGGCGACGGGCTACGACGTCGAGGAAATTGACCGCGAAAACGCAACGGATGCGGCCCGCGTTGCATTGGGTTTGCAGTACCGCACCAGCCCTGGCGAGACGCAAGGCGCGCGCCACGCCCGCCACCCGTCCTGACCCGGGCAATGGCAACGGTGATTACCGGGACGATGGCGCAACGGCGTCCGATCCCGCCACAGAACAGGAGTAACATCATGAACAGCTGGTACACGATCCGGGCCCAAACCCAAGCCCAAACCCAAGCCCAAACCCAAGCGATGGGCGCGGAGGTGCTGATCTACGACGAAATCGGAGCCTATGGCGTCTCGGCCAAGGGGTTTCTGGCGGAGCTGGGCGCGCTGCCGGATACCACGCCTCTGGCCTTGCGGATCAACAGCCCGGGCGGTTCAGTCTTCGACGCGGTGGCGATCTACAATGCGCTGAAGCGTCATACCGGCACCGTCACGGTCTGGATAGACGGCATTGCGGCTTCAGCTGCCAGCTACATCGCTATGGCAGGTGACGAGATCATCATGCCTGAGAACGCTTTTCTGATGATCCATGATCCCTCTGGCATTGTCATGGGCACGGCCACTGACATGCGTGAAATGGCCGAAACACTGGACAAGATCGCGGGCAGCATGACCCGGGGCTATGCCGCCAAATCTGGCAAGCCCGAGATTGAAATTGCAGCGCTGATGGCCGCTGAGACGTGGTTCGATGCACAGGATGCGTTGGATCTGGGACTGGCCACGCGCATGGCAGAGCCAGTCCGTATTGCCGCCAGCTTCGACATCGGACGCTTCCGCAATGCACCGCCAGTGCTTGTCGAGGCCGTCGAGGCCGTCGAGGCGGCAGAGGCTGGAGTGGGTGAAACTGTTGATAGTCACGACGGTATTCAGATCAGCGATCCGCCGTCGCGTGAGGCCGGTTCCACCGTTACGGAACCCAATGAGAGCGTCGAAGCTTCTGGGGCTCACCTTGAAGCAGGTCCAGACGCGGAACCCGCGCCGGATCCAGAAACTCTTGCGGCTGACAAGACTTTTGATCTGGGTCCAGAACCAGCTCCCCCCTCTGAGGGACGGAGCACTGTTGGAGTTGCCAACACTGCTCCCGACGCCAGCGCCATCCGCGCTGAAGCCATCGCGCATGCGCGCTCTGTGATTGATCTGTGCCGCCTCGCCGGTCAGCCGCAAATGGCGGGACGGTTCTTGGAAGAGGACAGAGGTCTTGATGACATTCGCGCAGCCCTTCTGGCTGCCACGGCAGATACCGATCCTGATATCAGCAACGCCCATGCCCAGCCGGGCCGGGCTGGTTCCACCCATCCCTGGGGCGACGTCATCGCCCGCACCTTCAAGTTGAAAGGATAAACTTGCATGACCACGCTCACTGAAGGCCCACATCCGGGCGGCTTCCTCGTCTGGGAAGTGCTGCGCGATTATACCCGTGAAACCATCACAGTCGCTTCTGGCGCGGGCAAACTTGCCCCCGGCACAGTGCTCGGCAAAATCACCACGGGTGGTAAATACACCGGCCTCGCACCTGCAGCTACAAATGGCAGCCAAAACGCGGCCGGCATCCTCTGGGCTGCGATCGATGCAACGGACGCCGACGCGGCCAGCGTAGTGATCTTGCGCGGCCCTGCCATCGTGAACCGCCACGAGATCATCCTGCCCGAGGGCGCCACTGAGGCGCAGATCAACGTTGCCATCACGGCATTGGCAGCCCTTGGCATCATTTTGCGCTGAGCGATCGGCGCAGACCCATCATCCCCACCTGAATAGGAGGTCGGCTCATGGCCACCATGGACATCTTTGAAGGCGACGCCTTCAGCATCATCGAGTTGACCCGCGCGCTCGAAAACATCCCCTTCAAACCTGCAATCTTGTCAGGGGCAAACCTGTTTGGCGCGCGCGGTGTGCGGGCGCGTACGATTATGATTGAGAGCCGCAATGGCACGCTGTCGTTGATCCCGTTCTCGGAGCGCGGCTCGGCTTACGAACAACAGGTCCCTGAACGGCGCGACATGCGGGCCTTTGTCTGCCGACAGTTTAAAAAGCAGGATGTGCTCTGGGCCTCAGAGATCCAGGGCATCCGTGACTTTGGCTCGGAAACCGCAACTCAACAGGTGCAGGCAGAGGTGGCGCGCAAGATGGGGCGGCTCAGGAATGACGCCGAGGCCACCTTTGAGTTCCATCTCTTCAACGGGATTCAAGGGGTGGTGAAAGACCCCAAGGACGGTGCGACCGTGATCAACTACTACACCGAGTTTGGCATCACCCCTGCGGCGGAAGTGGATTTTGACCTCGACAATGCCACCCCCGGCTCGGGGGCGCTGCGCAAACGCTGCCAAGCCCTGATCGAAACTGTTGAGGACAGTCTTGGCGGGCTCGCCGCTGGACAGGTGCAACTTCGCGCCGAATGCGGTTCGGCCTTCTTTGCTGATCTTGTCGCCCACAAGGAAGTGCGAGAGACTTATCTGAATACGGCCGCTGCAGCTGATCTGCGGGGGCGTGTCGGGGAAGCGGTCAGCTTTGGTGGCATCAGCTTCCACCGCTACCGTGGCGGCCTCGGATTTGGCGTGCCGACCGACAAGGCGTATTTCTATCCTGAAGGCGTCGAGGGGCTGTTCGAAATCTACCACGCCCCCGCCGACACGTTTGAGACGGTCAACACGCTGGGTCAGCCGCTCTACGCCCGCATGATCCCGGACCGGGATCGCGACGAATGGGTACGGTTGGAGATTGAAAGCAACCCGCTGCCAATCTGCACCCGCCCTCAGGTGCTCCGCTCGGCGCGGCGGACGTGATGTCCGCCTTCGCCGCCGCTGTCGGCGCGCTCTTCGCCGATGGCAACATCGGGCGCGATGCCGTCTATATCGCCGACGGCGGCGCGCCCGTTCTGGTGCGCCTCATTGCCCGACGCGCCGATGACGTCACTGAGTTCGGCGATGCCCGGCTCTGGACGGAAACCACCCGTGTCGACCTGCAGGTGGCTGAAGTGCCGAACCCGCGGCCCGGCGACCGGATCGAGATCGACGGTGAGGCCTTCCTCATTCAAGGCGAGCCGGTCCGCGATCGCGAACGGCTGGTCTGGACCGTGGACCTGAGGCCAGCATGAAACTGCGGCTCCAAATAGCCCCCGACATCGTCGCCATGATGGCGGCGGAGGTCGCGGCGGGGGAGCGTGCGGTGACGGCCGCGATGCGCGAGGCTGGAACGGGCCTAAAATCTGCCTGGCGTACGCAGATCACCGGCGCGGGGCTGGGCTCCCGACTTGGCAACTCCATTCGCCTCGCCAGCTTCCCCAAATCCGGCGACAGCTTGAACGCGGCGGCGCTGGTCTGGTCCAACGCGCCGGTGATCATCGGCGCGCATGACACCGGACCGCTGATCCGGTCCAAGAATGGGTTTTGGCTGGCGATCCCAACTGCTGCCGCTGGCAAAAGCACCAGGGGCGGCCGGATCACCCCCGGCGAATGGGAACGTCGTACCGGGTTGCGTCTGCGGTTTATCTATCGCCGCCGGGGGCCAAGTCTGCTGGTGGCCGAGGGGCGGCTGAATACCAAGGGCCGCGCGGTGGCGAGCCGGTCGAAGACCGGACGCGGGGTGGCGACTGTGCCGATCTTCCTGCTGGTGCCGCAGGTCAAGCTCCGGAAACGGCTGGATTTAGCGCGGGATGCAGAGCGGGCGCAGGCGGAAATACCGGCAGCGATCGTGGCGAATTGGGTAGAAGGAAAGATCGGATGACTCCCCGCGAAACCATACTGACCGCCTTGGCCGACCTGTTGCGCACGGTGCCGTATGTGCCAGTGCTGCGCGGTGAAGTTTTGCCCGAGCGTATTCCACCGGTCGGCCTCATGATCCTGCGCGATGGCGATCCCGGCGATCCTGCGGTGACGCTCTCCCCGCTGCGATACCATTACCAGCACCGCAGCGAGCTTGAAGGCATCGTTCAGGGCGCAGACCGCGACATTGCCTTTGCTGCACTTTGCGGCCAAATCGGCGCGGTGATCCGTGCCGACAGAACGCTGGGCGGACGCTGCGACTGGATCGAGGCGGAAGCACCACAGCCGGTGGATTTACCTGTCGAGGGCGCGGCCAACCTGAAGGCCGCGATCATCACGGTCATTCTGCATTATTCAACGTCAGACCCGTTGGCCTGACCCACCCGACAATAAGGAGAACAACATGGCACGAGCTCAAGGAGCGCGGGCGCAGATGGCGCTTGCGTTCGAGACGACCTATGGCACCCCGCCCGCCAGCGGTTTTACCCGCATGCCCTTCGCCAGCGCGACGCTGGGGGCGGAACAGCCGCTTCTGAACAGCGAGCTTCTGGGCTACGGCCGCGACCCGCTGCCACCGATCAAGGATGCGGTGACGGCGGACGGCAATCTGGTCGTGCCTATCGATGCGGAGGCGTTTGGCTTCTGGCTGAAGGCAGCCTTTGGCCAGCCGATCACCACCGGGGCGCAAACCCCCTGGACCCACGAGTTTCGCTCCGGTGGCTGGACGTTGCCGTCGCTCTCGATCGAGACAGGCATGCCGGAGATCCCGCGCTTTGCAATGTACTCGGGCTGCGTGCTTGATACGCTGTCTTGGCAAATGCAGCGCTCGGGTCTGCTGACCGCAACCGCCAGCCTTGTGGCGCAGGGCGAGAGTATCGCCGCCGCATCCGCTGCGGGCACGCTGGCCGATCTCGGTTTGCAGCGCTTCGGCCACTTCAACGGATCGATTACCCGCAACGGCAGCAGCTTGGGCAATATCGTCTCGGCCGAGATCACCTATGCCAACGCCCTAGACCGGGTCGAGACCATCCGCTCAGACGGGCGCATTGATGGGGCGGACCCGTCCATCGCTGCACTTACCGGCCGGATCGAGGTGCGCTTTGCCGATCAGGTGCTGGTCGATCAGGCGATCAACGGCGATCCCTGCGCGTTGAGTTTCGGCTACGCGCTGCCCTCGGGAGAAAGCCTGACGCTCACCGCCCATGCCGTCTATCTGCCACGCCCGCGCATCGAGATCTCTGGACCCCAAGGCGTGCAGGCCACCTTCGACTGGCAGGCCGCCCGTGACGCGATCTTGGGCCGGATGTGCACCGTGACCCTCATCAACGCCATTGAGGAGTATTGATCATGCTGCGCCTGAACCTCGCCCGCGAGCCCTACTGGCTTGCCCTGTGCCTTGGCGTGCGCGTCCGGGTCGAGCCGCTGACCACCGCGCTGATGGTGGCGGCGCGCAGCGACCCGGCTGTGCGCACCCTGCCTGAGGGCACCAGCGACGACGAAATCGCCGTGATCTTCGGCAAGGTCCTCGCCGAACGCGCCATTCTCGACTGGGAGGGTGTCGGCGACGGCGGCGGCACACCAGTGGCAGTGACGCCTGAAGGCATCGCTGCACTGCTCGATATCTGGCCAATCTTTGAGAAGTTCCAGATGGGCTACGTCGCCAAGGGGCTGGAGCTGGACGCGGAAAAAAACGCCTCCGCGCCCTCGCCGATTGGGTCTATGGCGGGGGCGAAGGTTACTGCGCAGCCTGCGCGCAAAGCTGCGAAGGCTGCCCGCAAGTCCTGAACGCGCCGCGCACGCATGAGGGCTGGCAGGTCTGGGATCTGGCCGGGCGCCTCGGCGGCCAGATCCGTGCCGTGCCCGGCGTCGTGCTCGGCTGGGATATGAGCGCGGCACTGGCCATGGCCGACGCACTGGGCGTGGACCGCCGCGCTGCCGCCGAACTCCTCCCCGTCCTTGAGGCGGTGATGGTGCGCAAACTCAATGACCAGATGGAGACGCAGGTGGGAGGACCCTCATGACCGAGAAACGCGTTTCTGTCCGCCTGTCCGCGACTGGCGGGCGGCAAGTGAAGGCCGAGCTGGAAGGCGTTGGCGAGGCGGGAGCGCGCGGGTTTGGCCGGTTGTCGCGCGAGATGGAAATGGCGAATGCGCGGCTTGCGGCCTTTGCGCGACGCGCGCGGGTGGCGATGGTGGCGGCGGCGGCCGCGATTGCGGCGGCGGCCACAGCTATGATCCGCTCGGGGCTTCAGACCGTCGACGCGCAGGCCAAGCTTGCGGCTTCGCTCGACACGACGGTCGAGAGCATTCAGGTGCTGACGCGCGCGGGCGATCTCGCGGGCGTGTCGATGGGGCAGATCGAGCAGGCCACGATGCAGCTGACCCGGCGGCTGAGCCAGGCCGCAGCTGGAGCCGGTCCTGCGGTCGACGCGCTCGACCGGCTGCGCTTGTCCGCTGCCGAGCTGCAGGCGCTGCCGCTCGATCAGCGCATCGCGCTCATTCAGGACCGGCTGGCCGAGTTCGTGCCCGATGCCGAGCGTGCGGCGGTGGCGTCGCAGCTTTTCGGGGACCGGGCCGCGCTGATGTTCACGCGGATCGACACGGCGACGCTGCGCCAGGCGACGCAGGACGTGCGGGACTTTGGCGTGGTGGTGTCCGATCAGGACGCGGCGCAGATCGAGCGTACCAATGATGCGATCTCGCGGTTAGGTCTGATCTGGCGCGGGCTCTCGAACCAGCTGGCGGTCGCCGCAGCCCCTGCGCTGGAGGGCGTGGCCAATGCCATGGCTGCTGTTGCGCGCACCACCGGGCCGCTGGGGATTGCGATCCGTACACTGTTCGAGAACCTTGGTCGTCTGACAGCCTATGCAACCGGCATCGCCGCACTGCTGGCCGGGCGGTTCGTAGCAGCCAAGATCGCAGCCGCCGTGTCAGTGCAGGGCCTCGCCATGGCGCTGGTCATCCTGCGCGGCGCGCTCTTGCGCCTGCCGTTCATCGGCCTGATCGTGGCGGCGGGCGAGCTGATCCACTGGTTCGCTCGATTGGTGCGCGGCGCGGGCGGGTTTGGCGCCGCGCTGTCGCTGCTGGGCGATCTTGCCAGCGAGGTCTGGCAGCGCATGCAGCTTGGCGCTGTTGCGATGGGGCTTTCGATCATGGCCAGCTGGGCCCGGATCAAGGCCGCCATCGCCGAGGCGCTGCAGGCCTCACTCGTCGCCGTGATCGGCTTTGGCAATGCCGTGCTGAACACGTTTCAGGGCGCGTTCGAGGCCATCAAGGTGCTCTGGGGCGCGCTGCCCGGCACGATCGGGGATTTCACCTTCCAGGCCGCGAATGCGCTGATCGCGGGCGTCGAGGCGATGCTGAACGGCGTCGGCCAGCGCATCAACGGGTTTCTGGAGGGGATCAACGCCGGGCTCGAGACGCTGGGTGTGGAGCGCCGCATCTCGCTGATCGGCAATCTGGAGCTTGGCCGGGTCGACAACCCGTTCGCAGGCTCCGCGACCGAGGCAGGTGCGCAAGCTCGCGCGGCGTTTCAGGCGGCGTTCACGTCCGAGCCGATTGCACTGCCCGATCTCGGGCTGGGCCAATATGCTACTGAGGCCCGCGCCGAGGCAGATGCCCTGCGCGAGATGATGGCCGGTGTGGTCGGTGCCGCGACGGCTCCCCTCGAGTCGGTTGCGGCACTTCGGGAGGCCGTCACTGCAAGCGGGCTGGTGGCGGAGGCAGGGCTGACAGGCGCGCGCGTCGCTACCGAGGGGCTCGAGGATGCAATCGATGCGACTGGCGAAGCAGCGGCGCGCGTGGGTGAAAGCGGGCGTGCTGCGGGCGGAGCCCTAAGCGAGGCCGCCGACTCCGCCAAAACGGCTTGGCAATCCACGGCAGAGGCGGTGCGGGCAGCTCAAGAACGCTCGCGCGAGATCGCCGAAGGTCTGGCGCAGGACATCACCGGCCCCATCAAGGAGGCGCTCAAATCTGGCGAATTCACCTGGGAGATCTTTGCGGGCGCGGTTTCGCGCATTGCCCAGAACCTCGCGGGCCGGCTGATCGATCTGGCCTTCAAGCCGATCGAGAATGCGCTGATCAATGCCTTCTCTGGCGGCGGGGGTGGCGGCGGTGGGTTCCTCGCGAGCCTGTTCGGCTTTGCACGCGGTGGTGTCTTTGCGGGTGGCCAGGAACTGACCGCCTTCGCGCGCGGCGGCGTCGTCAACCGCCCCACAGTGTTTCCGTTCTCACGCGGCATCGGGCTGATGGGCGAGGCTGGACCCGAGGCAATCCTGCCCCTGCGCCGCGGCCGCGACGGGCGGCTCGGGGTGGAGATGAATGGTGCAGCCAGCCCGTCATCGGCCGCCGACATGTCGACGCGCATCATCAACGTGCTCGACCCCTCGGTGGTCGGCGACTATCTCGCCACACCCTCGGGCGAGCGCGCGATCCTGAATGTCATCCGCCGCAACCGGAGTGCCATGAATGCCTGAAGTGGGAGATACGCCACCGCTCTGGCCCTTCCCGGCAGCGCAGGAAATCACCGAGGTGCTGGAATGGCGCACCGACGTGCTGTCATCGCGCGCCGACGAACAGCGCATCGCGCTCCGCCCCCGCCCACGCGAGATCGTCACGTTTCGCCACCGGCTGGATGCACTGGGCATGGCGCGCGCGGCGGAACTGGTGCGGGCGAGCTTTGCGGGGGAATGGCGGGTGCCGCTGTGGCACATGGCGCTCCAGCCTGCCGCTGATCTGGTAGCGGGGATGACGCAGATCCCTCTGGACACGGCAGTCTCGGATTTTAGGGCAGTAGGGCTGGCCGGGATCGCTGTAGACGGCGGCGCGGTCGGGTTGGTGGAGATCGCAGCCGTGGAGGCCGACAGGCTGATCCTGGCAGCGCCTTTGGATATGGGACTGCCCGATCTGCACCTGCCCGATCAGGCGGTATCGGCCCGCCGGATCACAATCATGCCGATCCGCCCAGGTCTGCTGCCCTCGGCTGTGCAGATCACGCGGCGCAGGCAGGGCGATGGCACGGTGACGGCCAGCTTTTTACTGCGCGGCGCCCCCGACCTCGCGGCTCCGACGCTGCCGACCTATCTGAATCGGCGTGTCCAGACAGACCCAAGCCTTGTCCGTGGCCCGCTGAGCGCCAGCCTGCGCCGCGCGGTCGAGTATGTCGACAACGGCTTCGGGCCCGTAATGGTTGAACCGATGCGCGATGTGTTCGAGCGCGGCGAGGCGATCACACTGAAGGCCCGGGGCCCCGCCGCAAGAGACGCCCTGCGCCGCTGGCTATGGTCGCTGCGCGGACGCCAGGCCAGCTTCTGGCTGCCGACATGGGGGCGTGAGCTGCAGTTGCGCGCAGCGATGACCTCGGGCTCGGTGATCATGCGTGTGGCGCCGATCGCACCTCTCACATCCTATGTCGGCCGCCGTATCATGTTCGAGATGACTGGTGCGCTACGGTTTCGCTCTATCACCGCCGCCATTGCAGACGGACTGGACCATCGGCTGACAATTTCCTCAAACCTTGGCGAACCAGTGCCAATCGGCGCGAAGGTGTATTTTCTGAACGCAGTGCGCGCCGACGCCGACCGGGTGGAGATCCAGCACGGGGCAGTCGCAAGCGAACTGACCCTGCCGGTTATCGAGGTTCCACAATGACCTATGACATCATCGAGGTCTCCACCGCCGAGGGCCGCCCTTACTTCCTCTATCAGTTCGTCGAGGGCGATCAGGTCTGGCGTTTCACCAGCCGGGCCGAGGACTGGATCAGCGCCAGCAGCGGCGGGGATACGATCACATGGGACCCTGCCGCCGTGGCGCATGGCGATGTGGTGCAGACCAGCGAGATCGAGCGCGGGCGGCTGGAACTGACCTGGCCGCTCTCGCATCCCTTTGCGCGGCGGTTTCTGGCACCGATGGGGAACGCAGCCGTGACGCTGACGATCTTTCGCGGTCATGAGCAGGTGCTGGGCGAGACGGTCGCGCATTGGAAGGGGCGCGTGGTGGGGGCCGAGGTCGAGGGTCAGCGGATCATCCTGAATTGCGAATCCGTGTTCAGCACGCTGCGCCGCGCAGGCGTGCGGGCCAAGTACCAGCGCCTGTGCCGCCATGCGCTTTACGGCCGGGGCTGCGGGCTCGACATCGCGCTTTCTTGGCTGACAGGTACAGTAACAGCCACCGCAAATGGTGGATCCATGGTGACGATCCCCGAGGCGGCCAGTGAACCGAACGGCTGGTATCGCGGTGGGGTGCTGCGGTTCGGGGCGCAACTGGGCTTCATCACGGGCCATACAGCCGCCGCCATAACGCTCTCGCGCCCGATGCCAGAACTGGCCGCAGCGCTCACCATGCCGGAATTCGACCCGGATACGGGCGACCCGCTTCCAGTCCTCGCCGACATCGCCCCAGGTTGCGATCTGCGCGCCACTACCTGTGCGGCGAAGTTCGGCAATCTCCTCAATTTCGGGGGCTTTCCTGAAATCCCCGGCCGCAACCCCTTCGGCGGCGGCTCCATCGTCTGACGCGCCCACGCGGCGCCAACCCACAAACGGCATGTCCCCATGGTCTGGAACTTCATCGCACAGCTCGTTCTCGGGCTGGTGCTCTCGGCAATTTCCTATGCGCTGAGCCCGCGCCCGAAGGTCGAAAAGCCTCTTGCTGCGGGGCTCGATGATTTCAGCCTGCCCACGGCCGAGGAAGGCCGCCCAATCCCGGTCATCTTCGGCACCGTGCTGATCACCGGGCCCAATGTGGTCTGGGCTGGGGACCTGCGGGTCGACCCCATCAAGAAGAAAGGTGGTAAGAAGTGATGGATCCGCACCAAAGCAGGCCCGCGCCGTTGCGCGTGACGATCCAGGACCTGCGCACAGCGCGCTATTGCCTCGCGGGTGTGCGGCCATGGTTCCGCCGCCATGGGTTTGCGTGGCAGGACTTCCTTGCCAACGGCATCGAGGCTGATCGCTTGCGCGCGACCGATGACGCGCTGGTAATACCGGTCATCCAGGTCGCGGAAACGCGGGCCGCGACGATGGAGGTCAGCAATGGGCGGGCGTAGCAAGGCGCAGACGGTCGGTTTTCGGTATTCGCTCGGAATGCATATGGCCCTTTGCCACGGGCCGATCGATGCCATCCGCGAAATCCTTGTCGACCGCCGCACAGCCTGGTCGGTCACCACAGGCAGCGGTGTCTCGGGCGGGGGCGCGGCCGTGGAGACGCGCATCGGCACGGTTGCGGGCATGGCAGCCACCGCGGCCCTCGCTGGCGATACCAGTGCCACGATCACCTTTTCCGGTACACAGGCCGGGGTGCGGATCGGCCGGGACTACCGGCTGCGACTGGCGAATGGCTCGAGCCAGAGCATCACACTGCGCGGTGTGGCCTTTAGTGCAGTGACAAATGTCACCTCCTGGTCCGTACTGCCCGAGGGGCTGAGCTTCCCGGCGCAGTCGGTCGAGGTGTTTGAGGCCACGACTGCCGCCAGCAATGCCGGTGCGGGTGGCGGACGCATCCGGATCGACAAGCCGGACCTCTTTGGTGGAGAAAGCCGGGAGGGTGGGATCGTCGGTAATGTCGATGTGCTGATGGGCGGGCCGGGCCAGGGACAGAACGACTATCTGGCAGCGCGCATGAGCGGTGATGTACCCGGCTATCGCGGGCTCTGCAGCCTGGTGCTGCGGCAGGTGTACCTCGGTATCAATCCTTATCTGAAGCCATGGGCGGTCCGCGTGACCCGGGTGCTGATCGGTGAAGCGGGCTCAGTACAATGGTATCCGGACAAGGCACCCATCGTGCCTGAGGCAAATATCTCGGATGCGGCGATCTACATCGCGCTTGACGTCTCAGGCTCGATGTCGGGAACCCGCATGGCGGCGCAAAAAGCAGGCGTCGCGGCGCTGATCCGCGAGATCGGGGCGGGGGTCGATCCTGACAGGCCGAATGATATGCGCCTCGTGCTGTGGAATGCGGGCGTCGCAGGTGCAATTGAACGACGCGACATGGGGCCAGAGGACTATGTGGCGCTCGAGGCCTGGATGCTTGCGCTGTCGAACAGCACCTCAGGCGGCACCAGCTTCAACGCAGCATTCTCGCAAGCGGCGACCTTTTTTGCCGGTGGCGGGTCCAAGCGCAGGATCGTCATCTTCGTAACAGATGGCGAGCCATCGCCAGTCTCTTCGGTTGATGCAGCACTCGCCACCATCGCCACCCTGCCGCCTGCCGATATCTTTGGATTCAACATCGCACTGGCCAATACGACCTTCACCGCGCGCATCGACAACACGCCCGTCGACGGTGTGCCGGTCATCCCACCTGGGAACCCGCAAGCGCTGGTGGCCTCTCTGCGCGGGGCCTTCGGCAACGGGCCGGACATGAACCCGGCTCATATCATCCGCGAGTGCCTCACCAACCGCGATTGGGGTCTGGGCTATTCCACAGTCGAGATCGGGGCGAGTTTCATGGGCGCGGCAGATGCGCTTTACATCGAAGGCTTCGGGCTGTCGCTGATCTGGCAGCAGGACAGCTCGATCGAGGAGTTCATTGGCAGCGTTCTCGACCACATCGACGCCACGCTGTTCATCGACCGCCGCACCGGGCTTTGGGAGTTGAAGCTGATCCGGGCGGATTATGTGGCAGCAAACCTGCCACTCTTTGATGAAGCAAATGTCGTGGACTGGGGCCGCCTCGGACGGCGCGCGCCCTCGGACCTCGTCAACAGCGTCACCGTGCGCTTCACGGACGCCTGGACGGACGATACGGGCGCTGTCAGCGTCACCGACACGGCGCGGGTACAGGCCATGGGCGAGGTCATCGCGACCACGCTCGATTATCCCGGCATCCGCTACCAGGGGCTGGCAATCCGCGTGGCCGAGCGCGACCTGCGCGCCCTTTCGGTTCCGCTGCTGTCAGGTGAGATCGTGGTGAACCGGCAAGGCGCGGACCTCGGGCCTGGCGATGTGATCCGGCTGCGGTCAGGTCGGCTGGGACTCAATGACGTAGTCATGCGCATCTCCGAGATCGGTCAGGGCGACGGTCGCGACAACGGCATCCGGCTGAAGCTCGCTGAGGATGTGTTTGCGATGGGTGCCACCGCCATTGCTGGCGGGCGCATGCCAACCGGCACTGGAGTCGCCGCACCGCCACGGGCGCTGACGCGCCGTATGGTCAAAGAAGCCCCATACTGGCTGTTGGTTCGCGAGTTGGGTCACTCTGAGGCTGACCGCATTCTTGCGGAGGATCCGGACGCGGGCGCGCTGGTCGCCACCGGCGAACGACCCAGCGCCGACGCGCTGGCGGCCGAGCTCTGGATCGATCCCGGCACCGGTCCCGCGCAGGAAGGCGTAGTCGCCTTTGCGCCCACGGCGTTGTTGTCGGCCGATATGTCGGACCACCCGGAGGCGCGCGTCATCCCGGTCACCAGCTGGCGCGACATTGGCGAGGTTGGCATCGGCACGCTGGCCAGCATCGATGGCGAACTGGTTCGCGTCGACGGGATCACCGCCACGGCCATCACCGTGGGCCGGGGTTGCCTCGACACCGTGCCGCGCGTCCATACGGCGGGAACTCCGGTGATCTTCTTCGACGAGGGCGCGCGGATCACCGAAGACTCCTGGGCGGCGGGTGAGACCCTCGCGGTCCGGCTGCTGCCTGAGACCGGGCGTGGCACGCTGGCGTTTGCGCTCGCCCCGGAAGACAGCGTGACGCTGAACAGGCGTGCCATCCGCCCCCTGCCACCCGGGCGGGTGCAAGCCAACGGCAGCTACGCGCCGGATGTCGATGCGCTGATCGCAGATGATCTCGTCCTCACCTGGACCCATCGCGACCGCCTGACGCAGACCAGCCCGGTCATCGTCGATCATACGGGTGGCTCCGTTGGGCCTGAGCCGAGCGTCGGCTATGCAATTGAGGTGCGCTGGGTCGATCCGGATACGGGTGTGGCCCTGATGCCGCCCGGCATCGTCATCGACGCTGGCATAGGGACGAACTGGACGCTGACGCCCGAGGACATCCCCGAGAGTGGCGCGCCCGAGCGCACCGCCGAGATCGATATTGCCGTCCGGTCGCGCCGGCTGGTCGGAGGCACATGGCTCATCGACCAGGAAGCGCGCCGGTACCAGTTGACCGCACCCTTCGCTGCCGGTTGGGATCGCGGCTGGGGCTTTCTCTGGGGCACCTGACCACGATCATTCGGCTCGACGCTGTCGCGAGCGCCAGCATTACCACCACCTTCACAACGACAAGTGAGACCAAGCATGCCCGAACGGATCATGCCGGGACTGGGGCTGCGCGCCTTCTATGACCCCGGCCAGCGCAACTGGGGCACCAGCCTCAGCGAAGACCTGCGTCACCTCTCGGCACTGGTTCAAGGGCGCGCCACATCGCGGACCGCCCCATTGCCTGCCACCGGCACCGCGGGCCAGATCGCCATTGTGCCCGCCACGGCAGGTGCCAATGCCAATGCGCTGGCGCTATGGGACCAATCGCCAGCCGGTGCCCCGGCATGGGTCTACCTCACCCCCGAGGAGGGCTGGCAGATCTGGATCGCCGACGAGGCGCAGCATGTGCGGTTCACCGGAGGGGCTTGGGTCGAGGTGCCCCGGCCCGGGGTGGTGCGGATCCGGACGCTGACGGCCACCAGTCACACGCTGGAAGCCGATGATCTGGGCAGCATCCTAGAGACGACTGGCTCCTCGGCCGTCACCGTAACGATCCAGCCTGAATCATCGGCACCTTTCGAGATCGGCACGCTGATCAATGTCACGCAAGTCGGCGCTGGGATCGCCACGGTCGCGGCGGCACCGGGTGTGTCGCTCAATGGGGTGACCGGCGGCTCCGTCGCGCTCGATGGCCAATGGTCGGGCGCAGCACTCGTGAAGCGCGGGGCCGATGCCTGGGTCATTCAGGGTGCGCTGGCGGGGGCCGTGACGTGAGCCTTTTCATGATGCGCGCAGCAATCCTGGCGCAGGGTGGCGATAGCGCGCCGCCGGTCGACATCGGCTCAGTCTGGCAACTCGACACAACCCGTCGCCCTCCGGGCTACACGCTGTCGGATGGCAACCAGACCGCCGTGAATACCTCGGGCGGGACCAACTATCAGCGCTGGGTGCCCACCACGAAGGCGATCCTGCCCTCGGATGGGCGACGTTATTGGGAGGTGCTCTGCGCGGCCAGCGGGGCCGCCAGCTTCGACGGGTATATGGGCGTCGTCTCGGCCGCGCAGCGCGAGGAGTTCAATACCGGCAACAACCCGATCACGCTTGGCTCGATCGGCTATCGCGGCAACGGATCACTTTGGTCGTCCGACACCTCCACCGCATCCCAGCGCATCACCGGCATGCCAACCTATGGCGCAGGCGATGTGCTGATGTTCGTGCTTGACCCAGCTGCCGCCAGTCTCTGGATCGGAAAGAACGGCATCTGGCGCGACGACCCTGTGAGCGGGGCGCCAACATGGACCGCCGGTGGCAGCGCTGCCTTCTACCCACAGATCCAGGGACGCAATCCCGGCGACGGCGGCACCATGCGCTCGCAGCCCTCGCAGTTCAGCTATCCGGTCCCGCCCGGCGTGCGCGCGCTTGGCTTTGAGGAACCCGACCTACGCATTTTTGAGGCCCATGCCTTCATCGAGTTCGCTTGGGACAAGGACCTTACCATTGGGGCGGCTGATCTCTGGATCGACTTGGGCGGCGATACCCGCCTGACCACCTCTGTCGCATCAATCTTTATCGAGCATGGCGGCAGCAGCTTGCTCACCGCTGCGCATGCAACCCTCTATATCGAAGTGGAACTGCCATGACACACATCCTGCATCTGGGCCATCAGCCCACGGATATTTCCGGCATCTCGGGATATCTCAGCACAGTCACGGCAGGGTTTGACGCAACCCTGGACGTCAATGCGCTACGGTTCACCGGCGCGCGTAGCGTTTATACGCCGTTCAGAATACCGCATGCCCCGCCAACAGGGGATCTCTGGCTGGGCTTTCGTTATGTGCCGCCCAGCGGAGATGCGCATACCATCACTGAATCCGGTGCGACCTTCCTCGACTTCTTCAGCGCCAGCAATGCCCTGCTTGCCCGGGTCCGACCCCTAAGCAGCACCAACCGCTATCATGCCGAAGCCCATGGCGACACGATCGAACAAGGATCATCGAGCTACTTTGCCACCAGCGGCCAGCCGCAATGGGTCGATGTCCGGCTGGCGGTCGATACCGATATCACCATCGAGTTTTTCGTCGACGGTGTGCTGCAGAGCACGGCCACGGCGGCCAACACCGGTGGCAAGGGTAAGCCGGCACATCTGGTTTTCGGGAATGGTGGTCTGCATGGCACGTTTTCCAATCATGCCTGGTATTACGCCCATATCGCAATCCTCGATGGTGTTTCCACCATTGGGCGGCGCTTCGTCCGCCGTGTTCCCAATACTCTGGCAACCTATAGTGAGATGATCGGCAGCATCGATGCGCTCAAGGATGGCAATCTCGCATCCCGCGTTGCCAGCACTCTGGCAGGTCAGCGTCTCTCCTTTTCCCTCAGCGGCCCCACGGGCCCGACTGCCATATCGGCCGTGGCAGGCGTGCATCTCAAGCAGATCGCGCAGGCAGGCACCAACGGGCCGCAAGCGACGGCAGGGTTCCTGCGCATGGGTGGCGTTGATCATGATGCGGCGGCTGTAACGGTGCCCATCGTCGCCCCAAAGTCGGTATATTCGACGTGGGCGCTCAATCCCGTCGATAACAGTCCCTGGAGCGATCTGACCCTGCCGACCGAAACCGGGATCCTGTCCGCATGAGCCCGCGCCGTTCCGGAGAGGGCCATGTCCGCATGCCGGATGCCGAGTTCGAGGAATTGCTTGCGCGGGCCGCCGAGGAAGGGGCCCGGCGCGCGCTGGCGGATGTTGGGCTCGATGGTACAGAGGCCGCGCTCGACATCCGCGATCTGCGCTCCCTGCTGGCCTCGATCCGCTTCGTGCGCCGCACCGCCGTGCAGACCACGGTGCGCCTGATCACCACCGGCATCATCCTGGCGCTGCTCGCAGGCATCGCCCTGAAGCTGAAGGTCTTCGGCCCGGGCGGCTGACGTCCCGCGTCCGCTGCCCAGCGCGCATCCTCATCCGGTTACCTGCCTCCCCAGCCATCCGAACCCCCAGCCATCCGATCCCGTCGCCATCTCGGCCGCGGGCTCAGTTGCATCCTCTCATCCACAGTTCAGGAGACCGTCATGACCACAACGTCCACCAGGACCTTCTACGACCATTGGCGCGACGTGCCGGACGGCATCTGGCGTTGGCCGAACTTCTCGCCCGCCGAGATCGCCTGCCGCGGCACCGACAAGCTGCTGATCAACGCGCCCGCGCTGGACAAGCTGCAGGCCCTGCGCAACCGGCTTGGCAAGCCGCTGATCTTGCGCTCGGCCTATCGCAGTCCGGAGCACAACCGCGCTGTCGACGGTGCCCCGCAATCGAAGCACATGAATGGCACAGCGTTCGATATCGCCATGTCGAACCACGATCCCGTTGCGTTTGAGGCGGCGGCGCGGGCCGTGGGGTTCCTTGGGTTTGGGTTCTATCCGCGCTCGGGATTTATTCATGTTGATCTGGGCCCTGCGCGCGAATGGGGCGTGCGCTTCCCGGTCAGGGCAACCGCCTTCGCCGGGGAAACGCCGCTGGCGCGCGAAGTACTGGCTCAGAGTCGCACCATGCAAGGTGGCGGGGCGGCCGGTGTGGCAACGCTGGGTGCTGCGGGCGTCGAGGTGGCGCAGGACATCATGGCAGAGACGCAAGGGGCGATCCTGCCGCTGGTGCCGTATCTCGATACGCTGCGATGGGTGTTCATCGCAGTGGTGCTCGTGGGGATTGCGGTCACGATCCATGCGCGGCTCGATGACTGGAAGCGGGGGCAGCGATGATCGGGGCGTTGTTCGGTGGGGTTCTCGCCAGTCCATGGGCGCGGATCACGCTGCGCTACGGAGCCATTGCCCTTGCCATCCTGCTGTTCCTGCTATCGATCCGCCGCGCTGGAGAGCGCGTCGGGCGACTCGCGGAACGTCTCGCAACCATGGAGAAAGCCAATGATGTCCAACGCCGAATGCTGGAAGCGGCGGCTCGCCGTCCTCGTAATCGCGACGAGCTGGTTGACCGGCTGCGCGACGGCAGATTCTGACACTTCAGACGGCACCTGCCCACCTGTTGTGGAGTACAGTAGAGCTGAGCAAATGAGCGTGGCGGCGGAGGTGGCAGCGCTGCCGGATGGGGCCATGATAGTGGGTTGGTTAGCCGATTATGCGGTGCTGCGGGATCAAGCTCACGCCTGTTGGCAGTACCGCTATACAATTAAGGAAACGTACTGACTTCCCGAACTATCAGCCCGCAAGTCTAGGTCAGGTGCAGACGACAGGATGAATCCGAGGCTTTTGCCAAGACCAAATGGAAAAATCACCGGCTGTGCTTCTAACGTCCCAAGACCAATTGGGCGACCCGAACACTCAAGAACGGCCTTGGTCATCCAACGCACCAGATCCGGTCCGTCCAGGATTACGGTCTGCTTTCGGGTCAGCGTTTTTCCGTTTTCACTGCGGTCGAGTATTGCCCAGTCGATCTGGGATTGAAGGACCATGTTGGTCATCCTTCTTGTCCCCTCACGCTCACCGTAGATTTCCGCCATCCTACGATGCACCTCAGCGGTGGTGCAGTCGCCCTGAAGTGAAGTCAGTCGACCGATGATCTCAGCAACCTTGGCAAAGAAGGGGTATGTTACAATAGCCATACCCCATGTGAGAGCAGCCGGCGACGTATCTTGGGCCGTTTGAAAAAGCGCTACGGCACTTTGAGCAAACGGCTCGAGGTCCTTGCGCGGCTCCAGCCAAAGCCGGTTCAGTACCGTTCTGGTCTTTTTCCTGGCCGCAGGTCCTGAATGGGCTTGATCCAAGATGGTTTCAAGTTCGCCGATCTCCGCGAGACCCGCCCTGACTTCTAGCGCTTTTGTTGCCCATTCGAGGCGGATGAAGCGGTCCAATCCTATTTGAGGTGCTGTCGGTCGCATGTTCTTCTCTCTTCATTCTTATCTTCACAAACGGCACA
>Ga0307969_1000407_pt1 | contig 24603 bp, 51 predicted proteins | sample OrgLakmetagen710_FD_201841 | JGI IMG/M metagenome (GOLD analysis project Ga0307969, IMG submission 201841) | Saline water microbial communities from Organic Lake, Antarctica - #710 | ecosystem: Environmental > Aquatic > Non-marine Saline and Alkaline > Saline | place: Antarctica: Organic Lake... | reverse complement strand
ATTAATAGCTACGGTGGGATTAAACTAAGTTTAGATGGTAATAGTGTCGACATATGGTGTGAAGAGTTATCACACTTCATAAGAAACGCTAATAAGGTAACATTTGCCTATAACTATAAAGGCAATATTTCACTTAGTAATGAAAATTAATTAATAAATATAAGATAATGGAATTATCAGTAGTAACATACATCAAAAAACACGGTTTAGAAAAAACAGTTGAAGACTTTAAGTTGAAGTGTAAAGATTACGGACATAAAATTCTTTTAAAATATGACCAATTAGAATCCGATATGGCTTTTATGGAAGCTAGAGAATGTCGTGGTTTGATTTTAGAAAAAGATACTTGGAAAGTCATGAGCCTTGCTTTCATCCGCTTCTTTAATTCAGCCGAAGGTCACGCATCTAAGATTGATTGGAATACTGCCATTATATTTTCAAAAGAAGATGGCTCTTTAATTCAATTATATTGGGATTGGGTTACCGAAAGATGGTGTGTTGGTACAAGCGGTATGGCTGAGGCTGAAGGTGAGGTAAATGAAAAAGAAGGTACTACATTCTCAAGATTATTTTGGGATACTGTTGGAGGTAGATATGGTTTTAATGTTACTAACTTAGTTAAAGGTAGGACCTATGCTTTTGAATTAATGACACCATATAATATCGTTGTAAAACCACATGGTGTTTCTTCAGTAGCTTTATTGGGTGTTAGAGATTTAAGGTCTTTAAATGAGTTAACATACACTCAATTAGAGTTGGTGGCTAAAGATATAAACGTACCATTAGTTGAAGTAATCGATATTAATGCTTCAAACGCTGGTCACTTAATGGGAACTTTTGAAGGTATGCCTTTTACAGAAGAAGGTTATGTAGTTTGTGATGCTAATTTCAATAGAATTAAAATTAAGAACCCAGCTTATGTAGCGATGCATCACACTAAAAGTAAATTAGGTAATCATCACATTTTAGAAGTGTTGAAAACTAATGAGATAGATGAATGGGTAGCTACATTTCCAGAGAGGTCCGAAGAAATAATAAACCTTAAAAATGCTTTAAATAAGCTAACGGATGATTTGAAAAATTCTTGGGTAGAATTAAAACCGTACAAACCAAAAAATATAACTAAAAGTGAACAAAAAAAGTTTGCTATGAAAGTTTTTGAGGTGAATAATAAGAATTTTTCAAATAAGAGACATACTGGTTTATTCTTTGGACTCAAAGATGGTAAAATCAAATCGGTTAGAGATTATATAAACAATATGAACAATAAAGAGTTATATAATATCCTAACTAATTAATTTAAAGTACAGTTTTATAATATGAGCGTAAATATAATATAAATTTGGTAAATTACGCTTTTTTATGTATATTTGTCAAATAATATAATTGTCATGAATAAAAGTATTGAATTAAAGGGTCAAAAGTTTTTCTACAAAATTGATTCATATGATTGTGGTGAATATGGCGCAACAGATTGTTACAGAACAAAATTTTACAAATACAATGGTGTAGGTGAGCGCAAAAAATATTGGTTTTTTGGCCCGACTGTTAAATATGACAAATATAAACGTGTTTTTACCCTACAAGTAAACATAGAAAACCCAAGTCATACTAAAGAAGAAATTAGGGCGTTATTAAAACCTAAATTAGCAGAATATAATAGAAAACAAGAAATTGAAAAAGGAGAGATAATATGAAAACTTACACAAAGAAAGATTACAGTGAAGCTAGAATGGTAGCAGTTAAAGGTCATGCTAGTCAAGACTACGATGGTGTATTTCCATACGAGAAACACTTAGATGATGTTGTCAGAGTGCTTGAAAGGTGTGGTCTTTCCAGATGGTAATATTGATATCAAAAAATTAGGTGATACAATCAAGTGGGTTGTTAGCGATGTACTAGCTGAAGAAAGCGATGTACTAAAAGATAATAATCTTGAACCTAAAGATATCGGTAAATACGTAGCTGCAAAGGTTAAAAAAATGTTCTTTGCGGAGTATAATAAATTCTAAATATGTTAAAACACAAAAAATAACGGTGTTTTAAGTAAATAAAACCACAAAGCCTTGTTTATTCTAAGGTTTTGTGGTTTATTTGTTGTATAAAAAAGATATATGAAAAACGGAGTATACAAACTAAAAAAAGATGCAAAGTTAAGCAACGGAGTTGAGTTTAAAAAGGGTCAAGAATTTGAAGTTGTTGATACCGTGGTCTACATGGGTGGTCATCCATTAGATTTTAGAGCGCAAAACATGGTTTTATCTTGGATGAAATCTAATAAAGAACTTTTTATTAACGATACTAGAAATTTTTAAATATGCATAAAAAAGCAAGTTTATATAAATGGTGTTGTGACCACAAATTAAGACCAACCGATGTTAAAGATGAAGATTCTTTTATGTTAGATGAAGTATCGTATAAAGAGTTTGAGTTGTTCATAGAGGAAGCCAAGTCTAACTATAGACTTATATATGGAGAGCTTCCAAATAAACCTGAAAAGTATTTGGAGTATAAGATGTATGGGTTGGTCCCATATAACATATCTGACACTCAAAAAGGAATTCAATTTGACCACGCTAAAGATAATTATGTGGTCGAATACGGAACCGATGTAAGGTATAAGAGGTTTTTAAAAGAATGGAAAACGACTATTATACTAAATGGCGGTACTTCAAACGAAGGTCATACTATTAGACACGGTTTTAGGGATATAACTTATATTGGTACTATGCAAGAGCATTTAATTACCCTTAAAAATAATAACATTAAAGTATCTACATTTTATGAACCAGACCTTAACTCTATGTTAAGCGCCATTGTGTTCTTAGTGGATGAAAGAGTTTTTAATAAAAAACTTTACCCAGACTTTACCTTTGATGAATTACCTGAAAATGTAAGTAATCTAGAAGCTAGTAAATGGGAAATAGATAAAGTACATTCTTATCAAAAATGGGTGTCTCTAGTTGGAGGTGAAAGTAACGTCTTTTTAAGAGAGTTCCTTAAAGATATGAAATTAGCTTAAAAGTAAATATATGGAGAATAAAAACAAGAATAAAAAGGGTAGTTTTAAAAACCTTACTGATGAAGATAAGGATTACATTAGAATGACCTATTACGATGACGAACTTAAACATGTTGAGAAGATGGAAATCTTAGGCTCTAAGTTCGGTGTAACTGGAAGAACCATTAGGAACTGGTGGTTAAATAAACTGAATTTAGAAAAACCACATTCTAGATTACCAACTCAGTTACAGGAGGCTCGTATGAAAAACTTACCTTTTGATACTGATGTATTAGCGGTAACGTCGGCCCAAAATGAGACGCCAATAAATAGGAAACAATTGGCTTCGATAATGCAATATAAAGATTTCTTGAAAAAGGAGTTATCTAAAGAGTTAAACTTAGCTGTTATACCAGTTAGATATAGAAACCCTACAACTCCAACTGAGGACCAGAACAAGAAAAAAGATATGTGGTGGGTAGATGAAGTAAGAGAAAACATTTATTATAATAAAATTGAGTTTGGTGACACAACAGTTGCAGCAGACACTCACGTAACACCAACAGCAACAATGCCATTGAGTGGCTTGGATTCACTAACTGATGATGGTCATTTAGTGGTAGGGGCTTTCAGAATACACTTTAAGACTCAAGCTAGAGTAAGAAACACTCCACTTAGAACGATGTGTACCACAGGTTCGATAACGAGGAAAAATTACTCTAGAAGTAAGGCAGGTGATAAGGCCTCAATCCACCATTCATATGGGTTTACAATTATAGAACTTAAAAAGGATGGGACTTGTCACGTACCTAGAAACATATATGTTACTGACGATGGTGAGTTTACGGATTTATGTTATAAGGTAACACCAGAAGGAGTCACTAAGATTGGTGCTACTGAAGCTTTAATATGGGGTGATATTCACAATGAAGTTTTAGATGAAAATATATATAATAAAACTAAAGAGTTGTGTGCTAAATTGAACCCAAAAGTACATGTGTTGCACGACGTTCTTGATGGTGCTAGGTTTAATCCTCATGAAAGAAAAGATACATTTGTTTTAAGGCGTAAGATTATGCAAAACAAATTTAAAATTAAAGAAGAGGTTGATAGTGCTGTAGAGTTTCCTAAAAAACTACTAAGTGATTGTGGTGGTAGTAAAGCATATGTTGTGCAATCTAATCACGATGAGTTTTTAGATAGGCACATCACCGATATGAACTGGAAAAAGGATTTACATAACTCACCAGCGTATTTAGAATATGCTATGATTCAGCAAACTGTTGATTTAGAGCAGTATGGTAATATATTTGGTTACTTGATACACAATAAGTATGAGGATAGTGACGAAATAAAGTACCTTAAATACGGTGACCAACTTAAAGTGAAAGGGTTCAACTTGGCTATGCACGGTGACCATGGTACAAATGGTTCCAGAGGTACAATAACCCAATACAAGAGGTTTAATTTTAAGATGATACATGGCCATAACCATTCACCAATTATCATGGACGGTGTAACTTCTGTAGGACTTACAGCTGACGTTAACCAATACTACACTAGAAAAGGTATTAGTACTCACGCTTATGGTCACGCTTTAGTACATGAGAATGGAAAACGTCAACTATTGGTTTTCGATAATAATGGTGAAATATCAGATTTGATTTAAATTTTAAAGTAATTATGTCTGATATTAAAAATAAAATCTTATCTTTGTCTCATGAAACAGACATTTAAAATAAAAGGTAGGTTGGTTTTTGACCCACCAGACATTACTAGCAAACATTCAAGGCAAAGTAACTGGAAGAAAGTTGCTTTCCTTGAGTTTGATGGTGACATTAAAAAATACTATCGATGGTTTGTTAAGAAGCGTTACAACCTGCATTTAAGTGAATCTATAAGAAAAGCTCACGTAACTTTTATAAACGATAGTCATAGAGACTTGGGTGAAAACTTAAGTAAGTGGAATAAAGTAAAGAAAAAGTGGAATGGTAAGACTATTGAGATAAAGTTATCTACAGATGTGCACTCAGACGGCGTTTACTGGTGGTTAGTTGTACCTGAAGAATCTAGAGGACAACTACACTCAATTAGGAAAGAAGTTGGCTTATATAGACCTCATTTTGGTTTACACATGACTTTTGGTGTTGCCGTTAACACAAAAGATGATAGTTTAGAAGGGAATGCTTTGAAAGCTACTAGGCAAACTGAAGCCCATTCTAAATATATTGTTGATTTACTTTATGGAGCGTAAAGCCCACTCATCACGTAGTGTGGGTGGGATGTAAGCGACCTTATCTTAATTATTTTAAATAAATTTTGTTATTTCTTTAATTTTTTGTATATTTGTACATGTTTATATATGATGCTAAAGGCTTTTAAATATAAAATTAACCCCACAAATGAACAAACCATTCTGCTGAATAAGCATATTGGTAGTAGTAGGTTTGTATATAATCTTGCTCTTGAAACAAAGAACAGTGCGTATGTTGGTAATAAAGTGAACCTTTCTTGCTTCGCTTTGCATAAACAACTTACTGAGCTTAAAACTGAATGTGAATGGTTAAAAGAAATTAATAGCCAATCCCTACAACAAAGTATAACTAACTTAGATAAAGCATATACTGCTTTTTTTAAAGGACAAAATAGTTTTCCTAAATTTAAAAAGAAATCAAATGGTGGTAGTTTTAATATTCCACAAAATGTAATTTTAGAGAATAATAAACTCATAATACCAAAGTTTAAAAAAGGAATTGATATTGTTTTGCACAGACCAATCAAAGGCGAAATAAGACAAGCAACAATAAGTAGAACACCTACTGGTAAATACTTCGTATCTATACTTTGTGAAACTGGTGATGTAATTAAAACAAAACTAACAATTAAAGAAGAAACTACAATTGGTATTGATTTGGGAATTAAAACATTTATTGTTGTATCAAACGGTAAAGAATATGATAATCCAAAGTTTCTTCGCAAAGCACAAAGTAAATTAAAATATATACAGAGAAAATATTCAAAGAAAAAAGGTAAAAGAACAAAACAAAAATTGGCTGTGTTACACAAAAAAGTAGCAAATCAAAGAAAAGATTTTTTACATAAGGTTTCAAGTGAGCTAATCAATAACCACGATAGTATTGCGATTGAAACACTTCAAGTATCTAATATGTTAAAGAACCATACCCTTGCACAAGCAATACAGGATGCTGGGTGGGGAATGTTTGTAACTATGTTAGAATACAAAGCAAAATGGCAAGGTAAGAACATAATGAAGATTGGAACATTTGAACCATCTTCAAAGACTTGTTCTTGTTGTGGACACATCAACAAAGAACTAACCCTAAAAGACCGTGAATGGACTTGTAAAGGTTGTGGAACTTTGTTAAACAGAGATGTAAATGCAGCGATAAATATTAAGAATTCTGCATTAAGAAATTATTTGTCAGGGACTGACAGAAAAAATCAAGGTAAGTTGCCAACATTAGTTGGAGCGTTGACCCTTGAAGCCCATCCCATCGCCTCTGGCGTGGGTGGGTAGTTCACTAATTAAAAATTTAATTGAATGAATAAAACACCAGTAAAAAAGAGCGTTGTTATGTTGATAGATAACAATGGGAAAACAACTAGCTTTAATAATTTAAAAGATGTTAAAAAGTTTTTTAATGTACAGTTCTACGAAAAGTATGAACAATTTAAAGATACACTAACTGATGAAAATAAGTTTTTAAAGTGGGTAAATACTGAAACGGGTTATGAAACATTAAAAGTTTCATATATTAAATACTAATAAAAAAACCTCTATAAAAGAGGCTTTTTTTTTTTAATCGATGTTTTTGATTAGTTCTTTAATCACTGCGTAGTTCATGTAAATAAACAACCCAGCGCAAGCTCCACCTAAAAAGGTACCTACTGAGCCTCCAATAAATAATAATGAAGCAGCACATCCACCTGCCCATCCTAGGTTTTCTAAACCTGTAGCTTTAATCCAGTCTTTAATTTTCTTTACCATAATGTATTGTTTTTTTATAGTAATAAATATCATTGAAAAAAGTAAAATATCATAAAATTATCACATAAAGCTTTGTGTATTAATATTATTGTCATTATATTTGCACTAAATAATTATAAACATGGTCATTAAAGAAAACGGATTAAGGTACGCAAAACTAGTTCATGTCTCAGTTGACAACGGCTTAACATCTCAAAGTAACAAAGTTTATATCATGGAACGTAAAACCCATCCCATCGCCTATGGCGTGGGTGGGTAGTTCACAACGCTAAACAATGTACAATTGCTTACCTAATAGAATTTGAATGACATGAAAATAATGAAAACAATGAAAACGTATAAAAATAAGGTATTTTATTTATGCGTAATGAAAGGTGAGTTTTGGGTTAGGTTTTATCGCCCAGCTAGATTAAGAGGGAAGGGTTTTAGGGTCATAAACACCAATAAAAAGAAACTAAGATTTTCTGAGAGACATAATTATACAAAAACCTTTTCGATATTTAATTATAATTTCAAAAAATTAAAACGAAAAAAGCTTGTTACTTAAATATAAAATTGTATATTTGCAATTATTAACTTAATTTCTATTAAAATGAAGACATTAAAATTATTCAACGCCGTATTAGCTAAAGATAGTAACGTAAGACCATTTATGTCACTAGAAGGGTTCATTATTGAACCTAGTGCTATGTGGGCCAAAGATGAAATCCTTAAGTATTATAAGGAAGAGAAATTAAGTGGTAATGATTTGAATAAAACATTCCACAAGTCTTGGGAGAAAATACAGTCATCATCAAGATTTGAATTACTAATTGAGCAACTTACTCATTACATTTCAACTTACGGAAGTAATTTTGGTAGTGAGGCTTATATACCAAATGAGGTACTAGAGGTGCCAGACGTGGAGTTAGTCTTTAAAGTCATTAAGGGTTACAGTAAAGAAGAAATGACAAAGAAGTGTCTTAATCTTTTAAAGTCTGGTATAGCTTTGACAGAAGAAACAGTTGATGACATTATCAGTGTTTTGGTTGATACTTTGGACTATACCTTCACTGGTAACGAGAACTTTAAAAATAAGGAGGTTATTGCTAAGATAGCTGACCAGTATGGTATCTACCCAAAAGACCCAGTTGAGTTTTTCAGATATGTCTTTTATAAGACAACAGGGGAGACCTTACTTATAAAAAATGAAAGTGCTATAAGTGCAATTGAAAGAAGTTCTTATAACCCAACACTTGATTTCAAGAAATTTGGGTTAGAAAGGTTGTCTGAAATATTCAATAGATTTAAACCTTTGTTCTTAGCTTATAAAAACAGGGCACCAAAAACTATTAACAGGATAAGTAAGTTATCTAAGAGGTATCATAAACCTATGGTAACCAATCCATTGAACTTAGCCACTAGTTCACGTCTAACTAAAGAAGATTTACACTGGTTAGATAATGCAACACCATTTGCGTTGTTTAAAGCTTTATCGGCTTGTTATACGAGGATAAACAACCAAGACACGTTTGTGTACAGAATCAGAAATGGTAAATCTTGGGCAACTGAGTCTAATAAAAGCTTCAATAACCCAGTGGTGCATGATAATTATGATTTCATAATTTCTTACATGAAAGATAGGTTGAACTTAAAAGGTAAAAAATTCTTTATACCTCATGATGTTAAATACGGTCTACCTACATCTGAGAAGATGTTTGTAGGTAATATCCCAACAGGTACTAAATTTTACGGTGAAAAATTAGCAGTTGGAATATATTGGGAAAATTCATGGGGTGCTAATGACTTAGATTTATCTGGCCTTAATATAGGTGGTAAGGTAGGGTGGAACTCATCTTACAGTCAGAGAGGTGGTTTAATGTTCTCAGGTGATATCGTTGATGCCCCTAACGGTGCAGTCGAGTACTTGTACGCTAATAAAGGTCTCAGTGCACCTACACTGGTACTTAATAATGTATTTCGGGGTAACTCAGTTTCTGGGTTCAAAGTAATAATTGGTAAAGGTAGTGATATAGATAAAAAGTATATGATGGACCCTAATAAATTATTAGCTGAAATGAAAACAGAGACGGTTGGTAAACAAACAGCCTTAGGTATAATGATACCTGAAGTTGAGCAACAATCATTTATATTACTGAATTTTGGTTCTGGGTCCAGTAGTGTTTCTCTTAATGCTAATACCTCCAAACTATTAACTAAAGGGTTGTATCAACAATGGAAAAATCCATTATCATTAAATGAGTTATTAGTTGAGCTAGGTGCTACCTTAACAGATTATAAAGAAGAAGAAGGTATAACTGACCTATCATTAGATACTCTAGAAAAAGATACATTAATTAAAATATTTGAGTAATGCTTAATTATTATACGATGTTTGTGTTAGGAACAACAGCTGTGTTTTATATATTATTAATATCAAGGTTTGGCGCTAACTCTAAAAATTTGTTAGAAGATGGTTACTTTACGATAATAAGGCCTCCCATCATTAATACTTCAGGGTATAAAATCTGGAAAACCTTTGAAATAGTCAATATAATTAAATAAATGGGTTACCAAGTTCATTTAACATTTGAAAGTTATCATGTAAAGATTGACACTCAGAAATAAAATTCTGGGTGTCTTTATTTTCAAGTTGAAACCATTCACCCTTCATTCTCTTATCGCTGTATGTTCTATGCATTACACTTTCAAGTTTTCTAAAATATTCAGATTTAAATTCAGCCACAACTTTAATTTCCTCAGCATTACCTGTTTGAAGTTCTTTAACCCTGCTGGTACTCTTTCTTGTTGTAATACCAATTTTATAATTTCCGTTACCGTCTTTTAGTAAATAAATGATTCCCATAAAGTTCACTTTTAGATGATGTTAAGTATAGACATTAAGGATAAAAAGTAAAGGTGTAACCCTTGTTTTTAGGGTATAAATATTGTATCTTTGCTACATGATTAAACGCATTTTTGGAACCTTCAAAAGGTTCATCAACCACGACAACGGAACAAGAACAATAGTATTTAATAAATTAGTTGATGATTTTGGTAGAGAAATCAAAGGCGAGAGATTCATCAATAATGCCATGGTAATATCATGCATGAATTTAAAATTTGGTGATAGATATATGATTAAATATGGAAGTGTTAAAGAGGGTATATTACTTGACATCTGTCAAACGAAAAAGGTTTATAAAAACCCTAGGTGTGATATCTTCAGAAGATTTAAAGACGAATACCACATAATAAGTGGTAGGTATCAAGGTAAGAAACATCACCAACTTGACCGAGAAGACTTAAGAAAATATTGTCTATGGCTTGGTCAAAATACTGATAATGAAATGACAATAAAAAATGTCTTAGGTATCTTAAATACAATAGCAACGTAAAAATAAAAAATATGGTTAACAATAAATTACAACTTATAATAATTAGAAATATTAATGAACAACATGGATAAGAGTTTTTTAGATAAAGAAGAGTCCCCTACCATCGATGAACTAATAGGTTTATTTTTTAATGTAGACGACACTAACACTATAAAATCATTAAGAACTAAACTTTTAAGTGGACCCGAAGAGATACCTAGATTAGGTAAACCTAAAGAGATAGAAGATATATCAGGTGCCGTCTGGATAGCAACTAAAATAACTTGGGACACAATAGCTGGTCTAAAATACCTAATAGTCGTTAATAAAGCTTCAGAATTACGAACACTTACTGATGACTTATTTGAAAACTTTACCCATTACCCACTCACTGATATAACAACACATAATACTTCAAACGATACGATGGATATTAGTTATGGAATTGTTGAAGAGGGTGATGATTACCCAGTTAATAACGAAGATTATTATAAGCTTATAAATAACGCCATAGAAAGTGAAGATTTTGAAGAAGCAGCCAGACTTAAGAAATGGAAAGATGGGTTAGATGAACTATTAGAAGAGTTGAAACCTAAAATAAATAAGGCTTTAAGTGAAGGTAATTTAAGTGCTTTAGACAATAATTACAAATTAATAAACACTTACAGAAGAAATATTAATAAATAAAGTGACTGAAAATCAAATAGTTATAAATTAATTAAAAAAAAAAGTATAAAAAACCTTTGTTTAAGTAAAATGTTTTAGTATATTTGTACTATATATTAATAACAAAGAAGCGAAAGCTCAAAATAAAAAGCAAATGAAAAATTCAGTTAACTTATTATCTTTATGTCTGTTGGTGGTAGTCACCAGCCTATCGAGCTATGTAGTTAACTCAAGTTATTTTTCATGATAACATAAAAGTACAACTAAGTAAAGCTCGATAGAAATATCGGGCTTTTTTTTTGCCTATGTGCCTATGTGCCTGAGTGGTCGAAAGGGGTGGTTTGCAAAACGTGTAAGTAATCAAGTGGTCCAAGATAGAAGGTTGCAACCCTGAAAGCCGTCAGTTCGAATCTGACCTTACACTCACTAATTGCAAAAGTTTTTTAATTTTTGCAGACTTATGAGATATTGTTTGTGCTAATTGCCATAGATTTAGAATAGCAACTCAATTTAATCGGTATAAGCTTGATAAATAATCTCATCGTCGGTTCGAATCCGACTGTAGGTTCAAATTTAATAAGGCGTCTTGGTCGAGTGGGTAGGTGGTGGTCTGCAATCTGCAAAACCTCAAACAAGAGTTCGATTCTCTTAAACGCCTCGAAGGTGATATGACAGGGCTTATGCTAGTTCGCTTGGGTCAGATAAACGTTCAGTCGGAGGTTCGATTCCACTTGGGAGTACTGCATGGGGATGTGGTGAAACTGGTAAACACGCAAGACCCAGTAATAAAGTTCATTGAAATAATACCCTCGTAACCCAATTGGAAGAGGTATCAAGTTTAAACCTTGTTCAGTGCTGGTTCGAATCCCTTTCTGAGTACAAATGACACTATGAGGAAACGGCAAAGCCTCTTTGTTTCAAAAACAAAGGATTATGGGTTCGAATCCCATTAGTGTTACTAACATACCACAGTGAGGAAACTGGCAAAGCCTAACGGTCTTAGAAACCGTTGATTAGGGGTTCGAATCCCCTCTGTGGTACTTTTTTATAAAACAATGGAAATTAAAAAAAATGCTTGGGATAATCTTATAAAAACAATAGATTTTGAATCAGATAAATCAAACTTCAAATACCCATTTAAAGTAATGACAAAAAAATTTGGTCAAGCTTATATTGTTTTTTGTAGGGTAATGTGGGAAGCGAACGAAGGTGTTATGTCTGATGATGAGTTCACTGCTATGAATGGTGAAATGCCTAAAAGTTTTTTCAAAAAGGTAATCTCGAACTCTTAAAATATTTATTGTGTTATTATCTTTATCTTTGATTTTTTATTTATATATTATGGTAAATAAAAAGATATTATGACACAAGAACAGAAAGCAGAAAGATACGATAATTTAGTTGCAGAAGCAGACGTAGTTAATAGAGAATTATCGAAACTTAAATCCCAGAATGCAGGGGTTAACACTAAATCAGATGAATACAACAAAAGAGTTCAACACCTAAATAATAAATTATCATTCTTAGAAGCTGAGCTTGAAAAACTGTACTTATAAAAGCGTTTTGATTTGGGAAGCTCAGATGATTTACAGAAGAAGGAACTTATAGAAGCGTTAGAAGCGACGTATCCAATAAGAGACAAATTACAGAAAACATTAATAGAGACTTATAATGAAGAACTACTAACAAAAGTAGTTGAATTAAATCACATTATAGAAGATGCTGAGAACGTATTAAAAATTATTTCTCAAAAAGTAATTCATGATTGATTTATAAAGATGAGCGAAAAACCCATTCATCGCCTCTGGCGTGGATGGGATGAAAGCGCTTTGTTTTGCAAATATAATCTTTTTTTGATAAAAACTTGTATTTAACAAAATTTATTTCTATATATAGATAGATGTTTAAAGCATATAAATATAAATTATACCCAACCAACTCCCAAAAGGAGCTGATTGCCAAGCATATTGGCAGTTCAAGGTTTGTATATAACCTTGCTTTGGAGACAAAAAATGCTGCATATTTAGGCTCAAATCATAATTTCTCTCAGTTTGACCTAATAAAGCAACTCCCAGAGCTTAAAAAAGAGTGTGAGTGGCTCAAGGAAGTCAATAGCCAATCCCTGCAGCAGTCAATCCAAAATATGGACACTGCATTTAAGGGATTTTTTAAAGGAGGTGGATTTCCGAAGTTTAAATCAAAACACAAGGGAACACAAGCATTCCCAGTGCCGCAAAATGTGATATTAGACACAGAGAAATCTGAACTGGTGATTCCTAAGTTTAAGAAGAAAGGAATCAAAATTGTCATTCATCGAGAAATTAAAGGTGAAATTAAAAGTGCTACGATAAGCAAAACACCAACAGGGAAGTATTTTGCCTCACTATTGGTGGAGACCCAAACAGAGGCTCCTGTCAAGGCAGAGATAAAAGAAAACACAACAGTCGGCATCGACTTGGGCATAAAGGATTTTGCCATCACATCTAATGGAGAGGTATTTAATAACCCGAAACATCTTAGAGAGGCGCAGTCAAAATTAAAATATACACAAAGAAAATACTCAAAAAATAAAGGCAAGAAAACAAAAGAAAAACTTGCTTTATTGCATGAAAAAGTAGCAAATAAGAGAAAAGATTTTCTGCATAAGACATCTAACAGGATAATTCGTGAGAACCAAACGATTGCCCTAGAGACGCTTGCAGTTAAAAATATGGTCAAAAACCATTGTCTTGCACAGGCAATTTCTGATGCAAGTTGGTCAACATTTGTGTCGATGCTGGAATATAAGGCTGAATGGCATGGAAAAAGCATCCTTCTAATAGGTAGATTTGCCCCATCCAGCAAGACATGTTCAGATTGTGGACGCATCAACAAAGAATTGATTCTCAAAGACCGAGAGTGGACTTGTGAAGGCTGTGGGGTGGCTCATGGCCGTGACCTAAATGCTGCCATAAATATTAAATCTTTTGCCTTAAAAAAACAATTCTGTCAGGGACTGACAGTTAAAAATCAGGACGAACTGCCAACATTAGTTGGAGTGATGACTCCTGAAGCCCATCCCATCGGCTATGCCGTGGGTGGGTAGTTCACAATCAAAGGGTTACAAATTAATTTGAAAAAAAATGTAAAAAACCTTTGTTTAAGTGAAATGTTTTAGTATATTTGTACTATATATTAATAACGACACAACGAATTGTGTTACAAAAAAAAAATAAAATGAAAAACTTAATTAACATATTTGAATTTGATTTCTTCGCAGCCGAGGCCGATTTTGGTTTGGGAGGGATGAGAATTGCCGATATCGAAAGTTAAGTTAGATAAAGATAACTAATAAGATAAAGCTCTCATCCAAAAGATGAGGGTTTTTTTGTTATAAACGGAATGTAGGTCAAATGGTTAAGATGTCTGGCTGTCTCCCAGTACGGAACGGGTTCGACTCCCGTACATTCCGCTAAAATTAAAACGGTCTACTGGTGTACTGGTAGCAGTATCAGCCTGTCACGCTGAAGGAGAGGGTTCGATTCCCTCGTAGACCGCAAAATAATTGTTCATTGACATACTAAAGTAATTAAAACGTTGCGTTCTTTCAAATATTGGTTAATATGGTACGGAAGCAATTATGGTTAATGCGTTCGGTTGAAGCTCGAAATAAGAGAGTTCGATTCTCTCCTGTACCACTAATTAAAAACAACATTGGGTCGGTAAGCCCTTTAGAGATTGCTATCACTGGTGTGACGTGGGTTAGATTCCACCCTGTCCCACAATTAAATAGCCCCATCGACAAGCGGTTAAGTCATCACCCTTTCACGGTGAAGTCACGGGTTCGAATCCCGTTGGGGTTACTATTAATCAAAATGATTTGTTTATGAAACTAGGTGTTCTTTATAAAAATGGTAAGATTGTAAACCATCGTTCATTACTTAAAGTAATTCTAAACCCAGTGTTGAGATACTTTGGGTATTATATTGGTAGTATTTGTGAAAATAATGATATTATTGGTATTAAAATGGTAAAAGGTAGAAAAGATAAAATGGGATTTCAACTCCCATAATGATTACGATAAGATAGTTAAAAAAGATTACTATTTTAATTTGGGGGTGCATGAACCAAGGCAAGGCGAGTTTGGCTTGCAACCAGACTGAGACGGGTTCGATACCCGTGACCTCCACAAAAACAATTACTAAATTGGGACAAGTTAAGCCTCTGGTATGTGAAGTCTTATACTACGTAACTTGGTCACGGTAGACATTATGCATGATGATTCTACCCAAAACGCTGCCGTCGTCTAAATAGGAGTAGGACACCACCCTTTCAAGGTGGGAGATGCCAGTTCGAGTCTGGTCGGCAGTACTATATTTGCAGATAGAAGGTATTTAATTACCGAGGGTATGTCGTCTAACAGGTAGGATAGCTCTGAGCGAGATGTGGGTTCGACTCCCTCCGTATCCTAGAAATTAAATTGATTAGTCGTATAGTGGCAGAGTACGCTCGGACTAGGGTAGTCGGGAGTTCAAATCTCTCTTTAAAATGGGACGTAATTCCACACCGAGAGGCATTGGTTCGAATCCAATCTAATCTTCAAAAATAATTAATAAGATTGTCATTAGCTTGGTAGTCTTATTTTTTTTGTGTATATTTGGATTATAAATCGAACCAACATAATTTAAAACGTGAATGATTGACATTATCAAGTTATTAATTGAATTCGGAGTAGACTTCAATTATGAAATCAAGAATAATGATAAGGAGAGTTTAATATCGAACCAAATTGGTTTAATATTAAAAAAAGAAAAAAACAATTTTCATTTTACCCATAGAACATTTAACCATCAATTCAATGATGAAGAAGAGGAGGTTTTATGTATTGAACCTATGGTTAAAGAAATATGTATTGAAGAGATAAACTAATAGCATGGCAGAGAAATTTAGAGTAATAATAGCTGGCGGTAGAGACTTTGATAATTTCAGGTTTTTATGTAAGACATGTATGCATATGTTACAAAATAAAGAAAATGTTACAGTAGTATCTGGGTGTTCTGAAGGTGCTGACAAATTTGGAGAAAAATTTGCTAAGTTCATAGGCTATGAAATCAAAGAATTTCCAGCCAACTGGAATGAGTTTGGTAAAGCCGCTGGACCTATTAGAAATAGACAAATGGCTGAGTACGCAGACGCTTTAATCGCTTTCTGGGATGGTGAGTCAACTGGGACCGCAAACATGATTGAAGAGGCTGAAAAACGCAATTTAAAGGTTATTGTCAAGAAATACAAAGTAGAGAAAATAGAAGAGAAGCCTTGGTATGAACAATAAATGACATTAAATGCGTAGTGATAAGGTATTCGTAAATAATTTAATAAAAATACTTAGTTTATCCCCCAATTATTTCAGTGCAAAGTGGTTTAATGATTTCACACTAGATAAAAGTATCCGAAGTAAGAACGGTGTTATCATATTCATAGATGGTTCAATTATAAGACCTAGGAATATAGAAATTACTGATGAGGACAAGAGAATAATTTCAACTTTGGTAAAGCAAGTATACGAAAGAGATAGAGACGAAATAATCGATAAATTACTTGAAAAATGAAACTTAAGTTAACTTATATTAATGAAGAAACTGGGGTTAAATTTGTCATTAAAAACAAAGGTCCTCTAGTTTATTATCACAATTCAGATGTGCATGACCCTAAAGAGTTTGAACCTTTAACTGGTCAATTATTTAATGGTAATCAAATTGAGAGAGACTTGATTGAAACCTTTTATGGGTTGGCAGAAAGATATTACGAATAAAATAGGAATTATGAATATAAACGAGTTTGAAATAGGAGCAGAAATTGTCAGAGTAGAACCGTCTGAAAGGATTGGTGATAGAAGTTACATTGGTAGTAAACTAACCTTAAAAGCAATCGCTAACGGTTGCGTATACTTGGACAGATGCGAAGATGATGCTATGACTAAATTATTAGGTAAAAAGGGAATGGAATTACCTCTTGATATTTTCTCTAATGGTTGGGAGTATTATCAGGAGGTAGATGCAAGTGAAGAGTCTGATAAATCTAAGCTTAAATACAATTTTAAGAAAGAAGTGTAGAAAGCAGTTGATAACGGAGACTATGAGTTATTGTCTGACTTAAAGAAAATATTCGAAGAAATAACCCTAAAGTAAAAGTCAATCATGGAAATAAAAAAGGAAGATATTGAGAAAGAGCTTGGTTATGAAGTTAACAAAATAGAGCTGGAACCGTTATATGAAGATGGTAAATGCATAGGATTGAATGTAATGTTTGAACCCAAAAAAGGGGTTGGGTCTATCAACACTACATTAACAATCTGTAAGTCAGGTGGCTGTGAATTCAAATTATAACATTATGAATGAAGAAAAAGCAAATAAGGTCATAAGCGAGTTTGAGGATGAATACGATTCTTTAATTTCAGAGCTAGACAAACTTAAATATAAAAGGCTTAATAGCTTAAAAAATAAGTTTTATGATAAGTTAGAAAGTAAATTAACTTTTAAAAGGGGTGATATAATTCACAATGTAACTGGCATGATAAAATTAGATAGCTTTGAATTTGTCATAGGTTACAATGGTAGAGGTGAACAATTACCAACACGCACTATATTTAAAGGCATTAAGTATAAATGGGTTAAGGGTGGGTTTGTCACGAGAACCAAAAATAAAGAAATTGGAGAGATAAGCTATCTTAGCACCATAAAAAGAATAGATAGTTCTAAAGTTATATTATAGATATTAATCAACTTTAAATAAAGAAAAATGAGTAAAAGATGTAAATTGCAAAGAAAATACTACAAAGATTTTGGTAAGTATAAAGAGTACGGAAAGCACACAGACCATTATGTAGAGTGGCTCGAAGATAAGGTGATAACATTAAATATACCCGTTGATATAAACTGGGTGGCGATTGAAGATGAGCTCCCTGAAAGTGGAGAATGTGTTATGATATACTCTAAAGATGGCGGAGTAGCAGAAGGGGGTTTATTCAAGTGCTAAAGGACACTTTGAACAATGGAGGTGAAATACTATACAAAAGGATGTAACACATTGGAAGCCCCTTTGTGAGCCACCTTGTTTATAACGCTCTGTATATGGCAAGTAGCCTATCACAGAATTTAGAAAAAAGTAAATAAATTATAAACAAGCGATAGTTAAAAAGGCTGACAGGCTATTGCTTATACATATTGTCAGCCACCTTTTTATTATGAATTACAGATTATTACTTAGTGAAATGCTCATTGATTATTGTGAGCGCAGAGACAAAACCGAATGCGGTAAAACTTACAAGGTTTATGTAGAAATAATAAATGACCTTCAATTAGCATTGGAAATAGAGCCAAACCAAATAAGTATGGTTCAACAAGCAAGAGTTATCTTAAATGGTAACTAATGGATAGTTGTCAAGCAACGCATAGAACTTAAATAATAAAAAATTATGGAAGTAAAATGTAGACATTGTTTTGGTAGTGGAAAAGATGAAGGGGTTTACCAAGATTATACCCCAACACAATATGATGAATGTCCCTACTGTGATGGTAGCGGATTAGACCCTGCTTATAATTGGAAAGACGAAGAAGAATAATTTTTTATTATGACAAATAGAAACAAAAGTTGGGATAAGCAAAAAACTAAAGCATTGAATATACCCGTTGTTGTAAAACATAGCCACTAAATAGGGCATCGCTTACTATAACATTTTTCGCCATCAGAAGGTAAATTGCATACTTTGCAAAATTTATCTTGTGGCAACGCTTTTACAACAGATAGGGTATGAAGCGGATTTTGAGGAACGAAAATTATGTATGTAATAAAAATATTGAACAGCAAACAAAAATGTTGGATTGGGAAGGTGACCCGCCAAGAACATTGAAGATTGAAAACGCCCAAACATTTAAAAGCGAAAACGAAGCTGAGGATAGGATTTTGCAAGTAAGGAAAACCCACCCATTTAAAGAAATGAGTTACGAGGTAATGAAGGCTAGTAATTTTTATTAAGCACAACGTTTAGAATATGAATTTTAAAATTACGAATTATGAGCAAGAAATTAGTTTTAAGTATACTACAAGAGTGCTATGAACAACAAGAACGCGCTAACTTAGGCGGTATTATTGGAGGTGAAGAGAATGAGAAATATGCTGAAGAAGATTTAGCACGGTATAAAAAAGCACTTGATTGGTATAGAAAGCAGAAGTAAGTAATTTTATTATTTATATTCTGCGTTGGCATCATCGTTTTAATGTGTGCCGACGTTGTTATTAACTTTTAAACCGATTAGATATGGAAAAAATTAATAGAGAATGCAAGAACGAAAAACACGTAAGGCGTGATAATAAATTTGGAATAACTTGGTGTATTAGATGCGGTAGATTATTTACTAAACCAAGTGGCAAAGAACTTACTAAAGAAGATAAAGTAAGGTTTAATTGTTTATAACAAATAGGTATATGAATAGTGCGAATTTAAAAACGAAATATTATGATAACGATTAAAAAATAATGAAACTTTAGATGATGCAATCACTTTTTTTAATAGCAAAAAGTAGCAGTATATGGATTACAACGTATATGGTATGGTGTCGTTGCGACCTTACGGTACGAACTTAATTAATAAATACAAAACTTTGAATTATGAGTAAAGACAATAAAAAAACAGAAACCGAGCAATGCACCATACCAAGTGTTGTAGGGCAAAGCGAACAGTTAAAATGCGTTTGGTGTGGTAATGACGAAAGCAAGGATATACTTCCTCAACTTTGTAATGAGTGTTTTAAAAAAGGATGTAAAGCATTTTAATCGCCTACAACGTACACGTGTATGAGTAGTGGCTTTAAATGAGCCGAAAGATTGAATTATTAACTGAGCCTTTTTTCTTTTATTTTGAGCGAGGCAAATGCCGATAGGCAAATATTTACAAAGATATGACAGAATTTAAATTAGGTAATTGTATTGATATTATGAAAGGTTTTGCTAATAATAGCGTAGATTTTTCTTTTACATCTCCGCCATATAATAGAAAAAGAAATGACAAATACCAAGAATTTACAGATATAAACGGCAATTGGTTTGAAATGAATGTTTCTGTTATAAATGAACTTTTAAGAGTTACTAAAAACCACGTTATTTATAATATACAAGCTAATTATTATAATAGAGCAGATGTATATAAGTTGATAGGACTATTCAACGATAAAATAGTAGATATACATATTTGGGAAAAATCAAATCCAATGCCAGCGAGTGGAAAAGCGATAACAAATGCAGTAGAATATTTTATTGTTTTAGGTGACACGGCTTTGAAAAGTAATAAAACCTACACTAAAAATATAATTACTACTTCTGTAAATTCATCTATGCCGAAAGAGCATAAGGCAGTTATGAAGCACGAAGTAGCCGTTCATTTTATAAAAAACTTTACCCAAGAAAACGATATTATTTTAGATTGTTTTTTAGGTCATGGAACTACTGCTGTTGTTTGTGATGACTTAAATAGGAAATGCATAGGTATTGAGTTAAAAGAGTTTTATTTAGATATGAGTAAGAAAAGGGTGGAAGAAAATAAAAGAAAAAAAGCAAATAAGCAATGAGCTTTGATAAAGCACGAACCCAGCCATTACTTATACACGGTGTTGTGCAATCGTTTTAATGTTGCACAACGTTTAGGCTAAGGTTAGTAGCCGTTAATCACTAATCATTAAACTATAACAAGACCTATTGAGGCTATTAACTTTAGCCATTGTTAGGCACACTTATATTATGGAAAGAAAATTTATAGACTTACGGATTACAGCAATCTCTGATGAAGATTTAAAAGACTTCTTAATCGCACTAAGAAAAATACAATATTGTGGTGATGTTGGTGCTAACAGATTATTACCGATACAAATTGATGGTGATGGCTCTGGTGGAATAAATATAGAAATGCACGAAAAGGAGATTGGTGATGTAAAATTAAAAAACTTACGAGAAATAGTTAATCTTGATGAAAATAAAACGAAAAATGTTGATGATGGTCATGATTTTGAAACCCACTATATTGGTGAGTAGTTCAAATTGTGCCTAACGTTTAGTATATGATTTCGGGCTTTAGTTGAGCCAAATATTAACAGATAAAAACAAAATTATGAATAAGCAATTAGATAGTAAAGAAGCAGAAGCAAAGCCTGAATTATATACATTGTTATGCCCCGTTGATTTATTTAGATACTTCCTTCGCAAACTGTACAAAGACGTAGAAATGAGCAATGAAGATATTGACGAAATAGGCGAGGGCTTCTATGAATATTTAAGGGAATTAAACTTGACCCAAGAGCAGAAACAAAACATACTGCCAAAAGATACATTTGACGTGATACTAAATTCTAACCATCCATTTAGAACGGAAGGATTCCCTCCCGCTTATGTTTTGCATTTTACCCAATATGTAGAACAACAGAAAGAAGCGTTGGGCAATGAGGCATAACGGTTTGGCTATGTTGTCGGATTTTGTTTTTCACAAAATATGCAATATAGGTAGTGTTATCTTTAGTACGGAAAATTAATTACAAAACTTTATTAGTATTCCCTTTGTATTTACAATATATTTACTATCTTTGACTTATGTTAAACTTAAAAACAAACAAAATGAAATTTTCAAAGAAAGCAAGTAAGAACAAAAACTTTAATGTAACAAACTACAATGACGAACAAAAAGAGTTTTTTATTGGGCTAGGATTCACTGAAAGACGTGTGAAATTTATGGGTGAATGGATGGAGGGTTCTTTATCTTTTCACGGAAGCAGAAGTTTTGGTTTTTGGAATGAAGAAGAAGTTGAAAGAATATACAAAGCAACTGAAAACCAATACGGTAAAGTAAAAGTCAGAACACTAACCACAGCAGAATTAATGTAATATGGCAAAGACTAAAAAAGTAACGGTTACAATGACCGAAGAAACAAAACAAAAAGCGGTAGACCTTTCTATTTTAATATTGGGGACTGAAGACATAAGTGGTTATATAACCTACTTAATCAATAAAGCTCATTTAGAAGCACCGAAGTAGTATTAAAGATAACTAAGCGGCATATGAAAAGCAAGGGAGTTAATGCACGAAACTTGTCAGATTTGCAATAAGAATATTTAAAATGCAGAATTATAATATTAACTACAACACCCGAAGTTTTTGCATATGCGCAGTTGGCTACTTTTAAAAATGAAAATTATGAATAAATTAAAATTATGGTGGTTTAGATGCTTTTCAGTTATAGACATAACTTTAGCAAGAAAACTAAATCTTGAGTTTAAGGAAAATATTTACGGTGATGAGATAAACCACCTTAATTGCCGAAGTATATGGGCTGATAAAAAAGGACGAACTTTTAGAGTTAGACAATTAGGTGATTTTTAATTGTAGTTAACGGATTACGTATAAGCTTAGTTGCGAGAATTAAGCAATAACTTTAATAAATATACAATGAACATAAAAGCACAAACAATTTTAAACAAGCACTTAAATGGTGTAGAAGTAGGTGAAAGCAATAGACACATAATTAATGCAATGAAAGAGTTTGCAAGTAATTACCATAAAGAGCAATTAAGTTTATACGATGTTGTAAACAGTACGGATAAATAAAAAAAGAATTTAATTAATAAACAATAAATATTATGGAAGCAAATACAGTAGTTATCTCATTAAAAAGATACGAAAAGTTTAAGTTAGCAGAAAATAAATTAAACAAGCCTAGAAGCAAGACAATTATAATTGAATCAGGTTGGGGATATAATTACACCATTGAAACAGATGATGGATGTGCTGAAAAAATGGCTAATGACTTAAAGGACGCAAAAGAAGAAATAAGTAAACTAAAAGAAGAAATAAGTAAACTAAAAGAAGAATTAGAAACACTTAAAGTGGAAGTGACTGAAATTACAATTGACGATGTAAAGAAAATGAACTACTGGGAGTTTCGTAAATGGAAAAGAAGTTAAAATATAGTTTGCATATATGGAATAGTATTTATATATTTGCATAAATAATAACTAAAATTAACTTAACAAAAATAAAATGGACTCAAACAGAATTAAAGAATTACAAGAAGAAACGGCTTACCCTCAAAGCATAAGTGTTTATAAAGGATTAATGCAAGTATGGAACGAATGTCAACAAGAACATAATGAGCAATTACGTTTACACAGTTTTGTTTACGTGGTTATTGAACGAGATAATCATGGTGAGCAATTATTTAAAGGAGTGTTTTCAACTAGAGAAAAAGCTCTTCAATATTTAGCTGAAGATGGTTTAAAAGAAAGTAACATTGACGAAATTAATGAAATAGAGCTTGATGAGAGAGTAACAGAAAATTAAAAATAGAATGAGTAAAGAAGCAGAAGAGTTTTTTAAACAAAAGACAATAGAAAACGCTGAAACACCAAGGATGAAAAAATTTCTTGCATTGGTGAATAGAGAAGCAGAAGGAAAGATTTTGCAAGAATATGCTGAACAGCAATTAATTTTACATGGTCTTGTGGAAGCGTTTCACTGCATGGCTGCTAATAGCCAGGATGGTTTCACAACACCATGTAAAGAACAGTGTAAAATGTGTAAAAGTGGGCAATGACATGTTTGCTAACGGTTAGTATAAAAATTGAAGCCGTAAATATGCAATAAGATTTAGTTTAAAATATATTAATAAACAAGCAAAAGCTTTAAAATTAAGCACCTTAACAGGCTTTTGTTTTTATACATTGTTAGGGTGCGTTATTTTATGGGTTGGATGGACTTACTTAGATTTAGAAAAAAAGAAACTGTTGATAAAAAAGTTTTTAAATTAAACTTAGGCGATGGTATTGAAATTCTTACTTATGAGGAATTGCGGTACAGATTTGATAATCTAACAAAAAAAGAGCAGGATTATTTAAACAAAAACGCTAGAAAATGCCCCAATATTACTGATATAAATCTTGACATTAGCAATGTAATCAGCCACAAGGATGTGTTTAATGCACCCTAACGTTGAGTATAAGGTTAAGCGATAGCGACCCGCAGGGTTAACTTTATGCTGTGTTGTGTTTTAGTGCGGGTTATTAACTAAATAAATTATATTAAAATGAGAGTATTTATAGTATTGAAATGGTTTTACGAAGGGGATAGTAATTTAGTAGATTCTTTTGTAGGAGCTAAATTAACAAGAAAAGAAGCTTTAAAGTTAATTGCATCGGATGATATTGTTTTGAATAATAATGATTTTGAAATATACCGTGGAGAATCATGCCCTAAAGAATGGGGTAGTTATGGGGATAGTTCAAAATATGAAATTAGAGAAGTTGAATTGTAGCATTAAACACAACACCCGTATAAAAACACGTTTTAATGGTTTTTATACAATGTTATAAAAATAATTTGTCCAGTTTATTACTATAAAAACTGGACATTAAATAATTAATAATGAACAAAAAGATATGCTCACCAAATTACAAAGCAAAGCCATACAAGTCATGTAAAGAGCTTAAGTATATCTTTCGTTATGGTCTGTGTCAAAAGTGTTTTGCTCACTGGGCGCACTCAACAGAAGCAGGTG
>Ga0307969_1000369_pt1 | contig 25969 bp, 24 predicted proteins | sample OrgLakmetagen710_FD_201841 | JGI IMG/M metagenome (GOLD analysis project Ga0307969, IMG submission 201841) | Saline water microbial communities from Organic Lake, Antarctica - #710 | ecosystem: Environmental > Aquatic > Non-marine Saline and Alkaline > Saline | place: Antarctica: Organic Lake... | reverse complement strand
AGGTGACGCCGGATGTGCTCGACCCGCGCCCCGAAACCGAATGCCTGATCGCCGCGGCGCTGGAGGGTGCGGCCCCTGACCGCCTGCTCGATCTCGGCACAGGGTCGGGGATCATCGCGGTGACGCTGCTTGCCGAGTGCCCCGGGGCGCGGGGTGTGGCCACCGATATCAGCGCCGCGGCGCTGGCGGTGGCGGGGCGCAATGCCGCACGCCACGGGGTGGCGGCGCGGCTGGACCTGCTGCGCGCGGACTGGTTCGCGGGCATCAATGGCGGGTTCGATCTGATCGTCTCGAACCCGCCCTATATCGCGGCGCACGAGATGCCGGGGCTCGCCCCCGAGGTGCGCCTGCATGACCCGCAGGCGGCGCTGACGGATGGGGCCGACGGGCTGACCGCCTGTCGCGCGATCGTGGCCGGCGCGCGCGCGCATCTGCGCCCCGGCGGGCGGATCCTGTTGGAAATCGGCCCCGCGCAGGGGCAGCAGGTCTGCAAGCTCTTGACCGGCGCGGGGTTCACAGGCGTCCGGATCCTGCGTGATTTCGACGGTCGCGACCGGGTGGTCGGCGGAGATCTGCACGAAAAACCCCGATGACTCCGCCGGAAATCGCGCAAAACGGATAAAATTTCCGCTTTCCTCTTGTGCGATGCGGTCTGGCATGTTTATTCAAGTGCATCGGGTAGAGGATACGCCACGTCGGTCATCCCCCCTGATGCCATGCCATAACATGTCAGATCTGACATATTGAGACGCCGCACAGCGTCAGTCGGATCAAGCGACGCACAGACCTCACAGGCTGGACTGCAAAAAAATGAGATCATCCAAGTCACGTTCGCGCAACAAGCCGAACCGCAATCGCTCGGTCGGGAATATCGTCAACCGAGTGTTCGACAGTTCCGGCCCCGAGGGCAAGGTGCGCGGCACGCCCCAGCAGATCATCGAGAAATACAACCAGCTTGCGCGCGATGCGCAGCTGTCGGGCGACCGGGTCGCGACGGAAAACTTCCAGCAGCATGCCGAACACTACCTGCGCATGCTCGGCGAGGCGCAGCGCGAACAGGACCAGCGCCGCGACGAGCAGGAGCGCCAGAACCGCGACCGACAGGCCGAACGCGACAAGCCCGACCGCGACAAGGCCGAGCGTGACAAGCCCGACCGCGACACGTCGGAGCGCGACACGTCGGAGCGCGACACGTCGGAACGCCCGTCCGCCCGCGAACAGCCCGAGGATCCGGCACAATCGACGCAACCCGACGTGCTGGACGGTGGCAACGCGTCCGACTCCGGCAGCGGTCTTGTGGAAACACCCGAGACGCAGGACCCCCCCGCACCGCCGCCGAAACGCGCCCGCAAGCCAAGGGCGCGCAAACCGGCCCGGGGCGATCAGGACGAGGGCCAAGGCGACGACGCCAAGGATGCCGCGTCCGAGGACGGCCCGAAAAAGGCCACCGGCTGAAGGATTTCGCACCGGGATGCGCCTTGCCTCTTGCGGCACGCGGGGCGTGATGTCCGGATTCCGAGTATTTGACGCAAGATGAAGCTGTGGGCCGGTAACGGATCGGTTTCGCCCCACATTCGCCTGAAAAGAGCCGATGCCCACCGACCGACCGCAACCCGCCTTCGTGCTCGTGCGCCCGCAGATGGGCGAGAATATCGGCGCCGCCGCGCGCGCGATGTGGAATTTCGGGCTCGACCGGATGCGCGTCGTGGCCCCGCGCGACGGCTGGCCCAATCCCAAAGCGGTCGCGATGGCGAGCGGGGCGGGGCGGTTGCTCGATGAGGCGCAGATCGTGCCGGGCACCGCCGAGGCCGTTGCCGATTGTTCCTTCGTCTTCGCCACCACCGCCCGCGCGCGTGATCTGACCAAACCGGTCTTCAGCCCCGAACGCGCGATGGCGCTGTCGGCCGAACGGATCGCCGCCGGCGAAAAGGTCGCGGTGCTCTTCGGACCCGAACGCGCCGGGCTGGAAAACGACGACATCGCGCGCGCCAACGCCATCATCAACGTGCCGGTGAACCCCGATTTCGCCTCGCTCAATCTCGCGCAATGCGTGCTGCTGACCGCCTATGAGTGGCAGCGCGCCGCAGGCAGCGTCGTCCATGAGCGGACGGACATGGCGCGCCCCGACTGGGCCACGCAGATCGAGATCGAGGCGCTCGCCGCGCATTACGAGACGCGGCTCGACGAGGCCGGGTTCTTTTTCCCCGATCACAAGGCCGCGCCGATGAAGATCAACCTGCGCAACCTCTGGAGCCGCATGCCCCTGACCCGCGCCGATGCGCAGATGCTGCACGGCGTGTTGCGGCAGATGGTCCGCTGGAAGGAGCGTGGTTGAAGCGCATGGGCGTGCGGCCTAAGCTGTCATGCGTCAGGGACCCTGAAAGGCGGATCATGAGCGGAAAGCGCAGCATTTTCGAAGAGGTGGACAGCGCCGGGCGCGTCTCCGATACGAACCCGAAGGGCGGCATGATCGACGCGGCGCGGCGCGGCGCGCGGCGTGGCATCCGCATCTGGCTGATTGGGCTTTTCGCGCTGGTGGTGGTGATGATCGCCGTGGGCGGTCTGACCCGGCTGACGGGGAGCGGACTGTCGATCACCGAATGGGCGCCGGTCTCGGGCGCGCTGCCGCCGATGAACGCCGCCGACTGGCAGTCGGAATTCGACAAGTACCGCCAGATCCCGCAATACGCGTTGCTGAACGAGGGCATGACCCTCGCCGAGTTCAAGGTGATCTACTGGTGGGAATGGGGGCACCGGCAACTTGGCCGGGTGATCGGTCTGGTCTGGGCGCTCGGCTTTCTGGGGTTCCTGATCGCGCGGCAGATCCCCACGGGCTGGACCGGGCGGCTTTTGCTGCTGGGGGCGCTTGGCGGCATGCAGGGCGCGATCGGCTGGTGGATGGTCGCCTCGGGCCTGACGGGCGAGATGATCGCCGTGGCGTCCTACCGGCTGGCCACGCATCTGGGGCTGGCCTTCGTGATCCTCGGGGTGATCGCGTGGTATGTGCTGGCGCTCGGCCGCGAGGACCGCGAGTTGCGGCAGGCGCGGCGCGGGCAGGAGGCCCGGCTTTTCGCGCTGTCGACGGGGCTGATGTCGCTGGCCTTCCTGCAGATCGTGCTGGGCGCGCTGGTGGCCGGGATCGATGCCGGGCGCAGCTATACCGAATGGCCGCTGATGGCCGGTAGTTTCCTGCCCCCCACGATGATGGATCTGACCCCGTGGTGGCGCAATTTCTTCGAGAATGCCGGCACGGTGCAATTCATCCACCGGATGACCGGCTATCTTCTGGTGGCCTTCGGCGTCGCGGTCTGGCTGCGCGCCCGGCGCAGCGCGCATGTTCTGACACGCGGTGCCTTCAACGCGTTCTTCGCGGTGCTCGGACTGCAGATCGTGCTGGGGATCATGACGGTGCTTTATGCGGCACCCTGGCAACTGGCCATCGCGCATCAGTTTCTCGCGGTCGTGCTCTGGGTGCTGATCCTGCGCGCCCGGTTCCTCGCGCGGTATCCGCGCACCACATCCATCCGGGGGGCGCGCGCATGACGGCCTACGACGATCTGATGATCCATGAGCGCGAGATGCAGGCGCTGTCGCAGGTGGCCGGGCGGCTGACATGGGATCAGGAAACCATGATGCCGCACGGCGCGGCGGACCAGCGATCCGAGGAATCGGGCGCGATGCAGGCCGTGCTGCACGCGCGGCGCACCGAGGCCCGCCGCGGCGATCTGCTGGCCGCCGCCGAAGCCGAGGCGACGGACGACGTGGCAGCTGCACAGCTGCGCCACATCCGCCGCGATTTCGACCGCGCGGTGCGCGTGCCCGGCGATCTGGCCGTGGCGCTGGCGCGGTTGACCAGTCGCGCGCAGGGCAGGTGGGCCGAGGCGCGCGCAGCCGATGATTTCGCGGCCTTCGCCCCGGTGCTCGCCGAGGTCGTCCGGCTGAAGCGCGAAGAGGCCGCGGCGGTGGCCGAGGGCCGCGATCTTTATGATGCGCTGATCGACGATTTCGAGCCGGGGATGACCGCCGCGCGGCTGGAGGCGCTGTTCGCCGAGATGCGCCCCCGCCTGGTCGATCTGCGCGCCCGGGCGCTGGATCGCGACTGGCCGGTGCTGGACGCGCAGTTCGACACCGACGCGCAGTTGCGCCTGTCGCGCGAGCTTGCGCGCCAGTTCGGCTATGATTTCGGACGCGGCCGGATCGATCTGGCGGTGCATCCGTTCAGTTCCGGGTCGGGCGACGATGTGCGCATCACCACGCGGGTCAGCGAAAGCGACCCGTTCAATTGCCTCTATTCGACGATCCACGAGGTCGGGCACGCCTGTTACGAGCAGGGCATCGACCCCGCATATCGCCTGACACCGGTCGGGCAGGGCGTGTCGATGGGCGTGCATGAAAGCCAGAGCCGGATCTACGAGAATCAGCTTGGCCGCAGCCGCGCCTTCACCGGCTGGCTGTTCGGCCGGATGCAAAAGACGTTCGGGGATTTCGGCATTGCGGATGCCGACAGTTTTCACCGCGCGGTCAACCGCGTGCATCCCGGCCATATCCGCACCGAGGCCGACGAGGTGCAATACAACCTGCATGTCATGCTGCGCTTCGATCTGGAAAAGGCGCTGATCGCGGGCGATCTGGACGCGGGCGATCTGGAAGGGGCATGGAACGATCGCTTTGCAGCCGATTTCGGATACAAGGTCGATCGCGCCTCGAACGGGGTATTGCAGGATGTGCACTGGTCGGTGGGGCTGTTCGGCTATTTCCCGACCTATGCGCTTGGCAATGTCTATGCCGGATGCCTTTACCGGGCGATGCGCGGCGCGGTGCCCGATCTCGAGGTCAGCCTGTCGCGCGGCGATCTGCGCGGCGCGACCGATTGGTTGCGGTCGCAGGTGCAGTGCCATGGCGGGCGCTACGCCCCGTCCGAAGTGATCGCGCGTGCCTGCGGCGGCGCCGATCCCACGGCGGGGCCGCTGCTGGATTATCTCGAGGAAAAATTCACCGATCTTTGAGGGTGCAAGGCTGCTTGGCCTCGCCTGCGATTGCGGCGCGGCGCGGGGGCGTCGTCGCCGGTGCCATCGATATCCGACGAGAACGGGCCGAGCGCTTCTGTGATCTGCTCGGGCGTGGGGCGCGGACCTTCGGGGCGCTCCTCCAGCGCGGCGCGCATGCGGCTCAGATGGTCGGGCATGGTGCCGCAGCAGCCGCCGATGATTTTCGCGCCCGCATCGCGCGCCAGCACTGCATAATCGGCCATCAGGTCGGGCGTGCCGTCATAGTGGATGTGCCCGTCCACGTATTTCGGGATGCCCGCATTGCCCTTGGCGATGATCGGCCGCTCGGTGCCCTGGGCCACGAACCCCAGCACCGTGCGCAAAAGATCCGACGCGCCCACGCCGCAATTGGCCCCGAACGCCAGCGGCGGGTTGGGCAGTTTTTCCACCATCACCGCCATGTCCGCCGAGGTCAGGCCCATCATCGTGCGCCCTGCCGTGTCGAAACTCATGGTGCCGCACCACGGCATGCCGGCAAGGGCGAAGGCCTCGGCGGCGGCGGCGTATTCCTCGGTCGCGCTGATCGTCTCCAGCCAGAGGACATCCGCGCCGCCCTCTTTCAGCCCCTCGGCCTGCTCGTGAAAGATCTCGACGGCGAGCGCGTGGGTCAGCGCGCCCATCGGGGCCATGATCTCGCCCGTCGGGCCGACCGATCCGGCGACAACCACCGGGCGATCAAACCTGTCGGCGACGTCGCGGCCCAGTTCGGCGGCGATGCGCGACAGCTCGCGGGCGCGCTTCTGCGCGCCGTGCAGCTTGAACCGTGCCGCGTTGCCGCCGAAGGAATTGGTCAGGAACAGGTCGCTGCCAGCCTCCACCGCCGAGCGGTAAAGCTGCGTGATCCGGTCCGGATGCGTGTCGTTCCACAGCTCGGGCGGGTCGCCCGATTGCAGGCCCATGTTGAACAGGTTGGTGCCCGTGGCGCCGTCCGCGAGGATCCAGTCGCGGCTGGCCATGAGCCGGGTGAGGGCATTGGTCATTGATCCTGATCCGATCTTTCCGGTCGCCTCGCCCGCCGCCGAAAGGGCAGGCGCGTCAAACGCTCATACTTCCTTGACGAGCTGCGCCTTGGCGACCTTCAGAAGCTCGTCCATCTTGGCGCGGATGGTGTCGGCATCGGCGATGTCGCCGAGATCGCCGGCCACCTTGCGCACCACGTCCTCGTGGCCCGGCTCCTCGAAATCGGCCTTGACCACCTCGAGGGCATAGGCGTTGGCCGCGTCGCCGGTCTTGCCCATCAGCTCCGCCGCCCAAAGCCCCAGAAGCTTGTTGCGCCGCGCCTCGGCGCGGAATTTCATTTCCTCGTCATGGGCGAACTTGTTCTCAAACGCGCGTTCGCGCTCGTCAAAAGTGCTCATCGGGCCGGTCCCTTCGCAATGCGTTGCAATCACCCGTTCGATATGCCGTCTGAAGCGTCAAAGAGCAAGGGCAGGATCGGTTCAGACACCTTGCGACGGGACAGGCCATGCCCTATGAAACCTCATCGGTCGGGGCGCGTGCATTTCCCACCGGCCCCACCCGCAGCGACGGAGGTTTCATGGCGCGGCGCAAGAAAATCTACGAAGGCAAGGCCAAGACGCTTTACGAAGGCCCCGAGCCGGGCACGCTCATCCAGTATTTCAAGGATGACGCCACCGCCTTCAACGCCGAGAAGAAGGCCACGATCGAGGGCAAGGGCGTGCTCAACAACATGCTCTCGGAATATTTCATGACCGGACTGAACGCGGTCGGCGTGCCCACGCATTTCATCCGCCGCGTCAACATGCGCGAGCAGCTGGTGCGCGCCTGCGAGATCGTGCCGCTGGAAATCATCGTGCGCAACTACGCCGCCGGGTCGATGTCCACGCGGCTGGGGATCGAGGAGGGCACGCAGCTGCCGCGCCCGATCGTGGAATACTGCCTGAAGGATGACAAGCTGGGCGACCCGCTGGTCACCGAGGAACATATCGCCGCCTTCGGCTGGGCCACGAGCCAGGACATGGACGACATCCTCAGCCTCGCGCTGCGGGTCAACGATTTCATGTCGGGCGTGATGTTCGGTGTCGGGATCCGGCTGGTGGATTTCAAGATCGAGGTGGGCCGCGTCTATGACGGCGATTTCCAGCGCCTGATCGTGGCCGACGAGATCAGCCCCGACAGCTGCCGCCTTTGGGACATCGAGACCGGGCAGAAGCTCGACAAGGACGTGTTCCGCCGCGATCTGGGCAGCCTGACGGATGCCTATACCGAGGTCGCCACGCGGCTTGGCGTGATGCCCAAGTCCAACGCGCCCGTCATCCGCCCGACGCTGATCAACTGAAGGGGGTCGCACCGATGAAGGCACGCGTGCATGTCATGCTGAAGGACGGCGTTCTCGATCCGCAGGGCGAGGCGGTGCGCCACGCGCTCGGATCGCTCGGATTCGACGGGGTCGAGGGCGTCCGGCAGGGCAAGGTGATCGAGATCGATCTGGCCGAGACCGACGCGGACACCGCCCGCGCCACGGTCACCGAGATGTGCGAAAGGCTTCTCGCCAACACGGTGATCGAAAGCTATTCGGTGGAGCTGGGCTGAACGGGCACGGGCGGCTTGGGTCGGTCGGATGCTGACATTGCAGCTACAGCCCCGGCGCGATACGCGGCGCGCCGCGCCGCAGCGCCATCGCATGTCCGCCCCCCGGACAGGCGATTTGTCGAAGTGGGCGCGTCTATTGGGGCTTTTGCGATTTGGCTGGGATAAAGTGCGCTGAAAAACCGTCGGATCGCCTGCCCGCGGACATGCGCTGGCGCTGCTGCGTCCAACGTCCGCTCCAGGCCCTTCGCGCCACCCGTCGCCCGCCATGATGGACAACCCCGCCACAGCGCGCTAGAGCATCGCCGCAACACCAACAGAGGGTCCAAGCCATGCATGTCGCCGTCATCGTCTTTCCCGGCTCCAATTGCGACCGTGACCTTGCGGTGGCGTTCCGGAGCGCGGGCGCACGGGTCACGATGGTCTGGCACAAGGACACGGACCTGCCCGAGGGCGTCGATATCGTCGGCGTGCCGGGCGGCTTTTCCTATGGCGATTACCTGCGCTGCGGGGCGATCGCCGCCAATTCGCCGATCTGCCGGTCGGTCGTCGCGCATGCCGAACGTGGCGGCTATGTGCTGGGGATCTGCAACGGCTTTCAGATCCTCACCGAGACCGGACTCCTGCCCGGGGCGCTGCTGCGCAATGCGGGGCTGAAATACATCTGCAAGCCGGTGGATCTGACCGTCGTCACCTCTGACAGCGCCTTTACCCGGGGCTACGGGTCCGGCAGCACGATAACCGTGCCGGTGGCGCATCACGATGGCAATTATTACGCCGACGCGGCGACCCTCGACCGGCTGGAGGCCGAGGATCGCATCGCACTCACCTACGCGCGCAACCCCAACGGCTCGGTGCGCGACATCGCCGGGATCCTGTCGCAGAACCGTCGCGTGCTGGGCATGATGCCACACCCCGAGCGCATGGCCGAAGCGCTGCATGGCGGCAGTGACGGGGCGGCGATGTTCGAGGGTCTCGTGCAAGAGCTTGCCCCCGCCTGAGCGGCGACGCTTGAGCCGGGCTGCATACCGGCGTAATCTCGCGTCATGACCGATGGCACCGCATCCGAGACCCCGCGCGCCCGTGCCATATCCTGGCGCGCGCGGCTGGTGCTTCTGGGGATGTTTCTTGTCGCCGTGGCCGTGGTCGCCACCACCCACCGTCTGCTGACCGACCGTTTCACCGAGACCACGCGCAACCGCGCCGAATTGCGGCTCGTGCTCTATTCCGGCAATCTTCTGTCGGAGTTGCGGCAGAACGCCATCGTGCCGCAGCTTCTGGCGCGCGATCCGACGCTGATCTCGGCACTGAACAGCGAGGATTACGCGCAGTCGACACAGCGCCTGCTGTCCTTCGTCGAAGAGATCGGCGCGGCGTCGCTGACGCTGCTGGACATGGACGGGCGCGCCGTCGCCACGACCGAACGCAACCGCCTTGGCGAAAGCCACAGTCAGGCCTCCTATTTCGTGGATGCGCTGCGGTCGAGCGACACGGTGTTCAAGGTGCTTCAGCAGGAAACGGGCGCGTACAACTTCACCTATTCGCGGCGGATCGAGGAGGGGGGCGAGGTGCTCGGCGTGATCGCGGTCGAGGTCGACCTGCGCAAGTACGAACGCGCCTGGTCGGGGATATCGGACGCGATCATGGTGACCGACAGCGAGGGCCGGATCATCCTCGCGACAGAGCCCCGCTGGCGCGGTCTGACCGAAGCCGAGGCGCTGATGCGCGAGCCGGCCAGCAGCGCCATCGAACGCGCCATCCAGGCCACCTCGGACTGGACGGCGCTGCCCGCCGACGCCTATCTCAGCGGCGAGGCGGTGATGCGGGTCGAGGGGCGCGTGGCGTTTCGCGGCTGGCGGATCGCCAGCTTCACCGCCTATGCCACGGTGCGCGACAGGGTGATCGGCTATCTCGCGCTCGAGATCATGGGATTCGCCATCCTGCTCGCGCTCGCCTTCTATTTCCTCAATCGCAAGGCGGCGCTGCGGCTGGCCATGTTCCAGCGCGAATCGGCGGAGCTTCGCGCACTCAACGCCCGCCTGCAGCGGGAAATCGCCGAACGCCGGCGGGTGCAGGAAAACCTCGCACAGGCCGAACAGACGCTTCAGCAAAGCTCCAAACTCGCGGTACTGGGCGAGATGTCGGCGGCGGTCAGTCACGAACTGAACCAGCCGCTCGCGGCGATGAAGACCTATCTTGCGGGTGCGCGCATGCTGATGACGCGCAACCGCCCCGACGAGGCGCTGACCTCGTTCCAGCGGATCGACGATCTGATCGAGCGGATGGGGGCCATCACCCGCCAGCTCAAATCCTATGCGCGCCAGCCGGGCGACGTGTTTTCGCCCGTGGACATGGCCGATGCCGTGGCCTCGGCGCTGGCGATGATGGAGCCGCAGCTGCGCAGCCGCAAGATCACCATCACCCGCACCCTGCCATCCGGTCCGGTGATGATCATGGGCGACCGGGTGCGCGTCGAGCAGGTGATCATCAACCTGCTGCGCAACGCCATCGACGCCATCCAGAACGAGCCGGAGGGCCATATCGACATCCTGCTGGCCGCCGGCGAGACCGCCGTCCTGACGGTGCGCGACAATGGCCACGGCATCGACAATTTCGACAAACTGTTCGAGCCGTTCTACACCACCAAGCAGCCCGGCGAGGGGGTCGGTCTCGGGCTTGCCATTTCGTCTGGAATCGTCAACGACCTCGGCGGGCGCCTGCTGGCGCGCAATGCGCCGGACGGGGGGGCTGTATTCGAGGTACAGCTGCCCATATTGCCGGAAGAAACCCGAGCCGCGGAGTGACACGCCATGCCGACTGCCATGAAGATCGCCATCATCGACGACGAGCGCGACATGCGCCAGTCGATCAGCCAGTGGCTCGCGCTCTCGGGCTATGACACCGAGGCGTTCGCCTCGGCCGAGGAGGCGCTCAAGACGCTCGGCCCCGACTATCCCGGCATTGTCGTGACCGACATCAAGATGCCGGGCATGGGCGGCATGGCGTTCCTGAAAAAGCTGATGGGCGCCGACAGCTCGCTGCCGGTGATCATGATCACCGGGCATGGCGACGTGCCGATGGCGGTCGAGGCGATGCGCATCGGGGCCTTCGATTTTCTGGAAAAGCCGTTCAACCCCGACCGCATGACGCAACTGGCCAAGAAGGCCACCAATGCCCGCCGCATGGTACTGGACGCACGCGCGCTGCGCCGCGACCTGTCGGATGGCGGGCAGTTGATGAAGAAACTCATCGGCACCTCAATGGCGATGGAGCGGCTGCGCGAGGATATCCTCGATCTCGGGCAGGCCGACGGCCATGTCCTGATCGAGGGCGAGACCGGCACCGGCAAGACGCTTGTCGCGCATGCGCTGCATGCCGTGGGCGCACGGGCCGGGCGCAAGTTCGTCTCGGTCTCCTGTGCGTCGCTTGCCGAGGACGCGCTTGCCGCGCGCCTCTTCGGCCCGGTCTCGCCGGACGATCCGCGCCTGCCGGCGGTGGAAGAGGCGCGCGGCGGCACATTGGTGCTGGAAGATATCGACGCGCTGCCCGAGTCGGTGCAGGCGCGTCTGCTGACCTTCGTCAATGACGAGGGCACGCCGCCCGAAACCCGCATCATCGCGATCTCCAACATGCAGGACGAGGGCCGCACCTGCGAGGACGCCCTGCGCGCCGACCTGTTCTACCGGCTCGCCAACCTGCGCATCACCGTGCCGCCGCTGCGCCAGCGGGGCGAGGACATCCTGACGCTGTTCTCGTCCTTCAGCGACCAGTTCGCGGATGATTACGGCTGCGATGCGCCGCAGATCTCCGCACAGGAGGCGACGCAGCTTCTGCAGGCGCCGTGGCCGGGCAATGTGCGCCAGCTTTTCAACGTGGCCGAACGCGCAGTGCTGCAGTCACGGCGCGGATCCGGAACCCTGACCTCGCTTCTGATGTCGGATCACGAGGAGATGCAGCCGGTGATGACCACCGAAGGCAAGCCGCTCAAGGAATATGTCGAGGCGTTCGAGCGCATGCTGATCGACAACACCATGCGCCGCCACAAGGGATCGATCGCCGCGGTGATGGACGAGCTGTGCCTGCCGCGCCGGACGCTGAACGAAAAGATGGCAAAATACGGATTGCAACGCTCCGACTACATCTGAAACGCGCGCCGGTCCCGGGGCAACGCGTTTTCACCATTGTAATTTCCGCCCGTGAGGCATTAGAACTGAACTGTGGCAGTCTCGCGCGACACCCCGCGCCTGCCATCCGAGTATTCGCTGTCTCGCCGCCCTTGCGACTCTCCGTGGCGGACCAAACCCCTCTGCTGCGTGGCGAGACAGACCGATTGGACCCCGAGGGGGTCGGACACATGCCCGAGACCCCCGGACAGGGCGATCGGGTGCTGAATTGGCCCCAAGGGGCCGTATCTGAATTGGCCCCGTGCAGGGCCGGAGAACAATAACCGCGATGAACCGCGCGAGACACATCATCGTCACACGGGACAGGGCCCCCTCCGGTCCGCCCGCCCGCGCGCGCCTCGCCCCTATCAGACATCTGCCGCAACGCGCCGCCCCGCCCGGGGTCCGCGTCCTGCCGCGATGCGAACGGAAAACATGGCCAAGAAAATGCTCATCGATGCCACCCACGCGGAGGAAACCCGCGTCGTGGTGGTTGACGGAAACAAGGTCGAGGAATTCGATTTCGAGTCCGAAAACAAACGCCAGCTTGCCGGCAACATCTATCTCGCCAAGATAACACGGGTCGAGCCGTCGCTGCAGGCGGCGTTCGTCGATTACGGCGGCAACCGGCACGGCTTTCTGGCCTTCGCCGAGATCCATCCCGACTACTACCAGATCCCCGTCGCCGACCGCGAGGCGCTGATGGCCGAGGAAGAGGCCCTCGCGCAGGCCCAGGCCGACGAGGACGAAAAGCCCAAACCCACCCGGCGGCCCACCCGCTCGCGGTCGCGCGCCAAGGCGGAAAAGACCAACCCGGACGATGCCGTGACCGATGGCGACATCTCGGGCATGGAAACCATCGACCTCGAGGGTGAAAACGGCGACGAGACCGTGCCCGAAGGGTCCTCGCCGATGGAACGCGTCGCCGAGACCCCCGTTGAGGAACCCGCCGAGGAACCCGAGGACGACAGCACCGGCGACGAGGCCGCGACCCCCGAGGCCGAGACCACCGATACCCGCGATCATGCCAGAAATGACGACAGCATCGAATCGGTCGCCGACGAGGATGATGCCGAGGATCTGCGCCCGGCCCGCAAGCCGCGCGCCCGCCGCTACAAGATCCAGGAGGTGATCAAGGTCCGCCAGATCATGCTCGTGCAGGTCGTCAAGGAGGAACGCGGCAACAAGGGGGCGGCTCTGACCACCTACCTGTCGCTTGCCGGGCGCTATTGCGTGCTGATGCCCAACACCGCGCGCGGCGGCGGCATCAGCCGCAAGATCACCAATGTCGCCGACCGCAAGAAGCTCAAGGAGATCGCCTCCGAGATCGACTTGCCCAAGGGCGCGGGCCTGATCATCCGTACCGCCGGCGCGCAGCGCACCAAGGCCGAGATCCGGCGCGATTACGAATATCTGCAACGCCTCTGGGAACAGATCCGCGAACTGACGCTGAAATCCATCGCGCCCGCCAAGATCTACGAGGAAGGCAACCTGATCAAGCGGTCGATCCGCGATCTCTACAACCGCGAGATCGACGAGGTCATGGTCGAGGGCGAGATGGGCTACCGCATCGCCAAGGACTTCATGAAGATGATCATGCCGTCCCATGCCAAGAATGTGAAACATTACGTCGACCAGCAGCCGCTTTTCGCGCGCCATCAGGTCGAAAGCTATCTCTCGGCGATGTTCAATCCCACGGTGCAGCTCAAATCCGGCGGCTACATCGTGATCGGCGTGACCGAGGCGCTGGTCGCGGTCGATGTCAATTCGGGCCGCGCGACGCGCGAGGGCTCGATCGAGGAAACCGCGCTCAAGACCAATCTCGAAGCCGCCGACGAGGTGGCGCGCCAGATGCGCCTGCGCGATCTCGCCGGTCTGATCGTGATCGACTTCATCGACATGGACGAGCGGCGCAACAACGCATCGGTCGAAAAGCGCATGAAGGACGCACTCAAGACCGACCGCGCCCGCATCCAGATGGGCCGGATCTCTGGCTTCGGCCTGATGGAGATGTCGCGCCAGCGCCTGCGCCCCGGCATGATCGAGGCGACGACGCAGCCCTGTCCGCATTGCCACGGCACCGGCCTCATCCGCTCCGACGACAACCTGTCGCTGTCGATCCTGCGCGAGATCGAGGAAGAGGGCGTGCGCCGCCGCTCGCGCGAGGTCGTGGTCAAGTGTCCGGTGAGCATCGCCAACTATCTCATCAACGTCAAACGCGAACACGTGGCCCAGATCGAGATGCGCTACGGGCTGTCGGTGCGGATCGAGGGGGATCCGACGCTGGTCAATCCCGACTTCACCATCGACAAGCTGAAGACCGCCACCCGCACCGTGGCCGAACCCGATGCGGCGCAGTTCGTCTCCGCCGGGGCCTCGCTCATGGCCGAGATCGACGAGGAGGACGCGCCCGAGGCAGCCCTCGCCGCGCCCGAACCGGCCCCCGCGCCTGCGCCCGAGGCGGCCAGCGAGGCAGCCGGCGAAGACGGGGAAAAGCCGCGCAAGAAGCGCCGCCGCAGCCGTGGTCGCCGCCGGAAATCAAAGACCGGCGAGAACGGCCAGACAGAAAACGGCCAGACAGAGGACAGCCAGAGCCAGGACAGCCAGAGCCAGGACTCGGTCGACAGTCCCGCCGAGGCCGCAAGCGCGTCGGGTGGTGACGCGACGGATCAGGCACAGCCAGACGCCGCAGAGGCAGCAGAGCCCAAGCCCAAGCCGAAACGCTCGCGCAGCCGCAAGAAGAAAACGCCAGAGGCCGATGCACCGGCTGACGCGGCACCAGAGGCCGCATCCGAGGCGGTGGCAGAGGAGAAGCCCAAGCCGCGGCGGCGCAGCGTGTCGCGCAAGAAGAAAGCGCTGGACGCCGACGCACCGGCAGAAGAGCCGGCAGCGGTCGCGGATGTCGCAGAGCCTGCGCCTGACCCGGTATCGGTGCCGGAGGCCAGCCCCGAACCCGTGCCGGAGGCTCAGCCCGAACCCGTGGCAGAGGCACAGCCGGAGCCGGTGGCCGAGACACCTGCGGCACCGCAGCCTGTCGCGGATGTCCCGGACACGTCCGACCCCGCGCCGGAGCCGGAGCCAGAGACCGCCGACACGCCCGAGCCTGCCCCGACGCCAGAGCCGGTGGCCGAGGCCGAGGAGACGTCCGAAACGGCACAGGTCGAAGAGGATACCGCCCCCGCAAAGCGCAAGCGGCGCGGCTGGTGGTCCGTCGGATAAGGGGGCGGATTACAGATCAGGGGCCTTGCGTACGCAACTCGCGTACGCAAGGTACGCCTTGTACGCAGGCCGGCTTTCCCGGAGGCGCGGCTTTGGCCCCCGTGCTCAGCCGGACTTGCGGATCAGGTAGGTGCGCACGGGGCCCGCATCCTCGGTCGAGACCAGCTCGTGACCGGACTCCATGCAGAAATGCGGCACGTCGACCACCGCCGCCGGATCATCGGCGCGCAGCGCGATCACGTCACCGATATTCAGCGATTTCAAGCGCTTGCGCAGCTTGAGAACCGGCAGGGGGCATAGCAGCCCGCAGGCGTCGAGGGTCTCGTCCTTGGTCATGAGCGTGGCATAGCGGCGGTGTTACAGCCTGTCCACAATGTTGTGACCTTTTGCGGCGTGACGCGGCACCAAATGCGCGTTATCTGACCCACATGTTCGGAATCGAAATCATAGACGCAGCCCTCCTCCCGGCGATGTTCGTCGCCCTGCTGGCCGGTATCATGTCGTTCCTCAGCCCCTGCGTGCTGCCGATCGTCCCGCCTTATCTGGCGTATATGAGCGGTGTTAGCCTCAACGACCTTTCCGAAAACACAACGCACCGTGCGCGGGCCGTGGTGCCGGCGCTGTTCTTCGTGCTGGGGCTGTCGACGGTCTTCATATTCCTCGGCTTCACGGCCTCGGCCATCGGCACGGTTTTCCTGCAATATCAAGACTATCTCAACGCCGTGGCCGGTATTTTGGTGATGGGTTTTGGGGCGCATTTCGTGGGCGTCTACCGCATCGGATTTCTCGATCGCGAGGCGCGGGTCGACGCGGGCGATCAGGGCGGCACCTCGTTCGGGGCCTATATCCTGGGCCTCGCCTTCGCCTTTGGCTGGACGCCGTGCATCGGCCCGCAGCTTGGCGCGATCCTGTCGCTGGCCGCGTCCGAGGCCAACGTGACACGCGGCACGTCGCTGCTGGCGGTCTATGCCATCGGGCTTGGCGTGCCGTTCCTGCTGGTCGCGGCGTTCCTGCCGCGTCTGCAGGGGCTCATGGGCTGGATGAAGCGCCACATGCAACAGATCGAGCGGGTGATGGGCCTGCTCTTGTGGACCATCGGCCTGTTGATGCTGACCGGCGGGTTCTCCGCGTTTTCCTTCTGGCTGCTCGAGACGTTCCCGGCGCTTGCGGTGCTCGGATAAGGCTTTCCATACAGGTGTTTACGGCCTAGGCTGACCCGCAAAGAGGTTGCCCATGAGCCGTAACACCCAAGTGCGCCGCAGGCATGTGTTCTACATTCCGGGCTACGATCCGGTCCCGCCCCGACGCTACCGCGAGCTTTACCGGCGGGAAGGCGCGGCGCAGGCGGCCATCTCGGGCTATGAGATCCGGGTGGTGCCAAGCCATGACACGGCCCGGTTCGGATGGCAGGTTGAGGCCGAAATCGAAGGCGCGACCACCCGCACGCAGGTCAAGGTGCTGGTCTGGTCCGACATCGTCAAGCACAGCATGGATCAAGGCATCCTCGCGACTTACGCGCAACTGATCCGTACGGCGGTCACCTATATCGGCACCGGCACGCTGTTTCGGCTGATGCGCCTGCGCAAAGGCCCGGTGATCGCCGCGCTTTATCCGGTCGGCTTCCTGCTGCTGCAACTCGTGCTCGCGCTGCTCGCCGCGTGGGGGCTGGGGCAGGGTCTGGCTCTTTGGCATCCTCTGGCCGGCTGGGGCGGGCTTGTCGTGGTGCCGTTCGTTCTGGAGTGGTTCCGACGTCAGGATGGCCGGTTTTTCGTTTATTATCTGATGCATGACTACGCCTATTCCGCCCGCCACAACGGCGCCATCTCGCCGGAGCTTGAGGCGCGGCTGGCAGAGTTCGCGCAGGATATCGCGGCGGCGCTGACCGAAGACTGTGACGAGGTGCTGGTGGTCGGTCATTCCTCGGGGGCGCATCTGGGGGTGACGGTGCTCGCCGATCTGATCCGTGCGGGGCGCGTGCCACCGGACGGGCCGGCGCTCTCGTTTCTGAGCCTCGGGCAGGTGGTGCCGATGGTGTCGTTCCTGCCCGGCGCGTGGCGGCTGCGCGCCGATCTTGCCTGTCTCGGCACGCGGACCGAGCTTTTCTGGCTGGATGTCAGCGCGCCGGGCGATGGCTGCGCCTTTGCGCTCTGCGATCCGGTCGCCGTGTCGGGGGTCGCGCCCGATGGCAAGCGCTGGCCGCTGGTGATCTCGGCGGCGTTCACGCAGACGCTGAGCCCCGCGCGCTGGCGTGCCCTGCGTTGGCGGTTTTTTCGGCTGCATTTTCAATACCTTTGCGCCTTCGACAGGCCACATGACTATGACTATTTCCGCATCACCGCGGGGCCGAAGACGCTTGGCGCGCGGTTTGCCGGGCGCAAACCCTCCAAAAGCCGGATCGAACGCCCCGCCTCGCGTCATACGAGCGTTGCGCCATGATCCCACCAAAACCCCCGGCACGGCCCGATCGCGTCTCGCTCTGGCGGTATCTGCGGCTTTTCCGGGCCGATATCCTGTCGGCGCAGCCGGCGCGGCTTTATCATGCGTGGATGGCCGAATTTCGCACGCCGTTCTTCCGGTCGTACCTGTGCAATCAGCCCGCGCTTGTGGATCTCGTGTTGCGCCAGCGACCCGATTCGTTTCCCAAGTCGGCGCGCGTGTCCGAGGGGCTGCGCCCGCTTCTGGGGCAATCGGTGTTCGTCACCAATGGCGAGACGTGGAGGCGTCAGCGCCGCATCATCGATCCCGCCTTCGAGGGCGGGCGGCTGCGCGACACCTTTCCGGCGATGGTCGCGGCGGGGCAGGGCGCGGTGGATCGGCTGGCCCCGGTGGCCGATGGCAGCCCGCGGGAGATCGAGTTTCACACCAGCCATGCGGCGGCGGACGTGATCTTTCGCACGTTGTTCTCTATCCCGATCGAGAATGACACGGCGGCGCGCGTCTTCGAGGCGTTCAAACTCCATCAGCGCAGCCAGCCGGTGCTGAACCTTGCCGCCTTCGTGCCACTGCCGCGCTGGTTTCCGCGCTTTCACCGCCGCCGGACGCGGACGACCGCACGCAGCATTCGTGCGCTCATCACCGACCTCACCGATGCGCGCAAGGCCCGGATCGCCGAAGGTCGCGCGCCGGACGATCTGGCGACCAAGATCATGACGACGCCGGACCCCGAAACGGATGCGTGTTTCACCACCCGCGAAATGGTCGATCAGGTGGCGATCTTCTTTCTGGCCGGGCATGAGACCAGCGCCTCGGCGCTTTCCTGGGCCCTGTATCTGCTGGCGCTGCATCCCGACTGGCAGGATCGCGTCGCGTCAGAGGCGCAAGCGGTCCTTGGCGATGCGCCGCCCGGTTTCGGCGACATGGGGCGGTTGCGCGTCGCGCGCGATGTCTTTCGCGAGACGCTACGGCTTTATCCGCCGGTGCCGATGATGGTGCGCGAGACCACATGCCCCGAGCGATTTCGCGACCGTGACATCAGGCCGGGCGCGCAGGTGGTCATCAGCCCCTGGCACCTGCATCGCCATTCCCGCCTGTGGAATGATCCGGATCTGTTCGATCCCGCGCGCTATACCACGGAAAATGGCGCGGCGGGCCTGCGCAATGCCTATATCCCGTTCTCGGCGGGGCAGCGCGTGTGTCCGGGTGCAGGGTTCGCGATGATCGAGGGGCCGCTTCTGCTGGCGATGCTGGTGCGCGCCTATCGGTTCACGCCCGTTGCGGAACGGCCCGCGATGCCTGTCGCGCATCTGACGGTGCGGGGGCGTGATGGCATATGGCTCAAGATCGCACGGCGCTGAGCGCGGGCGCTGCATGGCAGGCCGGAGGGCGATTCGCGATCTGTGGTCGGAGGGTCTGAATCAAAAAACGGCGACACCAGGGAGGAGGAAAGGTGCCGCCGTTCTCTGCACGTCCAGCCCCAGGGAGGAGGAGAGGGGCTTTTCGCAAACTGTCGGGACCGGTCTGGCCCCGCTTTACCGATCAAGGACTCCAGGGAGGAGGAGAGAAGCCCTTGACCGTAACGGATGCACCTAGGGAGGAGGAGAAGATGCACCCGATCTTGTGATTACGGCCTCTGGCCGTAAATTGTTTCATATGCGACCCGTTTTATCTCGCTGCGATGCAGACCGAGATCGGCCAGTTCACGCATGCTCAGGTCAGACATTTCGCCGACAGACCGGCGATAGAGGCGGTAATCGTCAACCCGCCGTATTGCCCTGTAGAGCCACGCACTTAAATCTTCTCCAAGAACGTGGATGGCCGAGCGGCTTACCTGTACCGTTTCTGACATACTCACATCCTTTCGGACATTTTCGTTTCGAAGAGCGTTTCGTTTCGTTGCGCCTTTGTTGAGTTCAAGATAACGCTTTTCTGCAGTTGCACAATACCCTGCGACAACAATGCTGCCATGCAGCATTTGCATATTACCGGAGTGGTGTAAGGTTAGGCATTCGCCTGATTTTTTAAGCATGATGTGAATAAGCAGTGGGGTCTGGGGGCCATGCTGCCACCGCGAAAGGCGGTTTTGCGCAAGTCTTGGGCGGGATGTGGAAACGTGAAAAAGCGAAAATGGCGGCGGGTCTGACACGGATGAAACATTGCGTTATCCCGCGCCGGTCGCGGCCGGATCGGAAGCGGCCGAAGGCGCGGCGCGCGATTCGCGTCGCCGGGGTTTTGCTGTCGGCGGGTGAGCGCGCCCCTGTCTGTCGAAAGGGGCTGGACCGAGACGCGGCGCGTGATATCCGGGGGGCCATGACACCGAATGACATGGTTCTGACACCGCTTGGCCTCAGGTTTCGGGGGCGGCGCTATCCGTGCGCGATCGGGCGCGGCGGTCTGCGCGCCGACAAGCGCGAAGGCGACGGTGCGACGCCCAGGGGCACACACCGCATCGTCGGCCTGCTGTACCGGCCCGACCGGATGGCGCGTCCCGCTGGCTGGGCCGTGCCGATCCGGCCCGGCGATCTGTGGTCCGACGATCCGGGGCATGAGGATTACAACCTCATGGTGCGCAGGCCCTATCCCCACAGTCACGAGGCGCTGCGCCGGGCCGATCCGCTTTACGATCTGGTGATCGTGACGGACTGGAACTGGCCGAGGGCCGAGCCGGGGCGCGGGTCCTGCATCTTCCTGCACCGCTGGCGGCGGCCCGGCTATCCCACGGCGGGATGCATCGCGTTGCGCGCCGATCACCTGCGCCAGATCGCAACGGCGATCCGCCATGACACCCGGCTGATCGTGGGGTAAGTGGCCCGAGGGGGTCGTGATCCACGAAATTTTTCAAAAATTCCGTTCAGATGCGGCGACCGCCAAAACGTCATGCGGCTGGCCACCCCAGATTTTATCGGCGAATCCCGGCCCATCGGATCGGCGATCCATCGCCGGTGCCCTTTGATCTTGCGAGGCAGAGGATCCATCTATGCCTTGTAACGTATCCAAGGAGCAGCCCATGACCCGCAATCTGATCGTCGCCAGCCTTGCCAGCCTCACGCTTGCGGGCTGTATCAACACCAGCGACAACCGTGAACTGACCGGGGCCGCGATCGGGGCCGGGGCGGGGCTTGTCGGCGCGGCGGTCTTTGACGCAAATCCCGGCTGGACGGTGATTTCCACCCTTGCCGGGGCGGCGGCCGGCACGCTCGTGGCGCGCAACACCCGGACCGATGAATGCGCCTATGCCAATGGTGACGGCACCTACCGGACGGTGCCTTGCTGACGGTGCCTTGCTGAACGGCAGGACCCGTCACGCCCGGTGATAGGGGTTGCCCGCGAGGATCGCGGCGGCACGGTAAAGCTGTTCCACCAGCATGACCCGCGCCAGCATGTGCGGCCAGACCATCTTGCCAAAGGACAGCGTGAGATCCGCCCGCGCGCGCAGGTCGGGGGCGAGCCCGTCCGCCCCGCCAATGACAAAGGCCACGTCCCCGCGGCCCGCGTCGCGCCAATCGCCCATATGTCGGGAAAAGTCGGGCGAGGTCATCACCTCGCCCCGTTCGTCGAGAGCGACCACGATCGCGCCTTTGGGGATCGTGCGGTCCAGCAGTGCGGCCTCTGCCGTCATGCCACCGCCTTTCTTGTCCTCCACCTCGTGCAGATGAAAGGGGCCAAGGCCAAGCCCGCGCCCGGTCTTGTCGAAGCGCGCGGCGTAGTCGTCGATCAGCGCGCGTTCAGGGCCGGCGCGCAACCGGCCCACGGCGCCGACATGCACCCGCATTCAGACCTGGGACGCCGCCGTCTGCGCAACCGGCATCCACATTTTCTCGAGCTGGTAGAACTCGCGCACCTCGGGGCGGAAGATATGGACGATCACGTCGCCCGTGTCGATCAGCACCCAGTCCCCGGCCGTCTTGCCCTCGGTGCGGGTCGGAATGCCGTGATCCAGCTTGAGCCGTTCCACCAGCTTTTCCGAGATCGCCGAGACCTGACGTGACGAACGCCCCGAGCAGATCACCATGTAATCGCCCATGGCCGTCTTGCCGCGCAGATCGATCTGCACGACGTCTTCGGCCTTGTCATCGGAAAGGGAATTGAGGATCGCCGCAAGTTGCTCTTCGCTGTCTGCGGTCAAAACGGGCACCATTGCGTGTGCCCCGTGATCAGCGGCCCCGGCCGCGTGGGTCGTAAGAGACAGGACATGGTCCTCCTTCATGGCGCACCGCGAAGCCCCGGTGCCAAGCATGAACTGAAGGTAGCAAGCAACCGGTGACATTTCAATGAAACCCTGCGCCCTCCGCCCGTGATGTGCGAAATTTACCCCGGAATTCGCCCTGTTTCAGCCGGGCCTGTCCAGCAGGCGCACCTCGCGTTGCGGGAAGGGGATGGAAATCCCGTGCGCCTGAAACGCGTCCCAGAGCGCCAGATACACATTGCCGCGAATGTTGGTCAGCCCGCCGGTCGGGTCGCGGATCCAGAAACGCAGGATGTAATCGATGCTGCTGTCGCCGAAGCCCACGATGTGACAGACCGGCGGCTGTTCGCCCAGCACACGCGGCACCGTCCTTGCAGCCTCGATCGCGATGCGGCGCACCTTGTGCGGATCGTCGCCGTAAGCCGTGCCGAAATGGATGTCGAGGCGCACGAACTCGTCGGAATGCGACCAGTTGACGACCTGCCCGGTGATCAGGTCCTCGTTGGGGATGAGGTATTCGCGCCCGTCGCGGGTGGTGATCGAGACATAGCGCGCGCCGAGGCTGTTGATCCAGCCGAAGGTCTCGCCAAGACTGATCACGTCGCCGGGCTTGATCGACTTGTCCAGAAGGATGATCACCCCCGAGACGAGGTTCGACACCACCTTCTGCAGGCCAAAGCCCAGCCCGACGCCGATCGCCCCCGACAGCACCGCGAGTCCGGTCAGATCCACCCCCACCGCGCGCAGCCCGATGAAAAACGCCGTGCCGTAAAGCAGCATCTGCAGGAACTTGACCACAAGCACCTGCATCGAGGGCGAGATGTCGGCATTGCGGCGCACCCTTGCGGCGCTGGTGGTGGAAACGAATCGCGCCAGCGCGAACAGCGTGCCGATCACGATGATCGCCTGCACCACCATCCAGACCGACAGCCGCGTCTCGCCGAACTGGATCGCCCAGCCATCCAGCAGCGCCCGCGCCTCATCGGTGAGGTTGAGGATGATCAGCGTCGCCCATGTCCAGCCCGTATAGCGCACCAGCGCCCGCAGAAAGCTGTTGCCGATCAGCCGCGTTGCGACGGCGATGACCAGCCACGCGAGCGCCAGCTCGGCAAACACCGTCAGCAGGTAGGACCGGCTGGGCCATGTGGTGGCGCGCATCACCCAGACGGTGGGCCAGATCAGCGCCACGAAGAGGATCAGCCGCAGCCGCTGTTGCAGCGTCACCAGCAGGCGCATTCGCCAGAGCGGCCAGCCCTCGCGCCGTCGCATCCAGTCGCGGCAGGCCGGTCCGATCAGCCGGTTCAGCAGATGCGCGACGGCAAAGAACCCAAGGGCGATGCCCACCTGATAGGCGTTCCACGGGCGCATCAGGCTGCGCAGAAAAATCTCCGCCCGCGCCCAGAGACCGAGCGCGATGTCCTGCGTGAGGGAGATGACGTCGCCTTCCATGCCGGCCAGAGTGGCATGCGGGCCACGCCCTCACAAGACGGGTTCGGCAGGTGCGCGGCGGGTTATCCCGGGCTGCGCCATGGCTGCGACTTGAACCACGAAACGGTGTAGGCCACCACGATCAGCGCGCCGAAGCCCACGAGGTTGGCCAGCGTCATGTTCCATGTGGTGCGCCCGATCTGGTCCATCACGAACCCCGAGAGCCGCGCGAACACCATCGAGAACACGAACACCGCCAGCGATTGCTGACCGACCTTGAGGATCATCGCCAGCAGCGCTTCCCAGGCCCGCGCCAGAACCCCGATGCCCGCTGTCCTGAGGCGCGCGCCGCCATCGCCCGCCGCGACCCAGCACAGATAGGCCAGGCTGAGGAAATGCACGTAGCGCAGGATGCCGAAATCGGACTTGTTGAACAGGCCCTGATTGGCGATGCGCCAGTTGATGATGTCTTCGCGGATGCCCGGTGCCAGAGGGCCGAAGATCTCGCGCATGCCGACATGCGACAGCGGGATCATGGCGAGCACGATGATCGCTGCGACGACGACCAGCGGCGTGGTAACGGGGGGTTTCGGCAGCCAGCCGCGCATGAAGGCGAACCCGGTGAAGAAGATGAGCTGCCAGCCGAACGGGTTGAAGAACCATTCGCGATCCGACCACGGCTCTGCCGGGAAGGCCAGATGCAGCCCGCCGAGGCCGAGGGCGTCCAGCAGCGCGCCCTGCGCGAGGATCCAGAGCAGCGCCACCGCGCCGGCGACGGCCCAGAGGCTTATGCGGCTCAGCGCCATCATCAGCGGCATGGCCGCGAGGATCACCAGATACATGGGCAGGATGTCGAAATAGTTGGGCACGTAGCTCAGCGTGAACAGCCCGACCAGAAGCGGCCCCGGATCCTCGAAGAAGGCCCACAGGTTCAGCGTGCCGATATAGACCGTCTCGAAATTGCCGAAATGGTCGAACGCCGCCAGCATCGCGGCGATGGCGAAGAACATGCCGATATGCGCCCAGTAGACCTGCCAGACGCGAAAAGCCACGCGCCCCGTCCCGAGACTCCATCCCGCGCGGTCGAAGCTGCGACCGAACGCGATGGCCGAGGCCATGCCCGAACAGAAGACGAAGATCTCGGTCGCGTCGGAAAAGCCCCAGCGGGCCGGGATCCAGCTGGAGAAGAAATTGCTCGGCGTATGCGCGCAGAGGATGATGAACATCGCCAGCCCGCGAAAGAAATCCAGCCGGATGTCGCGGGTCGCAGCAGTTGGGGTCGTGGTCTGCGTGGCGCGGCCTTGCGTCATCGCCGGATCGGCAGCACTCGTCATCGCGGGGTCGGTTCCTTTCGCACCCTGCGCCGGGGTCACTCGGCGGGCAGGCTCTTGGTGGTTTTCCAGTCGCCGCGCGCGTCCGAGATCAGATCGAGCCGTGTGCCGGCATAGCTGTCGAGGGTGCCGGCGCGCTGACCGCTGCGTTCCTGCAGCATCGTCTCGGCCTCGTCAAGGAACCCGCTCCGGATGCCTGCATCGATGGTCAGCCGCTCGAACACGTCGCGTTGCGCGTGGCTGCCGCCGATCATCTGCATGGACCTGCGTGCCTGCGAAAGATTGAGGAACGCGGTCCGGTAATCGCCCTCGCCGAACGCTTCGAGCCCGGTGGCCGCCGCGAGGCCGGGATGCGCCATGCGGGCCTGTATCTCGTCGGGGTTTGTGCGTTTTGCGGCGCGGTGCAGGCGCCCCATCATCTGCCTGACCGCCATGTCGCGATTGCCACCGACAAGGGCCAGCAGGTAATGCAGATCGGCGAAGATCAGACAGGCATCCTGCGTGCGCCGTTCCGAGATGTCGGCCAGTTCCTCCCAGCGGTGACCCACGTCATGGCCCTCCAGCTCCAGCCGCATCAGCAGCGAGGTGGCGTTGGAGATATCGCGGAAATCGTCGGTGTGATCGCGGCGGATCTCGGTGTCGTATAGGTCGAACACCGCCCCGATCTGGTTCTGGTCGAGATGCATCAGCGCCTTGTGCCACCAGACGTGATAGCGGAAGTTGTTGCAATGCGCCCAGGCGTGCTCTCGCCCCTCCAGCCAGTCGAGCCCGGCGCGCGAATTTGCGGTCATGTCATGGACATGCGCCACCGCGTGCAGACCCCAGGCATCGTCGGGTGACAGGCTAAGCGCCATGCGCCCCGCGGTCTCGGCGCGCCCGTACTCGCCGGTTTCCTCCAGCGAAAACGCATGACAGCCCAGCAGATAGCCGCGCGCGGGGTTCTGCGCGTCATAGGCGGGCAGCAGCGCCTCGAGCGAGGCGCGCATGCCGTGCCGGTCGCCGAGGATGAAGCGGGTGGCGTGGCCGATCTTCATCGCCAGCGCATCCTCGGGCCAGCGGGCAAGAACCTCCTCGAGCGCGCGCACGCAGTCCGACGGACGCCCGTTCAGCCATGCGCCGAGCGCGCGGACATAGCCCATCTCGCGCGGGGTGGGGCTGCCCTCTTTCGCGGCAACGCAGGCCGCCCGGTAGGCGTCGCGCGCGGTGTCGGTCATCTCGGTTCGGCCCAGCATCAGGCAGAAGAGACCCTTGGTGGCATGCGCCATCACGAAATCCGGCGCCTCTGTCAGGACGATGCCCAGATGCTCGGGAACGGTCGCGGAGTGGGCGAGAAATCCCAGCACCATCCGGTCCCAGCCTTCGGCGGCTGCAGGGCTTGAGACCGGGATCTCGTACCCGAACTGGTCGTTGCGCATGGTCGGATATCCTTTCGCCGGTCTGCACCAGGAGTGCGTGACCCTGATGTAACACGGCAGAGGCGCTGCGGGGATGCCGATCACCAACAGTTTATTGGTAGTTTAGCGAAGCTGCGGCCCGGGCGGCAGGGCTGTCGTGCAAAACACCGGAGGGATCGGCGCGAACCTGCCCATTCCGGCACCGGGGCGGGCA
>Ga0307969_1000294_pt1 | contig 28923 bp, 23 predicted proteins | sample OrgLakmetagen710_FD_201841 | JGI IMG/M metagenome (GOLD analysis project Ga0307969, IMG submission 201841) | Saline water microbial communities from Organic Lake, Antarctica - #710 | ecosystem: Environmental > Aquatic > Non-marine Saline and Alkaline > Saline | place: Antarctica: Organic Lake... | reverse complement strand
GCCCCGTTCGCCCTGAGCCTGTCGAAGGGTCTCGAGTACCAAACCAAACCACCGAACCCAATTCCAAGTCGCCTTTTTTACTTAGGGTAAAACCCCACCCCAACCGCCACCGACTTTCGCCCGGTCTTGCAGGGGCATCCTGCCCCCAAGCCCTACCGCAGGCTTCCCTGCCTGCTGCGAAACCCGGTACCGGTCGGCGCCTGAACTTTTTTGGTTATCGCGATGAGTGTCCAAACAATTGCCCAACCGCAAAATTGCGGCAAGTTCCTCGTAGGAGGGCACCCCGTGCGCGACAGAAAGCAGAACAAACCACAGTACCTCTGCCCCGTTCCAAACCACAGCACCCCGCCCCGTTCGCCCTGAGCCTGTCGAAGGGTCTCGAGTACCAAACCAAACCACCGAACCCAATTCCAAGTCGCCTTTTTTACTTAGGGTAAAACCCCACCCCAACCACCTCCGGCCGGGGCCTGATCCAGCCACTAGAACAACCGCTTAAGTTCCCGGTCGGTCAGTTTTTTATCACGACGCATCTTCACTTGGGCGAGGAACAGTTCCGCTGTAGCCAGCGCGTCGCTGAACGCATGGTGTGACCGGTAATGCGGCAATCCGTAACGATGGCGGCAGGCATTCAGGTTGAGGCTGGCGTGAGTTCCGAGTTGGCTCGGTGGGATACGACGTTTTTCATATAGCAGGGTGTCTAGTGCTTCCGGCTTCGGCCAGTGTATACCCATGCGTTGACTGTGGGTTTTCAGGAAACCCAGATCCAGTGGTGCATAGTGCATCACCCAGAGATCATTCTGGTGCTCGACTAACTGCTGCTCCAACCACTGACGCAGATCAACGCCTTGTTCGCGCTGCTGATCGGTTATGTGATGAACGTGGGCGCTGTCGGATACGTCGTCACCCATGAGAGTACTCTGTCTGAACAGGCAATAACCGGCCTGTTCCATCCGAATGGTGCCTTGTTCAATGCACACCCAGCCGGCGCTCAGAATGTGACTGTCAACCGGATCCAGGCCGGACAACTCCAGGTCCAGCACCCAAACTCGACGGCTTGCCCAGGGTTCACCCGGTCGAAAAAAGGTTTTTAGCCAGTTAACCAAGATGACCTCGCGCAAAGCGTTGCAAGGCCAGTGACTGGGCTCGTTTAATGGTGGCAAAAGCGTCTTTTAGATGGGCTCGGGTCAGCGAACTGAGCGAATCTGGATCGATGAAGCTGGTGGGCTGTTCGCCATTGGCCAGGGCATGACTCTGGCCATCGATGCGCAATTCAGTGATCAGCGACCAGGCCTCGACCAGGCTGTCAGCAAGTTCGGGGTCGATGGCCCCTGCGGCCTTCACCGCAAGTAAGCGATCCTGGGTGTTGGCTACCCTAATGCCCGAGGCCAACGCATAGACCCGCGCCAGATCATTTATCAGCGCTACGCCTCGGTGTTTCAGATCGAGCGTATCTTCGTGTTCGCCGCTGCTTTTGAGCACGAACTGGCGAAAGAAACCGAGTGGCGGGCGCCTGCGCAGGGCGGTCTGGGTCAGCATTGCCAGAAAGATATCTGCCTTCGGGGCGCGGGCGCTCAGGTGAGCCTGGATGGGTTCGAGTAAACTGGCATCGCCGTCGATCACCCGGACATCGAAAAAGATACTGTTGTTGAGCAATACCTCTGGCGTTGGCTGGTCAATCCAGTCGTCAAAGGCCGCCTGCCAGCCAGCAACACTGAGCCGCCAGGTCGGGTTGCTGGCCATGATGTTACCAGGACAGAGCAGGTAACCGCATCGATCGAGCGCGACACAGACCCAGTCCGACAAGGCTGCAAAATAGTTCGCTTCTTGCGCTGACGGTTCACGCGCCAGAATCAGCGCGTTGTCCTGATCGGAGGCAAAAGTCTGGTCCATCCGGGCCTGAGAGCCAAATGCCAGCCAGGCGAACCGCATCGGTGCCTCACCCAACTCAAGCAGGGCCAGCCGCACGCATCGCTGCACAAAGGCATCGCCAATGGCGGCCAGAATCTGGTCCAACTCATAGGGGTTGGTATCGGCCTGCACCCAGTTGTGAATGAGCCGGGGCACCAGATGTCGCAACTCAACCAGCGCATCCAGCGAAGTTTGACGCTGAATATCATTGATCAGGTATAGCGATGACACCTGCTGTGCACGCACCAGATCGGTGGCTGAGATCATGCCCACCGGCCGACTTTTTTCCATGACCGGCAGATGATGAATGTGCTGTTGGGTCATCAGCTTCTGGGCGTCGAACAGGGGCGCATCGACATCAATGGTGCATGGTTCATCAGTGGCGATGGACGATACCGGTAATGTTAAATCCATGCCCTCTGCTACCGCGCGATTGCGTAGATCGCGGTCAGTCACTATGCCGGCCAGGTTATCACCATCCATCAGCAGCAACGATGACACCCGATGTTCGCGCATGATGCCGGCGGCCGCCCTGATGCTGATATCGCTCTGCCCCACAACCGGAGCCAGATGCAAGAATTGTCGTACCGACTGGTTCAGTGGTTGCTCGAAACGGGGCTGGACATCGCGGTCAAGGATCAGCCGATTCTGGCGATGGCGCTGCTCGCTGATCTGTAGGAAAAACTGTCGCATTTGCGTGTATCGGCTGCACAGCATGTCAAAATCATCGCTGGACAATTTGAACACCAGTGCATCTTCGATGGCGAATACTCTGATACCACCAGTATTGCCTTCGAGCAGGGTATTAACGCCAAACAATTCATGCTCACCGAGGCGGTCAATCAGCTCATCGTTCTGGGTGCGCAGTTCAAAAGCACCGGTGCGGATCAGGTAGAGGTAACCGGTTAGGGTGAGGGCTGACTTCTGTTGCCGGGGCACGTAGTCGATGCTCAGCCGCCGGGCGACTTCCAAACGTTCATCGTCTGATAGCGCTGAGAACGGTAGGGTCCGGCCAAGAAACTCGATCACATCGTGCAGGTCATCGCTGTTCATCGTTCCTCCTTACTCTGCTGGCAGACAGTCTAGCAGCTCGACCCGGTCGGACAATGACGAGTCACTCGGCCTGCTTTGATTCACGTCAGTGACGCAGCGGATCATGAGGTTGGGTTAGCCTGCTTGATTTTTGGATGGAAGAACTCACTGTCGCGGCCGATCAGCCGCTTCGACCCAGACTGGCAGAGGTGTCGATCGCGCCCCCCGTTCTGGACTCCAGTCAGGCCGAATGACGGACTAAGATCGCCTTGAGTAACGGTTCGTAACACAAACTGTAGGATTGGGTAACAACGGTAAGGTTGGGCGGAACCAAACCACAAAAAGGGTTGCCCGCTGTTTGCGAGCCTTTACCAGCGCAACCGCTGACAAAAGACGACGAACTGCGTTGTTTTTTGTCAGCGGTTGCGTTTTCTTTAAGCTGGGCAGTCCCTGGCCTTTTTACCTCGCTAGAATAACTCCAGATCAATATCATCCAGGTCGGTGCGCAATCGTTGCTGCTCCAAATGATCTTCGATAGCCCGGCGTGCGGCCAAACGCCGATGGTTGTTGGAACGCTTGTTGTCGCCGGACTCGGTCGGCTTATGCAACTGATTATCTTCAATATTGGCTAGTTCAAGAGCGAATAGATTCGCAGACATAAGTTGAACTCCTTAGGGCGGCTGCCGTTTTTATTGTTGATCGTTAACGGTTGTTGGTGTTTGAACACATCCTGCCCGGCTGTAAGCTACTGAGCAGACTCAATAGGCTCATCTGACAGACCGGATGTGCAGCATAGTTCGTCCTTATGGCATTGCAGTGACCCCCATCGGGGATCAGGGTGCGTCCGTGGACGAGCATTCACCGAGCCAAGCTAATGCAGAATATGTGCCCAAATTGGTGTTGTTGATAAAACCATAGGTCTAGGGCGCGTTTGATCAAGACCCTAGTGAACCTGAATCGGGGATTCAGCGAGGCGAGTCTGATGGCGTTGTTGCACCAGTGCCGTTAGGGTATCGGCCGTCATCGACTGACTCACCATGGCGCCCAGTGCAATATCACAGCCCAGTTTTCTTAACAAACGCAACTGGGCGGGTTGTTCTACAGGGCTTGCGATCACATCAAGATTCAGGCTGTGCGCCATCTCGATCACCGCCTTGAGTACCGGTTGCTGGCCTGAGGAGACAGCTTCTCGCACCAGATTTGGCGCCAGACTCAAGGCATCAATAGGCAGGCTTTTCAGATAGCTGAGTGACGACTGGCCGGCACCAAAGTCACCCAGCACCAGGCGCACACCCAGCTGAGACAAGCGCCGCATGACTGCGCGCACGTAGGTAACGTCGGCCATCAGCTGGTTTTCTGTCACCACCAGTTCCAGTGCGCTGGCGGCAAGGCCGACAGAGACCAACAGGGACTCAACCCGGGCGATAAACGCTTCGTCATCCAGCATCGTTGAGCTCAAACGCAATGACAAACGCACTGTTTCGCACCCGTCGCGCTGCCAACGCACGGCCTCAGTGCAGGTTCGCTGCAGACACCAAAGCTGCAGCGCCTGACCCAGCCCTACTGATGTCGCCATCGACATCAGCACATCCGACTCCAGTCGGCCATAAACCCCGTGGTGCCAGCTGACCCGAGCTTCAACGCCTTCAAGGTGTCCACCGGTCAGGTGTGTACGAGGCCAGTATTCGAGTTGCACGGTGTGATCGGTCAGCGCCTGCTTTAATTCCAACCCCCACTGCTCGCCCAATTGGGGCAAGCCAGGCGGATAGGAGCCATGGTAGTGGACGCTATTGCCACCGCTACCGCTGGCCTGGAGCACCGCCTGCTGCGCCAGCGTCAACAACGTATCGATGTTGTCGGACTGCACCCGGCAAACGCCGATACTGGCTGTGACAGACACCATGTGCTCGTCTATTAACATCGGCCGGGCAACTTCCTCAAGCACAGCGGTCAGCAACCGGTCGAGACTCGATCGGTCGCCCTCGTATTCAATAAACAGTCCAAAACGGCCGCCGCCCAGCCGCGCTACCCAGCGCAACGGATCATTCTGGTTGATCAGACGCGCCGCCACATCGCACAGTAACTGATCGCCGGTGGCGGTGTCGGTATGACGATTCAGGGCATCGAAATCATCGAGATCCAGAATGGCAATGGCGTAGTGGTCGTGCAATAGCGGGTCATGTTTGTGAAACCCGGCTAACAGCTGTTGAAAGAAGCGTCTGTTATAAAGGCCGGTCAGCGTATCGTAGGCATCATTGCCGGAGGGTATCAGGCCGTCGAATCGATGCGACATATCCTGACAAATGCCTAGAAAATGACTGATGCTGCGATCTTCACTGCGCACAGCCGACAGCGTCAATTGCACTGGAAAGCGCTGATCACGGTCACCTCTGATCACCAGGTCACCATGCCAGCGACCGTTGTTAAGCAGCGCCCTGGCAATAAACTGCGATTGATGCGTGGGCATGACTGAAAACAGGTCGCGGCCCAGCAACTGACTTTTCTGCAAGCCCATGATCTGACTGAACATGCGGTTGGCGGTGCGAAATCGCTGATCCGGACCCAGTACAAACACACCGTCGGAACTGTTGTTGAACAGCGAGGCTGACAAGCTGAGCTCCTCACGCTGACGCATGTCGTTGCTGATATCGCGTCGGGTTCCGACCATACGCACTGCCTGGCCTGCCGCATTACGCTCGATCACCTTGCCACTGTCTTCCAGCCAGACATCCGGGGCATCATCATCGGTCAACAATCTATATCGGGCATGGTAAAACTCGCTGCGTCGCATCAGCTGTCGGGACATGGCCTGCCTGACCCGGGACCGGTCATCAGGGTGCACCCTCTCGGCCAGGTCAAGCCCTGCGTCACCCCCGGCTGATTGGCCAAAAAACCGGTGCTGGTCTGAGTGGTACACCCGCCGTGCGGCGATGTCCCAGTCCCAAAAACCAATACCACTGGCCGACATGGCCAGATTCATTTGTTCTTCATGTTTGGTCAGCGACTGATTCACCTGTTTGCGTAACGCCACTTCTTCCTGCTGGCGTTCGTTACTCTGATGCAAGGCTCGGGTACGTTCCTGCACGGTAGCTTCAAGCTGGTCACGGTTGCGGGCCAGCAATGCATTAAGCCGTCGGTTTACCAACGCCCGGCGCAAAGCCCGGCGCGCCATCAGATGCCCTTGCCAGGCACCGAGCAGTACCAGACTCATCAGCGGTAAGTGCACATTGATCAACGTCTCGGCGGGCAACGTTATTCCGACAAAGACTGGTAACACCATAACCGGCGTCCAGACGGCCAGAAATGCCCGCCAACTGGCGTATAATGCAATGGCCGCCAAGCCGACATAGGCAATCGACAGGGTCAGACAAAGTCCGCCATATTGGGCTTCGTAACCCCATACTGACGATTGCAACGCCGCCAGCAAAATCACCGACGGTGTGACCCGAAAGCCGGGATACCGTGTCTGCAAGGCAAGACCGAAACGTGACAACGCCAGACCCAGCCCGGCAAGCAACAACACCAGCCCACCGACCACAAGCATATCGGGCCGACCCGGGTGCACCGCTATGCACACCAGTCCCATCGCCAGTGAGGACACCCACAGCAAATTGCTGTGACGCAACAACTGGCGCTGACGTTCATGGTGAAAAGTGCGGATAGCTGACTGCATGCTAGTTACCGGCGGAATTTTGTTTGAGTATAGACCAGTCCTTGCCCTTCGCAGGGCAAACCGATTTGAATCAACCGAGCCTGCAACTAAAGGCCTATTGAAGTTAACCGACAGCCAGACCATCCACAAAACCTGATACCTTCTGGTACACTACCCCTGTTTTTTTGTACAGTGACCCGAGCTGATGAACCTGAATGCCCTGCTAGACCAACTCAACCCTGAACAACGCCAGGCGGTGGAAAGCGATGCCCAGCATCTGCTGGTGCTGGCGGGCGCCGGCAGTGGCAAAACTCGCGTACTGACGCACCGTATCGGCTGGCTGATTGCAGCCGGTCTGGCTTCGCCCTACAGCGTGCTGGCGGTCACCTTCACCAACAAGGCGGCCCGGGAAATGCGCGGCCGGGTTGAAACGTTACTGGAAACGCCGTCGAATACGCTCTGGATCGGCACCTTTCACGGCCTCGCGCATCGCCTGCTAAAACATCACAACAAACTGGCCAACCTGCCCGACAATTTTCAGGTTATGGACAGCGACGATCAGCTGCGCCTGGTCAAACGACTGCTGGTCGACCTGAACATTACTGACGATCGGGTCCAGCCCAAACAGGTGCAGTGGTTCATCAACGGGCAAAAAGACGAAGGCCGGCGTGCTGAATTTGTGCAGACACACGGTGACTGGTATCAGGAAACCCTGAAAAATATTTATCTGCGCTACGAAGAAATATGCCAGCGCAGTGGCCTGGTCGACTTTGGCGAACTGCTGTTGCGCGCCCATGAATTGTGGCTCAACAACCCTGAATTGCTGGCGAATTATCAACAGCGATTCACCCACCTGCTGGTCGATGAGTTTCAGGACATCAACACCATTCAGTATGCCTGGTTGCGAGTGCTGGCCGGTGACAAACTCAGCCTGACCATTGTCGGCGATGATGACCAGTCGATTTACGGCTGGCGCGGTGCCAAAGTAGAAACCATTCAGACTTTCAATCAGGATTTTCCCGGCACCCACCTGGTGCGGCTGGAACAAAACTACCGGTCTACCGCTACCATTCTGGACGCTGCCAACGCCGTCATTGCCAACAACCCGGCCCGACTTGGCAAAAGCTTGTGGACGGAGGGCGACCGCGGTGACCCGATCCGGCTCTATGCTGCCTTCAATGAACAAGATGAAGCGCGCTACATCGCCGATGAAATCAACCGGCTTATCGAAGCCGGCACCAACGCCAACGTCATCGCCATGCTATACCGTTCCAACGCCCAGAGCCGGGTACTCGAAGAAGCCCTGATTCACAGCCAGATACCCTACCGCATATACGGCGGCCAGCGCTTTTACGAACGTCTTGAAGTCAGAAATGCGGTCGCCTATTTGCGGCTGGTATTGAACCGTCAGGACGACGCTGCAATTGAGCGCATCATCAATGTACCGACACGTGGCATCGGCAATAAGACCATAGAAACGCTGCGCGTACTGGCCCGTGACCAGGGTTTTTCGATGTGGGAAGCCTGCCTCTCGGCGTTGGAAAACACTGTGCTGCCCAAACGCGCCGCCAATGCACTTGAAGACTTTATGTTACTGATCGCTGATCTTGAAAAAATTGTTACCGACAAAGAAGAACTGGGTGACATGGTCAAGGAAGTCACCTCGGCCTCCGGCCTGATTGAGCATCATGAAAAAGAGAAGGGCGAAAAAGGCCGGGCCCGGGTCGAGAACCTACAAGAACTGGTGTCCGCTGCCCAGAGTTTTGCCGGCAATGATGAAGCCGACACCCCGATTGCATTGCTTGCCCAGTTTCTGGGTGAAGCCTCACTTGATGCCGGCGACAGCCAGGCCGATGAGTTCGAAGACAGCGTCAACCTGATGACGTTGCACAGCGCCAAGGGCCTGGAATTCGACCATGTGTTTCTGGTCGGCCTGGAAGAAGGTTTGTTTCCGCACAAGATGTCGATGGATGATGCCTCAGGGTTGCAGGAAGAACGCCGGCTGGCCTATGTTGGTATTACTCGCGCCCGCCAGATTCTGACTCTGACCTATGCTGAAAGTCGCCGTCTCTATGGTTCGGAAACCTTTAATTCACTGTCGCGGTTTGTGCGAGAAATACCGCAGGAATTGATGAACGAAGTACGGCTGCGCTCGACCGTTAGCCGGCCGGTCAATTTCGGTTTGCAACAGGACATGGCAGTGTCGCACGCCGGCTTCAGTCTGGGCCAGCGCGTTATGCACCCGATGTTTGGTGAAGGCACTCTGATCAACGCCGAAGGCAGCGGCGCCCACGCCAGGGTGCAGGTGTCTTTCGATGATGGCAGCGAACGCTGGCTGATGATGCAGTACGCCAAACTCGAAGCGGTTTAGCACATGGCAGGCGCCGCCATTAACAGCTTTGCTCCGGTCGAGCCCGACCAGGCCAGAGTGCTGATCATCGGGTCGATACCGGGTAAAGCCTCGTTAACCGCGCAGCAGTATTACGCCCACCCGCGCAATGCATTCTGGCCGATTCTCGGTTACTGGCTCGGCTTCGACGCAACCCTGCCCTACGACGACCGGCTGGAACAGCTCAAACGGCACCGCATCGGCTTGTGGGATGCGCTCTATCAGTGCGAACGCCCATCCAGCCTGGACGCCGACATTGTAAAAACAAGCATCGTCGCGAATGACTTTGCCGCCTGGTTTGCCCGCCATCCGCAGACAGCTGCGGTGCTATGCAACGGTACAGCCGCGTTCGACAACTACCGCAGAAAAGTCATTCCCATCCTCACCGATGCCCAGCAAGCCGTTCCGGTTCACAAAATGCCGTCGACCAGCCCGGCACACGCCAGCCAGACCTTTGACCAAAAACGCGATCAGTGGCGCCTGTTGCTGGATTATCTATAGGGAGTCTCCCTGGCAGAAATCAGTCAGTGTCTCCAGCAGTGTCATCCAACCTCGTCATCCAACAGTGTCAGGGTTTCAGTTTCCCGGAGCCGATGGCTTCGTCCAGCAACACCCTCTGTGCTGACACAGGATCGTGGCCATTGGGTTGTTGCAAATGGTATTGACCGCCGGAGTCGAGTTCCCAGGCTTGAAGGTTATCGGTCAGATACAGTTCCAGGTCTTTGATCACCTTGTCGCGCAGCTTTTTGGTGAGCAACGGGAACCCGACTTCGACCCGATAAAACATGTTGCGACTCATCCAGTCGGCGCTGGCAAGCATCACGTCGGGATCGTTGTCATTGTGAAAACAAAAAACCCGGGTGTGTTCCAGGAACCGCCCAACAATGGAACGCACCCGGATGTTCTCGGAAATACCCTTGATGCCCGGCCGAATCTGGCAAACACCACGGACAATCAGGTCGACCTGAACGCCCGCCTGGCTGGCTTCATAGAGCTTGCGCACCATGTGCTCTTCATACAAAGAATTCATTTTTGCCAGCACCCGGGCCGGTTTTCCGGCTTTGGCGAAGGTAATCTCACGATTTATCTTGCGCATCAGGTTTTTATGCAGTGTAAAGGGCGCCTGATACAGGCAGTCGAGCTTGCTGACTTTGCCCAGACTGGTCAGTTGCAAAAACACCCGATACACATCATCGCCGATCTGTTTGTTGCAAGTTATCAAGCCATAATCGGTGTATATCTGCGCAGTTTTGGGGTGATAATTGCCGGTACCCAGATGGACATAATGGCGCAGTTTTTCACCTTCGCGACGCGCTACTAACAGCATCTTTGCATGCGTCTTGTAGCCCACGATGCCGTAGACCACATGAATCCCATACTCTTGCAACCGCTCAGCCAGCGCGACGTTGGCTTCTTCATCAAACCGGGCCAGCAATTCGATGATCACCGTGACTTCCTTGCCCGCCCTGGCTGCCGAAACCAGCGCCTCGACAATGATCGAATTGACACCGGTTCGATACAGGGTTTGCTTGATGGCCAACACTTGCGGATCTTTCGCGGCCTGACGAATCAGATCCACCACCGGCATAAACGAATCGAACGGATGGTGCAGTAAGATGTCGCCTTTGCGTATGGCATCGAAAATGGTGTCTTTGCGTTTCAGGACGCGAGGCACCCGGGCATCGAAATGAGTGTATAAAAGATCCGATCTATTTGTCTGGTCGATAAGGGTTACCAGCCGGTTCAGGTTGACCGGCCCATCGGCGCGATACAAATCGACTTCACTGATTTCAAATTGTTTGAATAGAAACTGCACCAGGTCATCGGGACAATTGGCGGCGACTTCGAGTCGCACTTCATCGCCGTACTGGCGATACACCAGCTCACCCTCAATTGCTCGCCTCAGATCACCGGTTTCCTCTTCATCGACAAACAGATCCGAATTTCGCGTCACCCGAAACTGGTAGCAGCCGATCACTGACATGCCAAAAAAGATCTCATCCATAAAGTAATGAATGATCGACGACATGAACACGTAATCGTTAGGCCCGGACTGGGTTTGCTCAGGCGACAATTTGATCATATCCGGCAAGGCTCGCGGACATTGCACAATAGCCTGACCACTGTTGCGCCCGAACGCGTCCTTGCCGTCGAGTTTGACGATAAAGTTCAGACTCTTGTTCAGGATGCGCGGGAAGGGATGCGCGGGGTCAAGACCGATCGGGCTGAGCAGCGGCAGCACTTCGTGTTCGAAATAGTATTGCAGCCAGTGTGTTTGCTGCTCACTCCAGTCTTCGCGTCTGATCACACGAATGTCCTGTTCGGCCAGCAATGGCAGCAGCATTGTATTCAACGTTTCATACTGACGCTGCACCAGTTCATGGGCACGCCTCGCAATCTGATCAAGCTGGGTTCGCGGTGAAATGCCCTCAGGCCCGGTCACCATGGAACCGGCCTCAAAACGCTCTTTCAAGCCACCAACACGAATCTCGAAAAATTCATCCAGGTTAGTACTGGAAATACAGAGAAAGCGTAAACGCTCCAGCGGCGGAATCTTTTCATCCTGTGCCTGCGACAGCACCCGGTCGTGAAACTCCAGCAACGACAGCTCGCGATTGGTGAAATGTTCTTGCGTTATTGGTTCGGCCATATCCCACCTCAGATTCAACTACGATCAGTGTATGACAAAACTGTTGCACAGGTGTGACAGCCGATGGGATTTACGCAGGTTTGCCATTACAGCCTGTCGGGAAGCAGGATCGGCGGCTAATCAGGAGCCGCCCAGCTGCTATATCCAAGCTCCATCACCCGGGCCACTTCGTCGTCAGGAACGAGACCCAGGTCAGCCAATTCCAGCGTATCGTAATGGAAGGCGTAAAGTCGGGAGGCAAATTCTGCAATGGGCAGGGACGCTTCACCGCGTATCTCTCCTTGGTCACGAATGGAGCAGGTAACCCCGTGGCCCCAGTCCTGGCCGCTGTCGTTGTTGGGGTTGAAAAAGTAAACCCGCATAACATTTGAGGGGCTAAGGGCGACGCGCTGAATTGTGATTGCATGGCGCCCTACGAATCGAGCGGCACTGTCAGTCACAGCAATTCCGGCTGGCTGGGGGTGAATCAGTGGCATATTGCCGTTGTAATAGGGGTGATAGCTGGCGTAAAAATGGCGGATGAACCCATCGTAGTCCTCAACCTCTCCGGTGTGGATGTTCGCCACCACAAGGAATCCGTGATTGACCCACCAGCCATAGAATTCCGGGTTGATCCAGCGGTGAGCGTCATCAACGCGTCCTTCACACAGACGCCACATCTCGCCGTATATGCGATCCAGGTGGGGAATGACGATCAACGACACCGGATCCACGTCTACCGGGGCCTCTTTCATCAGCCCTTCTTTCAGGTTCCTGGAAGACACTACGTTGCCTTCAAAGCGAGTCAGTACTTCGTTGTCTCGAGCAGCCCAGGCCAGCACCTGCAGCAGATAATCCGCCTCGTTGGACGCCCACATGGATAGTCCGATGGCAGACTGACAACTGGGGTTATTGCCCTGGCCCACACCCAACGGCGAGCCCAAAAGATTGAGGACACCGGCCAGCAAGAACACTCTCGCCGGCCTGGCATCACCGAAATTGGCGATCAGTTCCTGTTCCGTTTCCGGGGAGAGTTTGAGTTGGATCTGCCGCCACAGGGCCTGGGCCAGCGGCGGAGTAAACAGGGACCCTCGCTCCAGCATCATGGTCAGGCCATAGACCGCCTGACAGGATTCCGCATAGATCACATCGTCAATCAGAGTATTGACCAGTTGATTGTAGCAATAAAAATCATCCAGTCCGGTCATGGACAGCCCGAGGGCCTTGGGGATCAGATCGTTCAGGTCACGACTGCGCAGAAAGCGGAGCAAGCTCGCGTGGTAAGGAGAAGCCAGCCCGGTATCACGCATACTCCTGGCAAAATGAGTGGCTTCTGCAGTCAGTGCAACGTTATCCATTTCAGCAAGGCGCTGCTGGTAGACGTCTAGCCCCGGGTCTTCATTGCTAGCCGGTGTCGGCGCAAACAGGGCATGCACAAGGCGGCTTGCATCGGCGGTGCCGGTGGTCTGCAATTCGGGATCGTAAATGCATTTGGCGATCTGTCCGATCATGTCGCGAATACTGTCGACCTGCACCGGCCCCTGACCCAGCAACCGCCAGACTTCGGCTACCAGACTATCCAGCAAGCTTTCATAACCAAGATGTATGACAAGATACTGATAAAGCCCCTGAACAATGGTGCCAAGCTGTTTGGGTCGCTCACGATCCGCTTCGGTTAACACATCCGACAGCAGGTCCAGATTCAGTGCCATCACCTGGGTGAGAAAGTTGCGGGCCTGCTCCGAGGAGATGCCCGGGTGGAAGTAGTCACCACGCACCACAGCCAGCAGGCGCAGTTCACTGATGGCCTCTACAACGGTGGTTACAGCCCCAGCCTCACGCAGCGAATGCTTTGCAAGTGCTGGCTGCAGAATCGACGGCTGGGCCCAGTCGCTGGTTCCAAAGATACCCGCGGATTCCAGGGCGCGTACCCTGCGATAAACCCTGTCAAAACCTGCCGGTAGGGTCATCAGCACGCGCACCCTCTCCAGCAGAGCCCAGCTGGGAGCCTTTGGGTCCAGGCTGCGGGCGCGAGCAAAATCGGCCAGTGCCATGTCAAATTGTTGCGCGGCCTGCTCGATATCCAATGATCATCTCCTTTTCCGATTTCAGGTACTTATCCGGGGCGATATCACCATTATCATAAATAGCCTGGTTTCAGCGGGGCTGGAAACGAAAACAACGTCCGTTCAGTTAGCCAGCCAGAAAAAAAGCCGGGCATAGAACAAACCGGTCTTGTTCGATACCAGGCAGATGCGTCACGACGAAACCAGGCTCTCACCGCTGTCCCGGCAGACCCTGAGGACGGTGCTGATGTGTGGCGTTGTCACAGCGGCGATTTCTGCCAGGCAGGTCGCATTAAGCCAGCGGTTCGATCTCCCGATGGGGTTGACTGCGCCAGTAGGGTTAATCGGTTGTATGGTTCAGTACCTGAACAATTGTTCAGGTACTCCTGGGCGCAAACATAATGATTGCCATACCCGTCAAAGCAAAGGCTGAGCCCACAACATCCCAGGCCGTCGGCCTGATTCCATCCACGGCCCACAACCAAAATATTGCCATGAAAACGTAGACTCCTCCATACGCTGCATACACCCGGCCCGCAGCCACGGGATGCAATGTTAGCAGCCAGGCAAAAACCATCAGGCTCAACGCACCCGGCACCAAAAGCCAAATCGACTTTCCCTCGCGAAGCCAGAGGTAAGGCAGATAGCAGCCAACAATTTCAGCCAGTGCCGTGACCAGGAACAGGCCGATTGTCTTTAGCTCAGGCAATAAGATAATCCTTTGGAATCTGCCGCAACAGACTGAACGAATCAGACGTTAACTTAACTCATAAGATCACTGAAGCTTGGCCAATACTGGCGTAAAGTCACCTGCCAGGCATCCGGTTACCAGGGCAACACTTCGCCATTGCTATGCCAGAAGGAGCCGGTGTTTTCCAGGTTTAACGCCTCAATTCTGGCTGCCAGGCCCTTTGCTGACTCCTCGGGAGAGATCAGACCGCCAAAGTTCACCATACGGGTTTGAACGTAGCCTGGATGAAGCTGAGCCACAGCAATGCCCCTGGGTTTGAGATCCATGGCCAGAGACTTACCAAAGGCATTAAGCGCGGCCTTGGAGGCTCGGTAACCATAACGACCACCGGAATCATTATCGGCAATTGAGCCCATACGACTGGTAATGTTAGCAATCTTGCCGCCGGATGGCATTTGCGGCAGCAGTGCCTCTGCCACACGCAACGGAGCGTAGGCATTGATCTCCATCTGGGTGCGAATGGAGTCAAAATCGATATGGCCCAGTTTTTCGTCCTGCATGAAGCCAGCATTGTTAATCAGCACGTCAACAGACTGTGCTTTCAACTCGTCGGTCATTTTCTGGATGCCGCTGTCAGTGGTGATATCCACCCCTTCGATAACCTGCCTGGCGACTTCTTTTAGCTCTGCAGAGGCTTCACGGCAAACACCGATTATATGACAGCCCTCACTATTGAAATGACGGGCAAGTTCAAGGCCGATACCCCGATTGGCTCCGGTAATAACAACAGTTCTTTGATCAGACATTGAGACCTCCTGGTCGGTGGAAAAGACTTACGTAACCGTAATAATCGCGAAACAGCTAAAACCGCAAACTGCGAGAAAAGCTGTCGCGAACGTTTATGTGCCAGAACGGTCATTTCAGCCCTCATTTCAAAAAGGGATACATGTTTTTGAACCCGAAACGGGCTATCATTTTGGTGGTTTTAAAGATTTTACCACCCATATCTGGCATGTGCGAATGGCAGGACTTTCAGGAATAAATGCTTTACCGGCTTTACCCCAGTGTTTCAATTGGCTTCAAATACAGAACCTTACTCGTAGCAAGAGTTGAAATGAGCGTTTTTTGAGCCGTGGAATCCAAACCTGATTCGCATTAGTCTAGCTAGTGCCCATCCATAAATAAATGTTACTGTTCAGCTCAATTCCCTGAAAAAAGTTCTCGACAGGGTTTTCCCCAGAAAAAAGGATTTCCGGCCGCCATGGCAACACCGCTATAATATAGTCACCAAAGCCTCTGTCAGCGCGCACCGCTAATGCATTCTAACAGCATGTTCCTGAACGAGTTAGAAAAAATTAATCCCCTCACAACGCCACGCAGAACGAAAATTCGCCCTGAAATATCCATGCGATAATGACCCCACTCAAGTCATCGATCCAGTAGCCTATGACGTTGGAAAAATCGACATCGATACAGCCATTGCAGAGGCAGAAAAGCTGTTGAAGGAAGACCAGCAGATCACGCCGTCCCAGGATCAGAACCGTCAGCGACTCAAAAAGACCTCCACCAACCGCAAGGCCGGTGGCCCGGGCGCAAAGGCGCTACCCTGACACCCGTTGATAACCCCGAGGAGATCGAGACGCTCAAGCTGGATCGTCGCACTCTACCACGTGGCAACTGGCATGAAGCCGGCTTTGAGCGCCGCCGGGTCATCGATATTCGCATCGAGCGTCATGTCACTGAGTATCGCACTCAAATTCTGGAAAATGAACACGGCCAGCGCTCACCCTCTGCGTGAACTGACCTACGCTCATGAAGAAGACGGGCACATGGGGGCGCCTAACTTAAGAGAGAAGATTTAGCTCGTCAGAGGGATGCATATAACAAAAGTAGCGCCATTGCTTTGGGGCCCGTCTAAAACTTTGACGTCGCCACTGTGGGCGCGAGCAATCGCTTTAACAACAGATAAACCAAGCCCTGAGCCACCTTTAACCCGAGACCTTGAACTTTCAGCTCTCCACCACCGATCAAACACCCTTTCACGATTGATTTCGCTGATTCCAGGGCCTTTATCTATTACTTTAATGTAACCATTTTCGCCACTGAGGCCAGTCTCTACTCGGATATACCTGCCAGACGCAGCATACCGCATAGCATTTTCAATAAGTGCGTTTAGGGCTTGCCGAATCCGTGCTTCATCGCCCCTTACTAGCGCAGGTTCGAGTTCGTGTTCGAAAATAATTTCATTGCTTTCAGTATCTGGTGCCATGCTTCTCACTACCGACAGAGCGACATCAGCGAGATTGATGGCGTCTTTTTCAAACTTAAATCGTCCAGAACTTAGGCGCGAGATTGTCTCGAGGTCATTTACAATGTAGGACAGGGTATCGATTTGACCAATTAAAGACTCAAGTAAATCCCTCGAAGCTTGAAAAGTACCATCAGACATTCCTTGAAGGCGTCCTCTCAACACGGTCAATGGAGTGCGCAGTTCATGAGCAATTGCGGCGGCTGATTCGGTTGATTCACGCTCCGCAGATTCCAAATAGCGTGTCATTTTATTGAACGAAAGAAGCAGATCACGTGCCTCTAGTGACACCGCGAGATTGTGATCTACCTGAAAATAAAAAGCGCCACTCGCCACTTCTAGAGCTGCATGAGTGACTGATTCAATAGGTTGACTAAGACGTCGCGCCATAAATATACCAATAAAAACCGAGAAAATAATTGCAAGTGAAACGAAAACTAATAGAACCACAAGCTCGCTAACGGCGTAACCTTCGGTCCAGGATACTGAAAACAAATTGACTAACGTTGTCAATGCTTCAGCATTTACAACGTCATTCTCAATAAGCGCCGTTAACGTTTCACGATTGTTCGGGCTCAGGCTCTCCATCCAACGTTCTTGAACGTAAATATAAAACCCGAGCATACCAAATATAAAAATCGCTAGAGTGATCACTGCGGTGAAAATCATCGCGATTGCAAGTTGCGTGCGAAGGTGCAAACGTTTGTATCTCATAGAAGCGGCTCGAGACGATAGCCAACACCTCTTACAGTTTGCAGAAATCCTTTAACACCGGCCGTTTCTAACTTTCGCCTAGCGTTTGAAACATGGCTGTCGATGGTGCGTTCTAATGCTTCCCCCTCGGGGAGACAGGAGTCAATAAGCTCCGACCGACTATATGCGCGCCGTGGGGCAGCAGACATATGTGCGATCAATGAGAACTCTGTATGTGTTAAAGGAAGAATTTTTTTATCCTCCCCCTCACAAACGAATACTGCATGGGCACTTGAATCTATATCCAACATACCCACTCGTATTAAATATTCGTTGTTATCAGAGCCATTTGTGCGGCGTAACACGGCCTTAACTCGCTCGACCACTTCAAGCGTGTTAAATGGTTTAAGAATGTAATCATCAGCCCCGAGCCGCAATGCGGAAATCTTCTCAATGTCTTCCGCCATTGCCGTAAGCATAATGATTGGCGTATTTGAAACCTTACGGATATCGCGTAATACATCGACTCCATCGCGTTTTGGCATTTTGATATCAAGAAGAATAAGGTCTGGACTTAACTGTCTGAACAACGTGTAAGCCGAGACACCATCGGCTGCCTGAATAGTACGAAACCCAGCTCCTTCCAAATAAGAAACAATGATTTCTGAGATTTCTGGTTCGTCCTCGACCACTAATATTAGGGAATTTTTCATAGGTGAATTATGTCTGCTCGTCCATTAGACGTCCGTTCAATTAACTATTTGGGATTGTTCATTTTTTGTGAACAACACGTGTACAGCGTCAACTATCTTGTCCGGTACGTATTGACTCAGTAAAAAATCAAACTTATCGCCAGATTGTCTCACCAAGAGTGTTGTGTGACTAACTGCTCATTAGCTGCGTCATTTTAGTCTGATAGCTCTGGTCGCGTAATCTCCATTCGTTAATTCGTCGCTGGAGGGTCCTGATTTGGCTATTCGTGTATTGGCCAGGGTGCTTTTCTGAGAGCCATTCAATGATTTCACGAGCGTAGCTTTCAGGCTGAAGCTCTAGCTTGATCTGGATTTCATTCCAGACTTTCTCAAACGGGTCTTTTCTGGTGCGGTAATTTCTTGGCAAACTCTGCTTATCTTTTGGCTTCTGATATCGGAAATGATCACAAACATTTGGTACAGACGAGAATTGATCAAGAGCGACCGGCTCTACCAAGCTAATGTCATCGACTTCCACCAGCCCATTCTGGCTCCAGGCAAAACTCCACAAGCTGGCTTGTAGCCGTGTCAGCTCGGCCATGAGGTAAACCGGGTCAAGCGTTAAGTGCTCGGCTTTCAATCCCTCTTTGGTCGCCTCAGAGACGTCTGAGCTGCGAACAATTCGTTGGTAGGGGGTTAGTGTCTCAACGTACTGTTTGGACACCTTGCCGCCTTGACGAGTCTTTTTTCTCAACTTAAGCGATGGTTGAAAGAAATTGACCTATTTTCCCACCACGCAATAAAAACTTGCCAAGGCCTCCCAGGCTTTCGTGCCTTGGAAACGGTCATAACCGACGAGCCGACGAACAACCGGTCTATTCTTTTCTTCTACGTAGGCCTGGTCGTTCTTTTTGTATGCACGAGCACCCGTAAAAGTGATTCTGTGAGCTTCACAGAAGTCGAGCATTTCAAGGTTGATGAATTCGCTATCACTATCAGCATCAGTATCAGTATCGAGGCCATTTAGCTCGAAAGGCATCAGTTTGATAGCAACGATTATACCGTTAATCACATCGGCCGCACTCTTTTTCAGTAAAGGCATGCACCTAAGCCAGCCTGTCGATACATCAATCATTACCAGAGTGTTCAAAAATACGCCGTTAGGATCTCCGCCACAATGGGCAAACAGGTCTATTTCGAGAAAACCTGGGGTAACGTCGTCCCAGTCAGCAAATGTGCGAACCTGAATTTGATTCTTCAGCAAGGTATGGTCAATGTGATCAAACAGGCCACGAATATCGTACTCCAGCACCCAATCGCGCTCCCAGCAACGCTTGCGCGTCACTGCTAGTGCATCATGTGCTGACTTGCCTCGGCGGTCACCATAAGAGTCGTCATGAAAGACCGGCTCCAGAATCGGTTCGAGCGTCATTGTGACGACGGTCTGTGCAATTCGATCACTACCCGTTGGCACGCCAAGTATTCGTTCTCCACCGGATTTCTTGGGGATCGGCGCCGCTTTGACGGCGGGCAGAAAATAGCAGCCCGACGACATCCGATGCCAGATTTGGTAAAGATTCCTGCTTAAATTCCGATCGAAGTCGGAGACTGATTGCCCATCAACACCTGCTGCACCTCGGTTCGCTTGTACTCGCCTTCTCGGCCCTTACCTGACACGCCACATGGGTGAGCCTTTTCCCTCGATGCTTACGACAACGGTCTTCAGCCAATGCCGCTCGGGGTGGTTTGGAGCCAGCCCCTGCAGGCAGCCTCCGGGGGTTCGGTTCCCCCATCACTTCAACAGCTTCTCATGTAGCTCGGTAAACTCCTGTAAAACCGAGCCCCATTGCTGTGGCACACACAACTACGGTGACATGGTGGGCATTACTCACCCCAAAATTATAGACGGTAGTTTGATCTTAGGTGAGTCACCGGCATTTAGTTAGTTAGTCTATTAATGAGTCAATACGGACCGGCCAAGGTAATTGTCACGCTATAAACACGTTTATCTTAAACCGAAAACACGCTTCACGCGATATCCAGCTGCATGACAACTCTCAATCTGCAAGGCAAGAGTTTTTCTGCAGTCTCCACATTATCTTCACACAGCCTCCATTAAAGCTATACATAGCGCAAGTAGACTTCGACCCTGTAGAACGGTAAAGAGTGGGCTTGGGCAAGCCTCTGAAGATTAAGATGAAAGTTAAAACAGGAAATTATGATGAACGCAATTGATACCCGAGTATTAGAATATAGTAGCTTTTTCACAGTAGTAGCCATAATAGCAGTTATATTTTATGTAATAACAATTATTGAAACTATCTTCGACGTAGCAACAAAGCGACGACATGGATGGCGGGAGACAATGGCGAACGCTGCCATTGAAATCGGCAATCGTATTCTTGACAACACGATTGTAGGGGCCATCTTCATCATCGGGTTTTTCACTGCTGAGCACTTCGCCTTCTCAGAAATTCCAGTGACCTGGTGGAGTTGGGTAGTCGCAATTATCGCTGTCGATTTCACCTACTACTGGATGCATCGAATTGAACATGAGCGACGTATTCTATGGGCAGTTCACAGCGTTCACCATTCTTCTCAAGAGTACAATTTGACAACGGCACTTCGTCTGTCTTGGTTAGAGAGTTTATACGAATGGATATTCTTTATTCCCTTGCTTCTAATGGGATTTGATGCAGTTCAAATACTGTCGTCATTATTAATAGTTATTCTTTATCAAACTTGGATTCATACCGAAAAAATAGGGCGGCTCGGTTGGCTCGACGGCATTTTTAACACGCCATCAGTACACCGCGTTCACCATGCCACTAACGCGACCTATATCGACAAAAATTATGGAGGGGTCCTGATTCTATGGGACAGGCTATTCGGAACGTATCAAACTGAAACTGAAAAACCCGTTTATGGCATTACCAAACAGCTTGGCTCATCTAACCCTTTGACTATCAATTTCCATGAATTCCAATTGATATATAAGGACATAGTTCGGGCTAAAGGAGTATCAAATATAGCCGGCTATGCGTTTGGACGCACAGGTTGGCAACCACTCAAGAGCACTCTGGAAACTGTGGATTAATAAGGGGGTTTGGCTGCTTGAGCTGACCGACATCCTCCAAGGCCACACGGCGGTTTTATTTGCAGTCAAATAAGCTCTGAAACTCTTAATATCTTACTTGTTGTAAATGAAAGCAATAACTCCCATTGTTCAACTCAAGGAACGAGCTGAAAATTTTTTCTTTACTATAAAACTTAAGCTCTAATCAGGACACAATTGTGAAATATTTCAACGTAACATCTGTTATTTTTGGTCTGTTCCTCAGCGCTGCATTTGTGGCCACTGCACACGCCAACGAAAATCGTTCGCAGGTAGGGAAGAACTGGGGACTAGTACTCGGTGGACTGCTAATCTGGACACCGGAGTTCACTGGCTCTGACGAGTATGAGACTACAGGTGAAGCAAGCATCGACGGCTATCTTAGTCTTTCTGAACAAAGCACACTATTTGTGAACAACTCGGGTGTCGGGTTAAACTACCAACTCTCCTATAAATTGAATACGGGCATTCTCGGCAACGTCAGGCCCGATCAGGATAGATCGAATATCAAACACTTGGATGGATTATCAAATATTGATGAAGCCTTCGAAGTGGGTTCGTACCTGTCATATCAACTTACTAACCGACTGGAGATTAGTATAAGCGGCTTATTTGACGTCTCAGACACGCATGGTGGTTGGGTTGCAAATCTGAACGTATCTCATGAGTACAAGATACCAAATACGCCGATCACTATGACCACTCTGGCCGGGCTCGATTATGCCAATAAAAAATATAACGATACATATTATGGAGTTAAACCTTCAACAAATGGCATACCAAACCGATCGTCGTTCGTTCTGGGCAACGGCTTAAACAGCGCTACCTTCGGAACAACCTTTTCATACGCAAGTTCAGAAAAAACATCCTTAATCGGATCGATTTCTGCGACTCAAATTATAGGCGACGCAAAGGATAGCCCAATCAACAAGGAAGACACATCGATTACGGTTGGACTTGGAGTTACCTATACTTTTTAAGCTACCTTTCTAAATTTTATCTAGGCCAAAATACTATGATTAAGCTACAGCACCATCTATTGATAATACTTGTTTTGGCCTCAACGATGGTTAACGTCGCAGAGGCCAGGCAAGTCACATTTAAAAATGGAGACGATTCACTTTCAGGACACTATTTGCTACCTGATAGCGGTAAACCAAGGGCAGTCATTCTTTTTGTACATGGAGATGGCCCGCTAGAATATGACGCTCATGGATACTACCCACTAATATGGAAACGATTGCTACGTCAAGGGTTTGCCATCTTTAGCTGGGATAAACCGGGTGTAGGCGAATCAACTGGAAATTGGTTAGCGCAATCGATGAAACAGCGTCAACAGGAAGTTCAATCTGCGATTACCTTTATCCGCGATAGTTACGGTTATTCAGGAAGCCAAGTTGGGCTTCTTGGCTTTAGTCAGGCGGGTTGGGTTGTACCAGCTGTAGCAAATAACAACCCAGACATTGGGTTTATTATAGGCGTTGGCTTCGCAATTGATTGGTTAGAGCAAAGCTGGTATCTCACGCGCGTACGACTAACACAACAAGGGGCGAATTCCAGTGTGATTGAAGCCGCTCATACTTCACACCTCGAAGAAATAAACTTCTTGAATCGGGAACCAAGCTACGATTCATACCTCAAAAAATATGGGCACACTCCTGATCCAATGTCAGAGGCTCGGTTTCGATTCATACTAAAGAACTTCAAAGCGAATGCGACACAAGATTACATAGGACTAAGTCAACCCATGCTTTTGGTGCTTGGAGACAAAGATCTAAATGTCGATATACTTAACACCAAAGAGGTCGTCGAAAAGTTAATGGGCGATCAACAAAGTATACAAATTTCGATCATTAGAAATGCAACCCATGGAATGCTAGATGCAGAATATTTTAATGAGCAAACGCCAGGCCTTTCATTTTTACTGAAACTATTATGGAAAGGAGAGCGCGCTGTAGTACCAGAGTTTTATATCGTACTGGATGAGTGGTTAAGCTCCAGAATTAGCGGTTAAACGGTCACATTGATCTCTAAAAATAATATTGAATTTCGTGTTTATCTCGGAAGATTTCTGACAAGTTAGCTGTTAATTTTTAGAGAATATTGGACGTGAAGCAGAAAACATTTGATCGATTACGGCATTTCCGCACCGGTATCGAAGGAAATATATCGGAACTCAAACGCGCATTTGACGCGAACAAAGCAACCTGGAAAGGTCATGATGGATTCAAGGCATTTGTTTGGTCTGCGGTGATCTAGTTACAACTTGACGCGTTTAGCACGATTGCAATCGTGCTAAAGTATAACCGACTGAGATAGGAGCCTGCTTTCATGGCCTGACTTACTATCAGGCGGTTTCGGGTTGCTGGAAAATGATGGAATGGCACTGAACACGCATGGTGATTTGAATACGGGTCAGGATTTCCGGCAGTATCCGGTTCACGGAACTCTCAATACGACACCCCGGATCACACACAGCATCAACAGCAAAGAACTGCGTGAAGTTACCGCCCCGGCCGGCTTACAACCGGGTTCGATTCATTGGGGTTGGGCCTGTTACAGCCCTTTCACCGCATAAATGCCGGGTGCGTTGCGCCAGTAGCCTTTGTAGTCCATCCCATAACCAAATACATAACGGTCTGCACATTGCAGGCCGATATAATCTGGGATGATGTCCGGGCGGGCCTTGCGGTCATGTTGTTTGTCGACCAGTACCGCGATGTGGATTTCAGTGGCGCCTTCCTTTTTTGCATGATCCACAATGGCGCCCAATGTCGAGCCTTCGTCGTATATGTCATCAACGATCAGAATAGCGCGGTCTTTCAGTGACTGCTGAGGATAGGTGCGCCACTCCAGGTCGGCACCGCGTGTTTTGTCGCGGTAGCGGGTGGCATGCAGATAACTGATTTCCAGCGGGAATCCGAGTTTGGTTACCAGCTTACCGGTCAGCACCAGGCCGCCGTTCATTACGCTGAACACAATCGGGTTCTTTTGGGTCAGATCTTTGGAAATGCCGACCGCCATGTAATCGATGGCTCGCTCGACCTGCGCTTCTGTAAACAAGCAATCAGCTTCATTCCAGACTTGCTGGATATCAGACGGGATGGCGGTCATTACTGCCTCTGTGGTCGGGTTTTATAAAGGACGCGAACTTTAGCGGCTAGTTCGATGCGGTGCAAGCGGAGCGACAGACTGTTCCCTGTTCGGTAGTATAGGCACAGTTAATTATCCCGGAGAAATCGATGCACATTGCCCTGATCTGGGCCATGGCGCGCAACGGCGTCATAGGCCGGGACAACACGCTGCCCTGGTACCTGCCTGAAGACCTCAAATACTTCAAACGGGTCACGACCGGCAAGCCTGTCATTATGGGACGCAAGACTTACGACAGCATTGGCCGGCCATTGCCCAACCGCACCAACATCGTTGTCACCCGGGATGCCAGCCTGTCACTGACGGGCGTCAGGGTCGTCACCAGTCTCAATGATGCACTGGACCTGGCCAGGGCTGAATCGGTGAGCAGCAATGTTGACGAAGTCATTGTCATGGGGGGTGCCGACATCTATGCCCAGGCTCTGCCCCTTGCCGACCGGCTCTATGTCACTCTGGTTCACGCCGACGTTGACGGCGACGCTGTTTTCCCGCCCGTCGATCTGAACGACTATCAGGAACTGGCTCGCGAGGATTTCAGCGCCGAAGGGTCCAACCCTTATGACTACTCTTTTGTGGTTTATGAACGACCAACAGCTGATTAACAGGGCAGACGTGCCTCGCCCGGTGCGTGGAGGTCATATCAGAACAGTAAAGCAAGGGTCACCGACAGGTTAGCCCGTGACACGGCTTGTTGACCTGAACCTGCGCAGCCTGTACCCAATGACTTAGTCCACTCAGCCGGGACTCAGACCCAGGATGCGCTTCAGCCTCTGCACTCGCTCCGGATCCGGTTGCACTTTGGCCATCTGACCAGCCAGATTCATCAGCATCAAATCCTGGCGCACGGTATCCGATGGTATCTGATAGCTCGCGCCAATGTATTCGCGCATTACCAGGGGCAGGTGCCAGTGTATTTTCACGGCATTGCCAAAGCGGGAACTGAATTGATCCAGCAGCCCCTCCAGCACTGCATCATCGAGCGTATCGTCCGGGACGGGACATTGCTCAATTACATCAAGCAGCGCAAATTCGCCCAACCGATGCAACAGGCCCGCGGTGTAGTATGGGACTGGATCCAGTTTCAGGCTGGCTGCAATTTTGGCTGCTTCTTCAGCCACATGCTGGCTTTCCTCGGCATAACGCTGCATGCGTTGTTGAATCACCGGCAAGCGGTCCTGACGGGTCTGGTTCAGTAGCAAAGCACTCACCTGGGCGATCGCCATGGAAACCCCCATGATGGTAATCGCCTCCAGCAACGTCAGCACAGAACGTCCATAGCGGCGCATCTGACTGCTGTTGGCAACACTGAGCAGGCGCGTGGTAATGATCACATCAACCTGCCAGAGTCGAGCCAGCGCCTTGGCCGTTGGTGGCTCCTCCTGCCATTGCAGGGCCATGACCTTCTGCGCGTCCGGCAACAGGGTCAGGTTATCCAGTTTCTGTGAACGGTCTTCAAGCCAAACGACCCTGTCTGTAATAGTCTTGATCGAGACACCCGGAGAGTCTGCCGTGTTTTCCTGCTTGAAAAAAGGTGTCAGTCGGGCGACCACATCCTCAGAGGTAAACGGCTTGACGATGTAACCGTTAAGTCCCGCCCGGTGGCTCGCGATAACCGAATGACGATCACCGCGGCCAGTCACCATGACGATGGGCACCCGGTCATTCTTTAGCCGAATGCGACGCGCAAGGTCAAGACCGGTGTCAGTGCCCTGCAGATTCCAGTCACACAACACCAGATCAAACCCATTGTCCCGCCACAAAGACCATGCAGCATCCGCATTCTCTGCTTCATACAACGCCACGTCATTACTCATACTACTGACAATAACCAGCAGCAACTCACGCATAAGCGGGTCGTCTTCAACGATCAGAATATTCATTACAGCAGCGCATTGCCTATTGGTGACGGGGTCGGAAAGTTTACCTATATCAAAAGCCCATTACCATGCGATTCGGGAACCGTGCCTGCCTGTTTGGCCGATTTACTGACTGCCATGAATGCGGCCGTTGCCGTGCCTGGTCGGTGAACATATCCCGTTTTGCCGCCGCCCAGTGGCAGGCGAGCCATAGCACTCTTGTAGCTCATGGCCCGGGAAAGGCACAGTACATCGGTCAGTGCGTCGGCTTCGTTAGGATAGGGGTAGTAAGCGCGTACCCCCCATCGCCGCAACGAAGTGGGTATTGTGAATGGCGATGATGCCGCGCAGGCCTGAGGCAGTGTCACTGACGTAACTGACGTGTTCGTGATGGTCGAACGACATGATCAAACAAGCCCATGACGATGATCCTACTGTGGAGTAAGTGCCGGGGTCACCGGTACCGGTTGGTGGCGTGAGGCCTCAGACTCACCTTAATTCGCTGTGCCGGTTTGTCCAGTTCTTTTGGCCCGGATATTCAGGAAGCGGAATACCTAAAAAAACCCGCGACAGGCGGGCAAAGGGATTTTAAAGGGAATACAAACAAGCCGTGACGGTTACTGGCCGTCAGTTTCAGGAACTCCCTGGCGTTTACCATGTTCGCCACGGGATTCACCTTGACGGCCTTCGTGCCGACCACGTCCGCCTTTGGGACTGTGAGCATCCATATAGGTCATCAGACCCTCAACCTGATCAGCCTGCAGTACCGTACCCAGTTCATCAGCCAGAGCGAACTGCATTCCGGCTCGAATGGCCTGACGCTCTTCCTGAGTCGGACGCTCACCTTCTGCCATCCGCTGTTCATGGCGCTGTCCGCGCATTTCGTCCATCTGGCTGGTCATCACCTCAACGACGGATATACGTTGTGCTTCCGTCAGGCTCAGTTGAGTGAAAATGTAGTCAAATCGCTCGGCCATCCGATCCTGGTTCATGGCACCCTTGGCATACACGGCACCGGCACTGCCCGCCAGGGCAATGACAAGACCGGTTGCGATCAGCGTTTTACGGGGCGATTTTGAAAAGTAAGATGTCATTGTCTGGTTCTCCGTTAATAGGTCTTGTGACCCGATAGAAACCAGTATCGACTGACTTTTCGCAAGCATTGTGGAGTCACTGTGGATGACACAACCTTTGCATTGGTGACTTTATGCCTGAAAAGACAAGGGAGTCTCTGATCAGTCTTCAAACTTGTAACCCGCTCCATATACCGAGCGCACAAATTCCCGGTCCGGTGACAGGCGCACCAGTTTGCGGCGCAGGTTCTTGATGTGACTGTCAATGGTGCGGTCACTGACCAGGCGATGATCCGGATAGATATCGTCCATCAGCTGGTCACGGGAGAAGATGCGCCCGGGGTACTTCATTAGCAATTGCAGCAGGCGCATTTCGATGGCGGTCAGCTCCGTATCGCGATCACCAAACCGTGCCCGGTTACTGCTTTCAGCCAGCTGCAAACGCTCCTGTGGCAGGGTGTCTGGCGTTGGTTGAGTGCGGCGCAGAACGGCCTTGACCCGGGCCACTACTTCGCGCGGGCTGAACGGCTTGCAGATGTAATCGTCGGCACCCAATTCCAGCCCAAGCAAACGGTCAATTTCTTCCACCCGGGCGGTGGTCATGATGACCGGCGTCTTATACTGGTTACGTATCGCCCGGCACAGGCTAAGACCATCGGTTCCGGGCAACATGACGTCGAGCAGAATCAGGTCCGGTGTCTCCCGGGTCAGCCAGTCCATGACCAGATCACCCCGATCAAGCAGACTGACCCGGTAATTATCCCTGACCAGGTAGTCGCGCAAAACGGTTGCCAGCTTGATTTCATCTTCAACAATCAGGATGTGGTCATTCATGAGTCAGGGTTCCCGGAGTCGGTGTGACCGCCAGAACGAGGCAAACGAACACACACCGCCAGGCCTCCCAGAGGCGAATGCGAGGCAGTGACACTGCCGTGATGTGCTTCGGCGATGCTGCGCACAATGGACAAGCCAAGACCGGAACCGCCACTGGCACGATTGCGCGATGTTTCAACCCGATACAGGCGGTCAAACAGCAAGTCCAGCGCTTCATCCGGGACACCCGGCGACGTGTCTGACCAGAGCACAGAGACACTGCCGTTCGTGCTCTGCACGACAGTCTGAATCCGACCCGGGCGGGCAGCCTGGCCATCCGTGTAGCGGAGGCTGTTCTGCATCAGGTTGGTGAACAGCTGCATCAGCCGGTTATGATCCCCGGTGATGAGCACCGGTGATGCCGGAGTTTGCAACTCCCAATCCAGATGCTTGCGCGCCAGTTCCAGATCAAAATGGCCATGAACGACATTCAATAATACGACAAGGTCGAGTTCAGATGGCTGATACGACAGAGTACCGGCATCTCCCAGTGACAGGTCATGCAGATCATTCACCAACCCGCTCAAGCGCTGGATTTCCTGGAACAGAGACGCCAGCGTTTCCGGTTCAGGCTGGCGCACGCCATCCAGCAATGCCTCGATTTCGGCCTTGAGTACAGAGATCGGGGTTCGCAGCTCATGCGCTATATCGACAATCCAGCGCTGGCGCGCCCGCTGATTGCGCTGCAGTGTTTCGGCCAGCACATTAAAATCCCGGGCCAGCTCTGCCAGTTCATCCTGTCCACGAACGACCAGCCGGTCGTGCCTGCCATCACTCCCGAGGTCTCCGCTGG